>Ga0209211_10002282_pt1 | contig 33488 bp, 28 predicted proteins | sample RifGroA2_FD_183992 | JGI IMG/M metagenome (GOLD analysis project Ga0209211, IMG submission 183992) | Groundwater microbial communities from Rifle, Colorado, USA - Groundwater A2 (SPAdes) (version 2) | ecosystem: Environmental > Aquatic > Deep subsurface > Groundwater | place: Rifle, Colorado... | reverse complement strand
TAGTGGTGGTTGTAGAGTTGCTTTAGATTCTTTAAAGAATTGGTCTGCTGGCAAAAATAATGCAGGATATTATTTTGATACTACAACTGGGACTTACGTTTTAACTGATTTAGCAAGTAGTCCTATGGATATTTTTGTTGGAGTAGCCTGTCCAGGCATATTTAATGGCACAAGTCGATTTACAGACCAAGTTAACACTTATGGTAATGATTTGATTAGATACCTAGACGGCGGTATCAATCATCCTACCCAAACAGAAGTTGGGCTAAGACTTCGTGCTAACTTTTTCGAAAAAAGGGTATTAGGAGATGATAGAATATCTTCAAATTTAATGAATTATTATCTGAACTTGGTTAATAGTACCAGTGATACAATTCCTGGTAAAACTTTTTCGATTAACAAATTATTCTTAATTGCTGGCGATAAATATCCATTCAAGGACTCTACAGGTCAAACTGGAATAGATGATGATGGATTTGTATTGGTATCTGATGTTAATCAAATATTTAATTCAATCACAAAGAATATAGGAAATGTAACTATAGTAGGAGCACATCATGGTGAACAGGTATCAGATAAACAAGTACAAAAAAGTATAATAGAGGATTTAAAATGACAGATAAACTTGAAATAATAAACAAAAATAAGTGGAGCTTTATATTAATCAATAATCTAATTTTTATATTATTTTGGTTTATTATTTTAAATATCATTACCACAGATATTCTTAATTTTTCAATAAGTTTTGTAACATTATATTTATTATACCTATTTTTATGTTCTATCTTTATATTAAAATTACGAGACAAATATTTTTTCTTATTGTTATCTACTATATTTTTGTTAATATTTTCTGGATTCGACTTTTATAATAAATTAATTATATCAAACATCCCATTACCTGTATTTTCCTATCCGGATATAATTGCGGATTTTTACTTTTACATATATTTTCCAATCTTAGCTTCATTTTTGAGCAATTTGATTTCAAAAAAATTAAGAAATAGAAAATGATAGAAATTAAAACATTACAAAATATTGGAATAGAATCCTTCTCTTGGATAGATGAAATTGGAAGGAACACTAATGAAGCCAGCCAGTATTCAAAAGACACCCTTAGGCTAAGCTCAAATCCCTTCGGAATGGAAAGCAGCCAGATAAAGGCAAACGGGAAATACCTAAACAAGCCCTATAACGGGCTAATCGGGAGCTACAAGCCTATTGCGTCAAAGCCGATTGTTTTTGTTTATGGCAACAGGATAGAAGGCGATATAGCCGCTTTAAAGGAATTCATTTCAGCCAGAGATGTTTTCTTATCCGAGAATACATATTCTGACTGGGTCAATGTTAAGAGCATGAAACTAGTAATTCTGGATGATTATGATACAGCTGCCCTGGGTGTTATGGACTTGATGCATAACGATGAGAATAAACAGTATTTCCTAAAAAAAGATGGCTCAGATGGAGATAAGTTTGCAGATGTTGTTACTGATATTTTAAATGAAAATAATTATGAAATATCTATAAAGACAGTTAAGACTGTTAATGATAATACAAAATGAAAAATAAGATTATAAATTGGATATTATACTTCATTTTGCTATTATCAACTCTATCCTGTGTCTCAGCAGGGAACATGACTATAAATCAATTAATAGCTTCCTATAATTACAACTTTAATGATGGAACGCTAAATATCACAGCTAAAAATGATTATATGGTTGACACCAATAGCAATAGTTTAAATGATACACTAATCATTAACCTAACATCAAATGCAACATCTGGGATATATATGGCTTACATTGATCTAAATGACCCTAATGGAAAAATAATCCAAAGCATAAATAAAACATTAAGTGCATCAGACACAAATTTTGCAATTAATTTTTCAACGTCTTTGCTTAACTTAAACAAATACAATTACACCATAAGGATAGAAAACTCCAATAGTGCATTAGTCTACGAGGAGAATAATATTGAAACGAATACCTACACCAACTATGAAAAAGGAACCAATATAACTTCAATAACAGATGAAAACATAAACAATAATTATATAAGAATAAACCTAACTTTAAACATAACTGAAAACCAAACAGCAAATGTCACAGTAGTCTTATCCTATAATATCTCTTCTATTTCTTCTACAGAAGAAGAAACATTAACAGAAGGGATTAAAACAATCTCTATTGATTTTGACAATGAAACAATAAAAAGCACGCATTATAATGGAAACTTTACAATAGACAGCGTTGCAATCGGCCAAAAAGTTATAGACACCAACAAAACCACATCTATATATAATTATGAAACTTTTGCCAAAACCTCTTACATCAAATCCTATGCAGATGGACAGATAGACACTAACAATAACAACTTGTCTGAATATTTAGAAATCAACTTTACAGTCAATATCAAATCAGCAGATACCTACAGATTGGAAGCAGAATTATACGATGAATTTAATAACTTTGTTGTTTATATAAACAGGACAAAAACATTAAGCACAGGAGAGCAGATATGGCAGACAAGAGTTAATGGCTCCGATATTTATAAAACAAAGATAAATGGCCCTTATTTAATCAGCTATGCAAAGCTTTCTATTGGAAATGAAACTCAGGATATAACTTACAACCCCTACACAACCAATGTTAGCTACTATAATGATTTTGAAAGGCCGCCACTGCCAGACCTGGTCATAGCAATAAACATTACATTTAACGGAACAGCAAATAGCACAAACATCACCATCAACATATCTAATCTGGGAGAAGCGCCAGCATTTAATGTGTTCTTAGATTTATTTGATAATGTAACCTACACCAAAAACGAATCTATAGCATTTTTAGCTATTAATGAGTCAATTATATACCATTTTAATCTTTCAAACAGCACAAACAACACATTGTACACAGCAATTGCTGATTTTGACAATTTAGTTGATGAAAGCAACGAGTCAAACAATATAGTGCAATATTCCAGGCCTTTAATTTCCGCATTGGAAATTGTCAGCTTGTCATCAATTTACTCATCAGGCAATACGAGAGTATTTGAGTTTATTATAAATAATGCAGGAGAAACAACGTTGAATAACATCAACTGGAGCATTGACTTCGGAGACGGGAATACTACGGCCAGTATTTATAACTTCAATTTATCAGCTTCAGAGGATATTTTCGTTTTTGTAGAATACAACTACGCAGATAATCAGTCACGCACAGTTACAGCCTCTGCTTATGTTAATAACTTAAACGCATCAAAAAGCACCATAATAGGCAGCGCAACCGATTTACAAATAACCTCCTTTGAAGAGCTCTACTCCATGGGGAGAGAGAAGGTTTGGGAATTCATAATAAAAAATAATGCAAATAACAACTTAACAGACATAAACTGGAACATTACAGGAACTAATACCCCTATAACATCAATTTACTCATTTAATTTAACACCTAATGAATCTATAAGGGTTTACATCCATGAAAACCTGACAAACTACCAAGCTTATACAATAACAGCAAAAGCCTTTACAGACGCTTTGTCTGACACAGAAACATTAAGCACAAGGGGCAAAGAACTGGAAATCTCAAATATAAAAACTCTTTACACAAATGGCTTAACCAAAATATTTGAGTTTTTAGTTACAAATACCTTTACTTCTGCAACTAACAATATTAACTGGAGCTTTTACACTGGTGAAAGCACAATTACTGCAATTTACCTATCTAATTTAACATCATGGGAAAATATCAGGGTTTTAATAGAAAATAATTATTCAGGCTCAGGAAATTACAATATTAACGCTTCTGTTAAATCAGAGCAATATGAAGATTCAGAAAATAAAACTATAACTGTATAAGGAGGCAGGTAAAAATGAAAATAAAAACCGGATTAATAATAGTTTTTGTTTTGGCAGCATTTTCAATAGCTGCTTACAGTTTAAGCAAAATAACACAAATTACAGGCGATATAAGCCTGGAAGAGGTTAAGGACTGCAAAACTATTTACTGGAATGAAACAAAAGATGTTTATGGAACATGCACACAGCCATATACAGCTACAGTTTGCGATGATGAGCCGTTAAACACAAGCTGCCATACTGAAGAGAGATATTACAGTGACTGGTGCAAGACAGGCACAAATATAACAGAAAAAAGCAGGGAAGAATGCAGAGACATGGAAATGCAGGTTATGATAGACAAACTGCGAGGAACAGAAAATTACAAATTAGAATATGGGGGGTGGGGTAAATGCTCATACACAACAGAAAGTGAAACATTAATCATAACCTGCGACTCAAAACTTGACGGCAATAATGACGGGATATGCAAGCCAGGCGAGTCATGCATACAGTTTAGAATAACAAAAGACAGCACACAAAGATTAGTAAAAAACTCCAGGTATGACTGGGTTGAGAATGATGAAACTTTCTTTCTGGAGAAATTAGAGCTAGAGGAGGTGCCAAAATGAAAAAGATAGTTTTATTTGGAATTGCACTTCTTTTTTTGCCTATTGTTTTCTCTGCCCCAGACACCACAAACCTGGTCGGTTACTGGAGAGCTGAAGGAAACGGCACTAACGAAGTAAACAACACAAATTATTTCAATAACGCAAGCACAGCATATACAGCAGGAGGAAGGAACGGGCAGGCATTAAATGTTATAGCCGGAAATGCCTTTAACAGCCAGAGCTTTGAGTTTCCTGATGATAATGTTTTTTCTTTATACTTTTATCTTAACTGCACATCACCGCCAACATCGCCAAACAGGGCTTTAAATTGGAAAGATACTGGAACCAATAATTACCTGCAATTATACAACTATGGCTATGTTGACTATGCTAACAGCGCTAATCATTTCTGCTACTTCAACCAAAGCCCTTGGGGAAATGCTACAGGGCACGATAATTATACCTCAATTGTTGCTGTCAAAAATGGGGCTTCCTTTAAAACTTATTATAACGGGACTGCCATTTGTTCCGCTACTTTTGGAACTTTTACCTATAATCTGGATTCGTTTACAATAGGCGGCGATACAGCCGCAACCAACAAAGCCAGTTGCCATATTGATGAGATTTCTATCTATTCTGCAGCCCATACTGAAGAAGAGGTAAACCAGCAAATTAACAGGTTCTATCCGTTTGCTGCTTCAGCTCCAGACACAACGCCGCCAATAATCACTTACATAAACTGCACATCTTGTTACACAGACACTACACCAGAAACAGCGCCATACCAAACAAACGACACAACGCCAACATTCAATATAACTACTAATGAAGCTGCTGTTTGTGCAATTGCAGATGTTAACTTAAACTACACTGCTATGGTTAGTGAAGATTCTTTAAGGAATTGCACACCCACTGGTGGAACACAACATTTTTGCACATTACAGCCATCTGATGCCTTAATCTTAAATGAGACAGATTATGTGTATGTTGGGTGTAAAGACAGCAGTGGAAATGGAAATAAGACAAGCAGTTCAGGTCCTTTAGAGATTAGCCTACAGCAAGTTGAGGTACATAGCGAGGAGGCAATACAGGCAGGCATCGAGGCAAGCGTTATATGGCCAGGCGCAGCAGTACATACAAACCAACAGGTATATTTAAGAAGCTCAAACAACAACCAGCTAAGAGGGACGTTTGATAAATTAGCTGTTAGCGGCAGCCAGAGGTGGGCATTTAACTATATAACCTCGGTTGAGTCATTTATAAGCGGCTTGTTTAATATAACTCCTGCGTTTTATGCAGCAGAATATGAAAAAATGACATTCCAGCAGATAAATGGCAGTGTAAGGGCGTTTATTAATTCCACTAACACTTAGTTTTTTTATTTATTTTTTTGGACACTGAAATCTGTTTAGTTACAAAATATCCTGCTCAGAACTTGTCTTCTTCTTTTGCGAATGCCCTTGGGTAACCTACTGATATGTCAACCGGCCTGTAATCCAAATCGTCAAATGCTGTTCCTATTTCTCCATTCGCGTCCATGATTGCGCCAAGAATAAAATCCCTTTTTAGCAAAGGGTCTTTTTGGTATTTCTCGCAGAACCAGGCAAAAATATTGCAGATGAATACAGGTATTGGCACCATTATTTTCTTTATTCCGAATGTTCTTTTGATTAATTTTGTATATTGCCACATAGTCATCTCTGTTGCACCGCCAAAATTGTATATCTTTCCGTAAGCTTTGGGGTTGTTAACCAGCTTGCTTAAGCCATAGACAATATCATTCACCCAGACAGGCCTTTTCTTTGATCTTAGCAGACCGATTGTAGGAATTATTAACGGGAATTTCCTCAGCTTCTCAACATAAATCTTCAGTTCCTGGCTTCCCCCGTGCCCGTATAGCAATGTCGGCCTTATTATTGTAAAGTTTGTGCTGCCTCTTTTATGGGATACTAATTCCTCTGTTTTTATTTTTGATTCCCCATAAGTTGTTCTTATCTTGTAAGCTGCAGCTGCAGCAGAAATTAAGACAAAATGATTTACATTCGCTTTAACAGCAGCGTCAATAAGGTTTTTTGTGCCTTCGTAATTAATTTTATGGAACAAGCTTTTGTCGTTAGCAACCAAGACAGCAGCAAGGTGAAAGACTGTGTCCACGCCATTTAAGGCATTTCCCAATGTTTCCGGTCTGGTTATGTCCCCAATGACTTTCTCACAATTAACTCCATCAAGAACATGAATCAGCCTGTCATTATCAATAACCATTGCCCGGACTTTATGGCCGTCTGCTGCCAGTTTCTTAACCAGCCTGTTTCCGATATAGCCTGTTGCGCCTGTTACCAGTATCATACATACCTCCTGTAACTTAGGACAAATTTAAGCCCGAAGTAATACCTTTTTATATCATCAAATGACTTTATCTTTAAAAGCCTGTTTAAAATATATTTCGGCCTTAAATAAAAAGAAACCATTGCCTTCCTTTCCATCTTCATTATCTCATTAATATCTTTATAGCCATATGGAATGAAGACCGGCTTCATAGCAGTGTATTTTGTGTAGTCTTTGATAAGAGTTCCCCATTTCTCCACATCCTTAAACAGCTGCGTTCCGGGGTAAGGGGTGGTTACACCATACTGCACATAGTCTGGCTCTATTTCATTCGCGAAGTCAATGGTCTTTTGAGCGAGTTCCGGCGTTTCTCCCGGCAATGCAAGCATGAACGATGCCCTAACCTCTATGCCTTCCTTCTTTGTCAAAGCTACAGCCCTCTTAATCTGCTCAAGCGTTGTTTTCTTATTGATGTTATCAAGCAGCTGCTGTGAGCCTGATTCGCATCCGTAGAAGATGTTCCAGCAGCCAGCCAATTTCATCTTATGAAGGAGCTCAGGGGTTACTGTGTCAACTCTTGCGCAGCATGTCCAAACAATATTGAGCTTTTCAGCTATTATAAGGTCAAGAAGCCTGTTAATCCACTTACTGTTTACAGTAAGGTTATCATCCCAGAAAGAAATTTCCTTTGCCCCATACTTATCAATAACAAGTTTTATCTCATCAATCACTTTTTCAGGGCTGCGGCATCTGAGCCTCCTGCCTGAAACAGCTGTTTCTGAGCAGAAAGTGCAGTCAAAAGGGCATCCGCGGAATGCAATTAAATTTATTGAGGGAAGCAGCTTGTAGTTATTGGGCAAGGGGCGGTATTTGCTGATGTCAAATGCGTCCCTGTCAGGGAAAGGGAGCTGGTCAAGATCAACCAATAACTCCCTCCTTTCTGTGAATATAATCTCTCTTCCCCTCTTAAAAGCCAGCCCTTTTACTGACTTGATGCTGGCGCTATTCAATAACTTTTCCCTGTTAAAATTATGCTCTTTATAAGCATTAAAAAGCTCATGGAAGGTAAATTCCCCTTCTCCAATAACCAAAATGTCAAAACAATCATTCCCTGAAAGAACCTCAGACGGCACAACTGTGGGGTGTACTCCGCCAAGAACCACAAGCACGTCAGGAAGCTCTTTTTTTATTGTTTCTGCTATCATCACAGCCTTATGGAAGGTCATTGTAAGAGCAGATATGCCGACAAGCTTAGGGCTGTCTTTTTTTATCTTATCAAGAATCTGTTCAGGCGAGAGGTCGTCAGGCGCAGCATCTATAACACTGACTTCAATGCCTTTTTCTTTTAAATACGCTGAGATCATGGCGATGCCTAACGGCATAACATGCCCTCCAGCATCCTTGGCTACGCCTTTTCTATAGCGTTCTTTTGTGGAAACAGGGGGAAAAATAAGCTCTACATCAACCATTATTTATTCACCTTATTGCTATTTGCTACCAATCTTCCGGCCGACCAAATTATAATGCGGTCTGCCATACCAATTAGCTGCGTTATAACAAACCCAAAACACAGGATTAAGCCCCTATTTTAATATTTTACTCTTTTTAGCGTCACTTCTCTTTAGCCACTTCCAAAATAAAATAAGACGGCGGGTATTTTTTATCCTCTTTGGTGGTTACCTGGGTGTATCTGCTTAAAACTAATCCAAACAGAAAGATTGAAATGGCCTTGACTAACTTTTTAAGGCCAATCTTTTTTAAATATTCAGCAATCCTTATTGTATAGGGGCTTATTGGCCTTAAGCCAATGTCCCATATATAAGTAGCTTTGCGCGAGATGCAGGGAACATAACTTACCAGCTTTAAATCTGCTTTTTTTAGGTGTTTTTTCCATGTTTCAATGTTATAAGAGCTGACATAACAGTCATACCTGCCCCTGTCCAGATTTTTGAACAGGTTAGCCAGGAATTTATTGCCTCTTGCCTTGTATTTTTTGTATAATTTATGGCAAAACATATACTCTTTCAGCTTATCAGACTGCACTACAAGTATTGCCCTTCCATCATTTTTAAGCACCCTATGGATTTCTTTTAAGGAGCTTTCAAGGCTTGGGAACCAATATACAGAATTGCTGAAAATAGTTGCAAATGTGTTATCCTTAAAAGGCAAGATGTCACCTGTTCCCTGAACAAGATGCCCATAATAGTTAAGTTCTCTTGCCCTTTTTAACAGATTAACTTTCCAGTCAAACCCAACATCAAAATAAAAATCAGGCTTTTTTGCAACTACGGGCTTTATCCTGTTTTTTTCATAATAATCATAAATATCCTTGTTATTGTAAAATCCCTTGGTATCCACACATGTAAACATATCAAATGATATATCAAAATCACCACCATTTGTAACATAAGAAAGTATCCCGTCGCCGCATGCCAAATCCATAGAGGGGCTTTTGAGCTTATACACTGACATCGCTTTTGTCATTATTGTTCTCCATAGGGCTGTTTCTGGCCTTAGCCAGTATACATTCAAGAATCTCCTTAAAATTGACCTTGCCATTTTGCTGATTTTGAAGAAATTTAGGCTTATATTTAAATCTTATTAAAGAGGCTCCCATTGGCTGTCCTGGCTTTAAATCCATTAATTATAAATATAAGTTATTGTTATAAAAAATAGAAAATGGAAGTGCTTGCAATAATACCTGCCAGGTCAGGGTCAAAAGGGTTGCCTGGCAAAAACATATACAAAATAGCCGGCAAGCCGCTAATCGCATATTCTATACAGTCTGCTAAAGAATCTAAACTAATCAACAGGGTGGTTGTTTCTACAGATTCCAATAAGATAGGGGATGTTGCAAAGAGGTATGGCGCAGAGGTGATTATAAGGTCCAAGAATTTGGCCCTTGATGCAACACCAACATTGCCTGTTTTGAGGCATGCTGTCAGATTTCTTAAAAATAAAGAAGGTTACTACCCAGATATTGTTGTCTTACTGCAGCCCCCTACCCCGACCAGAACAAGGGAAGATATAGACAAAGCAATTGAAAAGCTGATTAAAGGCAGCTACAATACTATAATCTCTGTTTGTGAAGACAGGCATTATCATTGGGAAGAAAAAAACGGCAGTCTGGCTTCCTTGTTTAAATTAGTTAGGGCAAGAAAGGAACAGAGGCATGACATCAGGCCCAGGCTTAGGGAAACAGGCTCCATATATGTTATGGATATAAAGACGCTTATGGATAAAAACTGGATATTCGGCAAAAAGATTGGCTGTGTCAAGATGCCGGAAGAAGAGTCTTTTGATATACACTCGGAATCTGATGCAAAGCTTGTTGAATTCTTAATTAAACAAAAGAAGTTAAGGCTTACTCATTCATAGGTTTCTTTTGAATCACAGAATCTGCAAATTGGTATTCTGCCAAGTTCGCCATTAATAAAAAGTTTTCTTATGCCCTTCATTTTTTCGCTGTTCCACAATTCCCTTATACTCTGGTTTTTGACATTGCCTATTATAAGCTCTGAATTATAGTCCCTGCAGCATATGGAAACATCCCCGTTCCAGCTTATGGAGAATCTTTGCCAAGGCTGGTTGCATGCTTTTCTCTTAACTTCTTTGCTTCTTAGCTTTTTTCGTTTTTCCTCGTCAAATTCTATATAATTGCAGATAGAAACATAATCAACCCGGTTTTTCCAGTAGTTAATGAAATCTTTAATCTCTTTTTCAGTTTCTTTCATCCTTACTGTTTGTATCCTCACTATTGGCTTTTTCAGCCCTTTCTGTTTTTTTAGCTTAAGAAAGGTTTTGATATTTGACATTGTTTTTTCGTAGTTTGCCCCCCTCCTTATCTTTTCATAGGTTTCTTTTGTAGTTCCTTCAAAAGAAAAAACTATCTGGTCCAATCCTGATTCCAGAATTTCTAATGCTTTCCCTTCATTTAACAATGTGGCGTTTGTTAAGAATTGCACATCTACCAAACCCCTCGATTTGGCGTATTTTATCATATCCGCTATTCTTGGATGCAAAAGAGGCTCGCCCCGCCAGTTAAGCTTTATAGAAGCCAAGCCGTTTTTTGCTCCTTCGTCAATTATCTTTTTATACAAGCCAAAATCCATAAAGCCCCTTTTATAGGTTACAGAATCCTGAAAACACATTTTGCACCTTAAATTGCAGTTAATAGTTGCCTCTACATCCAAATGCAGCGGGAATTTTAATAATCTGAAATTTCTGACCAGGAGGTTCCATTTTAGCCTATAAATCAGATATTTGATGCTCAGTCCCCTGTCACAAAATATCTTTAGATTTGTTAACCAGCCAGCCAATGAAACCCAGTCTGTTTTTTTTGCCATAATGCCAATAAATTCTGAATGAGCATACTATATTTAAATCTTTTGTAGAGCAGTAAATCATAAGATTTATAAATTGAGTTTAAACAGGATTTGTAAGTTTTACGTCGGTATTACAACAGAAATGAAAGACAATAAAAAGGCTTTAACAATAGTTCACAGCAAAAGCCAAATAAAGAAATTAGATGCCCTGCAAAAAAAATATAACCACCTGGTTATTATAGCCTTTAAACCGGATATAGCTAAAATACTGGAGAGAAAGGGGGTTAAATTTCTCAATATAGGCAACTACCAAAGATTTGAAAGCCCGATAAATAAAAAAACAATTGAATGGGTTAAGGGATGGTCTAATAAAAAGATTATCAATAATAAAAATTTCAAAGAATTATTTGCATATGAAAACTATTCATTGTGGTGGTCACTGGAGTTCCTGCTGTTTGTCGGCTTCCCATATTTCAGGCAGTTATTTGACATTATAATTGATATTGAAACAATTGAGAATATATTTAAGACTGAAAAACCATCAAAGGCAGTGATGATAGGCGATTTAAATGAAATAGATAAGATTATTTGCTTATTTGCAAAAAAATACAAGGTTAGTGCAGATATTATCCATCCTACTGCGCAAATGCTGTTAAGCAACTCCATTAAAAGATTTAAAGACACATTAAGGCTGACAGCCCTGCTTTATCTAAGGCGTGGCAGATTTATACTAAGAAAAATATCCTGGAGCTTATTAAAATTAACCTACCAGCAAAGAAAGCAGAATAAAAAACCAAGGATATTGATGTTTCCAACAGGCCGCGATGAATATTATGACTCCAATGATAAAAAAATAAAAAAAGGGGATTGTTTCCAGTCTGTTATTAATGAGATGGACCATGCTAATTACGAGCTGGTGTCAATTAACAATCCTTTTAACTTTGAATTAGGGTTTCTTTCCATAGCTGAAGAGATGAGGGACCAAAAAGTGAGAAGAGTTCCCTACGAGAGCTATCTGACTTTTTCAGCTTATAAAAAAGCACTTCGCAGCTTTAGGAAACTTAAGAATGAATGGGCCGGCATAAAAGACAGGAAAGAGCTTAAAGAAATCTTTTATTATAACGGAGTAAACATATACTGCCTAATCAGGAAGAATATGGACTTTTTTATCTCAAAATATTTTTTTGACCTTCTTGTTGATTATGAAACAATAAAAAATATTATTTTAAAAGAAAAACCAGGCATTGTCTGCATGTTTGGGGAAGCATCTGCAGTTGGGAGAATGGTGATTAATGCCTCAAGGTCCAATAATATAAAAATGCTTGGCATCCAGCATGGCAGTTATGGATACCCTTTTTATTATATACACAACAAGAGCGAGGTACAGCCAAAAAACAAGATAATACCCCCTTACTGCCCTTTACCCGACATAACTGCTTTGTACGGGGAGCACGATGTTAGGTTATTAACAAGGCACGGCAATTATAAAAGAAGCAGGTTAAGGGTGGTTGGCGACCCAAGGCTGGACAGGCTATACCATATCACACATGATAAAACACTAAACAAAAAACAAATTTGCAAAGAGCTGGGCTTGAACCCAAACAAAAAAATCGCAGTTTATATCTCACAGCCATTGCCTGCTAAGGAGCTGGAGGCAATGATAAAAATGGCCTGCCTGGCAGCAAAGAAGACAGATGGCTTACAACTGGTAATTAAGCTGCATCCCAGGGAGATAAGTGATTATACTCATAAGAGCATAGCTAAATCTGCAGGAATAAAAGACGCAGTTATAATCAAAAATTTTGATACATACAAGATACTGCATATCTGCGATGCTATGCTGGTAGGATACTCTTCTACTGCAATTGAAGCTAATGTGCTTGGCAAGCCAGTGATCATAATTGACCCCCAAAACCAAGGATATTTGAAATTATACGGCACAAAAGCATTGCTATCAGCGAAAAATGAAAAAGAATTGGCTGATGCCTTTGGCAAATTGTTTTATGGCAGGAAAACAGCAGAGATGATAAAAAGGGAAAGAGATAATTATATTCATGACCAATGCTACAGGTTTGATGGCTTGGCAAACAAAAGGATTGCTGAACTGATATATTCCATGATAAAGTAATTCATAAGGCTTATAAATTGCCATTTAGTCACAGCTATTAAAAATGATGAAGTTATTTAAAAATAAAAAGATACTTGTCACAGGAGGCATTGGCTATATAGGAAAAGGGCTGATAAAAAAGCTGCTTGAATATAAGCCGGATGTCATAAGGGTATTTGATATTAATGAAACCGGGCTGTTTGAATTCCAGCAGGAATTGAAAGATTATAAAAATGTCAGGTTCTTAATTGGCGATGTCAGGGACAACGAAAGGCTAAAAAGGGCCGTGGATGGTGTGGATATTGTCTTTCATTTAGCTGCACTGAAGCACGTTATATCTTCTGAATACAATCCTTTTGAAGCGGTAAAAACAAATGTTTTGGGAATACAAAATCTCGTTGAGGCAGCTCTGGAGAAAAATGTAGAGAGAGTAATTCTTACAAGTTCGGATAAGGCAGTAAACCCGAGTAATACTATGGGAGCAACCAAGCTATTGGGCGAAAGGCTGATTACAGCAGCTAATTTTTATAGGGGCAAAAGCAGGACAAAATTTGCTTCAATAAGGTTTGGCAATGTTATCGGCTCCAGCGGGTCTATAGTGCCATTATTCAAAAAGCAGATTATGGAAGGCGGGCCTGTAACTATTACTAACACCGATATGACCAGGTTTGTTATGCCTTTGAAGGGTGCAGTAGAGCTTATTCTCCAGTGCGCAAAGATGGCAAAAGGCGGCGAAATTTTTATTCTGAAAATGCCTGTTATTAAAATTATTGATTTGGCCGGGGCAATGGCAGAATTGCTGGCTCCAAAATACGGCTATAAAAAAGAAGATATAAAAATAAAGATTATCGGGATGAAGCCCGGTGAAACTCTCTATGAAGAGCTTCTGAATGAGCATGAAGCAGAAAGCGTAATTGAAACAGAAAAGATGTATATAATCCCTTCCAGCATAGAGAAATACCTGATTGAAAAAAAAGACAGCTACAAGAAAGCCAGGCTCTGCTCTAAGGAAAGCTATGATTCTAAAAACGGAAATCTGCTCTCTAAAGAGGAAATAAAAGGGCTATTGGCTAAAGAGGGATTATTATAAACTTGCCGAAGGTGGCTTATGAAAATACTGGTTACGGGCGGCGCTGGTTTTATCGGCAGATGGATAGTAAAAAAACTATTAGACAAGAAATGCGATGTCTGGGTAATTGATGACTTAAGCAATGGCAGAAAAGAAAATGTTGAAGAGTTTGAAGGAAACCCCTGTTTTAAGGGGCTTGTTGAAGGCAGCATTACTAACAGAAATCTGGTTTCAGATATCTTCAAAAAAAAGTTTGATATCTGCATTCATGGCGCTGCTGTAATAGAAGTACAAGACAGCATTAATAACCCCGCAAAAGCTGTGGAAGTTAATGTAAACGGAACATTCAATATTCTTGAGGAATCCAGAAGGCATAAAACAAAGCTGGTCTTAATCAGCACCTGCATGATTTATGATTTAGCTGGCTCCAATGGAGCTATTAATGAAAATCATGCGACTAAGCCCCTGTCGCCATACGCTGCTTCCAAACTTGCGGCAGAGGAGATTGCCCTAGCATATCATTATTCTTATGGCTTGCCTGTTGTTGTGTTAAGGCCATTTAATGTTTACGGCCCATTCCAGAAAAGCAATATGGAAGGCGGCGTTGTCTCGATTTTTATAGAAAAAAACTTAAAAAATGAGAAATTAAATGTGTTTGGAGACGGCAGCCAGACAAGGGATTTGCTGTATGCAGAGGATTGCGCTGATTTTGTTGTAAAAGCCAGCTTTTCAGAAAAAGCAATCGGAGAAATAATAAATGCGGGAACCGGAAAAGACATAGCTATTAAGGAGCTGGCATATTTAATATCCAATGACAAAAATAAAATAGAATTTGTTCCCCACCACCACCCACAAGCTGAAATCAGGAAATTAACCTGTGACTTTTTAAAAGCAAAGGAAATATTTGGGTGGGAGCCAAAAACCGGCTTAAAGGAAGGAATTAAAAAAACAGAGGAATGGTTAAGGAATAGAAAATGAGAAAAAGGCTTTTGCCATACGGGCTGCATTATATTGATAAAGAAGATATAAAAGAAGTAGTTAAAGTTTTAAAGTCAAACTGGATAACAACGGGGCCAAAAATTGAGGAATTTGAAAAAAAGTTTGCTGATTATATTGGCTGCAAGTTTGCCGTTGCTGTAAGCTCCGGCACAGCTGCTTTGGACATTGCTGTTGCTTCTCTTGGCATTAAGGAAGGAAGCGAGGTTATTACAACTCCTTTCACTTTTGTTGCTACATCAAATTCAATTGTTTATAACAACCTTAAGCCCGTTTTTGTAGATATAAAAAAAGACACGTTCAATATAGACCCTGATAAGATAGAAGAGAATGTTACGGATAAAACAAAAGCCATAATCTATGTAGATTACGCAGGCCAGCCATGCGATATAGACAGGATAAAGGCAATTGCAAAAAAGCACAGGTTATATTTGATTGAAGATGCAGCGCATGCCCTTGGGGCCGAATATAAAGGAATTAAATCAGGCAATTTTGCTGACTTAACAACATTTAGTTTTCATCCTGTCAAGCATATCACGACCGGGGAAGGGGGCATGGTTACAACTAATAATAAAAAGCTGTATGAAAAATTAAAATTATTAAGGAATCATGGGATAGAAAAGAACGTGATGAAAAGCCAAAGAGAAGGCTCATGGAGATATGATATGATATTATTGGGAAGAAATTACAGGATAACTGATTTTCAGGCTGCTTTAGGGATTTCTCAATTAAAGAAACTGGATAAATTTATTCAAAAAAGAAAGCTAATTGCGAAGCAGTACAATAAAGGACTTGGTGGAATACCTGAAATAACCCTGCCTTACGAGAAAAATGGCATAAGGCATGCCTGGCACATTTATACTATTTTACTTGATAAAAGCATTAACAGGGATGAATTTTTTAATTTAATGAGGAAAAAGAAAATTGGCGTGAATGTGCATTACATACCTGTTTATCATCATAGCTATTACACGCAGCATTTTAAGATAGATGGAAAACAATTTCCAGTTACAGAAAATATTTTTGGGAGGATAGTAACTCTGCCATTATTTTATAAAATGCCTAATGCTGATGTAAAATATGTTGTTGACAGCGTTAAAAAAACAATAAGTGAGCTAATTTGAAAAAAATAAAGATAGGCAGCAAGGTTATTGGGGAAAATAGCCCCTGTTTTATTATAGCAGAGGCTGGCTCAAACTGGAGATACTGCAGTGATATGGCTAAAAATTTCAGGCATGCGCTTAAGCTGATAGATATTGCTGCTGATGCAAAAGCAGATGCTGTTAAATTTCAATTATACCAAGCAAAGAAGCTTTATGTTAGGGATGCTGGCTCTGCAGATTATATTGGCAAAAAAAAATCCATATACCAGATAATAAAAGAGATGGAGCTGCCTTATGAGTGGCTGCCCAGGCTTAAGGAATATTGCGATAAAAAGAGAATTATCTTTTTATGCACGCCTTTTGATGAAGAATCAGCTGACAGGCTGGAAAAAATAGGGATTCCTGCTTATAAAGCTGCTTCGTATACCATTACATACGTTCCTTTGTTAAGATATATTGCTAAGAAAGGCAAACCAATCATACTCTCAACAGGAGCTTCAAATATAAAAGAAATAAAAGAAGCTATAGGCTGCATTAAAAATGAGGGGAATAGCCAGATAGCTATAATGCAATGCACTGCAAAATATCCTGCGCCACTGGAGACAATTAACTTAAAGGTTATTCCAAAATTGATAAAGGAGTTTGGGATACCTATAGGCTTATCTGACCATTCAAGGGAGCCGTTAATAGCTCCGTTAGGCGCTGTTGCGCTTGGCGCTAGGATTATAGAGAAGCACTTCACAACTGATAATCGGCTAAACGGGCCTGACCATTCTTTTGCCATACTTCCTGATGAACTAATTGAGATGGTGGATTCAATAAGAAAGCTTGAAAAAGCGCTGGGAAAAGAAAATAAGAAATTACAGGAAGAGGAAAAGGAACTGCATAATTTTGCAAGAAGATCTATATATTCCATAAAAGAAATTAAAAAAGGAGAGAAACTTACTATAAAAAACATAGCTGCGCTAAGGCCAGGAAAAGCAAAAAAAGGGCTGGAGCCAAAATTTTTTGATGCAATACTGGGAAAAAAAGCAAAAAGGGATATAAAATCCGGAAAAGAAATTCTTAAAGGCGATGTACTTGATAAAGATTAGGGCTGTCAGGGAAGGGGATAAGGATTTTTTATTTAACCTGAAGAACGAACCCGTTTCTTTGAGATACTCCTTTAAGCCGCATAAAGTGCAAAAAAGAGAGCATGAAAAATGGTTTAAAAGAATAGCCAATTCTACTGAAGTCAAGCAGCTTATCATTACAGGCAAAGGGAACAAGCCCATAGGGCAGGCAAGATTTAATATTAACCCTGAAGCTAATTCTGCTGGAATCAGCGTGAGCATTGTTCCTGAGATGAGGGGGAAAGGCTATGGATCAAAGATTATAGGAAAATCAAGCACGTACGCCATCAAAAAATTTAGAATAAATAAAGTTTATGCAAGAATCAAGAAAAGCAATAAGGCATCTGTAAGGGCATTTGGCAAGGCCGGCTTTAAAGAGACGGACAGAAAAAAATATATAACTATGGTTTTTACGGGGTAACTAATGGACGGCATTAAAATAGGATTCAAGATATGGTCTGAAAATAAGCTGCTTCTCAATAAAATCAGCAATCTTTATTCTAAGGGCACAATATCTTTTGTTGAGATATATATTGTCCCAACTATCCGTGAATCTGAAATCAACAAAATAAAAAAATTAAATCTCCCCATCATAATCCATGCGCCCCATACAGAGCATGGCTTTGATATTGCGGATGAAAGCCTTTTTGAACCTAATTTAGCAGTATTTAACAAAATAAAAAAGGTTGCAGACGATGTTGATGCAAAAAATATCATTGTGCACGCCGGTGCTGAAGGCAGCATAGAAACTGCTGAAAATTTCCTGAAAAAAATAAACGACGAAAGGGTGATTATAGAAAATATGCCGAAAAGGGGCTTAAAAAATGAAAATTGCCTGGGTTATTCCAAAGAGCAGATAAAAAGGCTGATGGATTGCGGTTGTGGCTTTTGCCTTGATTTCAGCCATGCATGCAAGGCTGCTGTATCTCTGAAAATGGATTATAAGATGCTGGTCAAAGAACTGCTTGAGTTAAAGCCTGTTATGTTCCATCTAAGCGACGGAAGCCTTGATAATGAATATGACGAGCATCTGGCTTTTGGCAAGGGCAATTTTGACATAAAATTCTTTTTGGACTGCGTTAAAAACAACAAGGATAAATTTGTTACTCTTGAGACTTTCAGGAAAAATAATAAATCATTTGAGGAGGATATCAATAATTTGGATTATCTGAGGAAAATACTGACAGCTACATGATTTTGCCTAGCTTAATGCCTTCCACAAAAATCTTATACCATATCTCAAAAGTCATCAAGCTCCATATCTGCCTTGAATAATACTGCTTTAGCAGCTTGTTGTGCTTTAAAATGAGCTTATATGAATATCTTTTTTTATAATCCAACAGCTTTTCAATGTAATCTTTATTAAAGTAATTCTTATTCACAAAATTAGGCTCTGTCAACAAGCTTCTTGCAACAGAGTCAAATTCCTTCCCAAACCAGTGGTCTATTGGAGTAAAAAATCTTTGTTTTTTCCTTTTTATTATCTCATCCGGAAGAATGCCTGACATTGCCTTCTTAAGCACAAACTTTTCAGTTGTTTTTCTTAATTTTAAGGAAGAGGGTATGGTAGCTGAAAACTCAACAAGCTTATAGTCCAGGAAAGGAACCCTGCCTTCCATTGAGTGGGCCATAGTCATCCTGTCACATCTAAGCAATATATCATTAGGGAGCCATGTCTTAAGCTCATAGTACATTATCTGATCAAGGTAATTTTTGGCTTTCTTGAAATATCCTGCAATGGCTGTGTAATCCGAGCTTATATCATTTACGCCATCCATGGCTTTTTTGGAGTATAAAAGCTTTTTTTCAAAAGAGTTAAATACAGATACCAGGCTGTAATAGCTTAGGGAGGTATCTTCTATATCGCCGAGGTAATTAGACAGCTTTTCAAATGCTGTCTCTTCTTTTGGCAGCATCTTTGCCAAGCCCTTAATCAAATGCCTTTTAACAAAAGCCGGGACCAGCCTGCTGTACTTTTTGGAAAAATCCATTATCCTGTACTGTTCGTAGCCCATCATTATCTCATCAGAGCCTTCGCCCATTAAAATTACTGTAACATATTTCTTTGCATTTTCAAATATGCTGTAAGCAGGGATTGTTGTCAAATCACCAACCGGCTCGTCCATGTGGTAGATTATTTTTGGCAGGAGCTTCAGCGATGTTTTTTTAAGCATGATCTCCTTGTGGTCGGTCTCAAATTTTTCTGCAACTTTTGAAGCATATTTAAATTCATTATCCGGCTCTCCTTCAAAACCGATGGTAAAAGTCTTTATATTGTTTGTGTAATTCTTCATGAAGGCAACAATTGCGCTGGAGTCAATGCCCCCGGAGAGCAAAGCGCCCAGAGGAACATCGCTTATCAGCCTTCTTTCCACTGATTCGCTTAATAATTCCCTTACTTTTCCGGAGTTATACTCTAGAGACTTATTATTATAATTAAAATTTATATCCCAGTATTTTTGGATTTTAAGCTCGTTGTTCTCAAGAACAAGGCAATGCCCGGGCAACAGCCTTTTTATATCCTTTAGTATTGTGTTATCCCCAATCACATACCTAAATGCCAGAAAATCATTAAGGCTGCCAAGGCTTATCTCTCTCTTGACCCCCCCATACTGCAATATTGACTTAATTTCGGAAGCAAAAATAAACAGCCCATCCTTAAAATAATAATAGAGTGGCTTTATGCCAAGCCTGTCTCTTGCCAGAAACAGCTTTTTCTTTTTGGAATCCCATAAAGCAAATGCAAACATACCGTTGAAGAGGCCCAAACAATTCTCTGAATATTCCTCATAAGCATGGATGATGACTTCTGTATCTGTGTTTGTATAAAATTTATGCCCCTTTTTCTCAAGCTCAAGTTTTATATCCTTAAAGTTGTATATTTCCCCGTTATAGGCAATCCAAATGTCCTTATTCTCGTTATGCATTGGCTGCTTTGCAATCTTTCTTAGGTCTATTATGCTCAATCTCCTATGGCCCAGGCTGATTTTGCTGTCTGTGTAATCCCCATGGTCGTCAGGGCCCCTGAAATCAAGCGCCTTGCACATCTTATTCAGGGTGACCTTGTCATTCATGCCGTAAAAGCCGCATATGCCGCACATTTTATCTTTCCAAATCCTCCTTGATTATGCCGGCTGCCTTCTTTGCAATCATTATAGAGTTGCTTATATTTCTGTCAATTGGGTAGATTTGGGATATATTGGCGATATACAGGCCGTTTATAGGCGCCCTAAAAGGAGGAATTAATTTTGAATAATCCTTCACGTATACAGGGGTTGCGTAATCCTCCCTGAAAACAAAATAGGATTCAACATCTTTTTCATTAAATGAACTAAACATCTTTTTAAGGTCGCTTAAATAAATTTTATAGATCTCTTTATTGCTCATCCTGTACAGCCTGCTATTTTTTGATGTATAATTAAACAAATAAGCAATATTGCGGCCATATGCATAACTTGGGATAAAATTAGTGTGCTCGATAACAGCACCGCTGGTTATAGACGGGTCAATATTATTCAGCCAGTATATATTGCCGAGCTTCTTCCTTAGCCCGAATACAGCACAAACAACTGACTGGTATTTTATCCTGTTTAGCCGGGCAGAGTATTCTTCCGGCAAATCTTGGAACATTCCTAAAAATGCAGGGATTTGCGCTGTAACAATTACCTTATCAAATGCATACTTTTTATCAGCAAAAATGCAGAAATGGCCATTATCTTTACTGACCTTTTTTACTTTGCAATAATGCATCTTTCCCCTGCTTCTTTTTATTTCATCAGCCAGCTTATCAAATAAGACCTGGAAACTCCCACTTAAATAGCCCAGCAGCTCTTTGCCCCTCTCCCTTGACCTTGCTCTTGGGTTTATCCTGCCCCAGAGCCAGGCAGCAGAAATCTGATTATATTTTTCTCCAAACTTTGTTTTTAGCAACGGCTCCCAGACCAGATTGTATATCTTATGGCCGTTATAGCCCCTAAACCATTTTTCAACATAAATCCTTTCAAGGTCCTGCCATCTGCTCTTGTGCCTTAAATAGAGAAAAACCAGGCCAAGCCTTATCCTGTTGGTAAAATTAAGCGGCTTGAACAGCAATAAATCCTTTATTGTGCTGAAATTATATACCCTGCCTTTATAATAAAATCCAGAGGCTGTCGTATGCCATACAACGCGTTCCTTTAAATTCAATTCTTTCAGCAACCACATTAAATCCCTGTCGCTCTTGAAAAAATGATGAAAAAATCTTTCCAGCCTTGTCTTCCCAATCTTAAATGCTGAAGCTAAACCGCCAAGATTCCTGTTTGGCTCAAAAATATGGACCTCCATCTGGCCCTTTAGTAAATAGCCTATTGTCAGCCCGGTTATACCGCCCCCGATGATAGCTATTTTCATTTTAGGCTAAAATCTTCATTATCTTCTCAGCAGCTTTTCCATCCCCAAAAGGATTAGCCCAATTTCTTTCACTTTTCAGCATTTCTTTAGCAGAGGCTAAAATACTTTCAGGCTCGTAACCCGCAATTATGTTAGAGCCTGCCTTTATAGTTTCCGGCCTTTCTGTGGTCTTTCTCAGGGTAACACAAGGAACTTTTAGTATGCAGGATTCTTCCTGTATGCCGCCGGAGTCTGTTAAAATGAGCCTTGCATTTGCTTCCAGCTGGAGGAATTCCAGAAAACCCAAAGGCTCGATTATCTTAATGCATTTCGGGATATCCAAATTAAAATTTTCAATCAGCTTTTTTGTTCTGGGGTGGATAGGGTAGATTATCGGGATTTTGGAGTAATTATAAACCAGCTCCAGCCCTTTTAAAATATTTTTCAGCCTTTCCTTGACATCCACGCTTTCCTGCCTGTGAATTGTTGCAAGAAAATAGCCATTTTTTTTGAGACTTAGCTTATCCAGCATGCTAAATTTTTTGTCTGCTATCCTAAGATTCTCTAAAACCGCGTCAAAAATTGTATTCCCAGTAACAAAAATTTTTTTTGGATCAATGCCCTCTTTTACTAAATTTTCTTTTGATTGCCCTGTTGGCGCAAATAAATAATCCGATAAATGGTCCGCTATAACTCGGTTAATCTCTTCAGGCATGCTCCTGTCAAAAGAGCGCAAGCCTGCCTCAACGTGGCCCAGTTTTATACATCTGCCGGTGTATTCTTTTGTTGTAGAGATTTTGCTAGTGGTTAAGGCTCCTGCCAGGGTGGTGTTTGTATCCCCATGAACCAGCACAATATCAGGCTGCTCCTTTAGCAGAATTTTTTCTATATCAATCATCATCCTGCCCGTATGCTCTCCCTGCCTGAAAGGAGCTGTTGATTTAATGCCCAGGTTGTATTTTGGCTGCGGCAGCTCAAGCTCCTCGAAGAATACCTGGTCCATATTGAAGGAGTAATGCTGGCCGCTATGAATAACAAAGAAACCTATTTTTTTATTTATGCAATGCCTGATTACGGGGCTCATCTTTATTATTTCCGGCCTTGTTCCAACAATAATTGCAATCAACATTTTTTATACCAGCAAATCCGTGCTTAATCTTATTTTTTCCTTGGATAATTTAAAAAAAGACAATGCCTGCAGGGCAAACATAGAGCACCAGGCATTTAAATCTTTGTGTTCTTTCCCGTCATGCTCAAAACCATAGAAAATTCCGCCTTCCTGCTGCCCATTTAAATTTTGAAATGACAACAGCCTGTTTTTCAGTTTTTCCAGCTTTTTTATATCAATTACCTCAGAATTAGAACAGCTATTTATTAATAATCCGAGCCTTAGCACTTGTGACAGTATGTCTGTCCTTTCATGCTTATTAAACCTATTTAGATTATGATCATATATTTGGGGCATGCCGCCATTTTCCAATTGGCTGTTAAAAGACCATTCTGCTGCTTTAATTGCAGAATTGATATACTCTTGGATATTTAATTTTAATCCTGCATACAATAAGCCCTCAGCTGCGTAACAATGCGGATGCTGCAGTGTGCTATTGTCCTTTGTTGATGTTACAAACCTTCCATTTTTTTCCTGGAAAGCCAGTGACGAGCCACAGACTTTTATTGCGCTTTCTTTATATTTTTCCTTTTTGGTTATATCATAGCTATTGAGCAATCCCATTGCTATTTTTGCGTGATAAGCACCGGATTGATTTGACCATTTATTATTAATATCGCCTAAATCTTTTGTATGGGGGTTATAAAATGCAAAAAACTGCCCGTTATCTTTTTGCATGCTAACCAAAAAATCGGATATTTTTACAGAAGCCCTGAGGTATTTTTCCTCTTTTGTCTTTTTGTACAGGCCGGATAAGCCAAACAAAACCATGGCAGTGTCAAATGCGAATATATTCCCTTTTTCAAAAGAATACCCATCATTCTCATCATTTTTTGAATAATAGCACCTTGTTTTTATCCCGCCGCAAGGATGCAGGGCTTTATTTAAAATCCAGTCAGCTGCTGATTCTGCCTTTTCAACATATAGGCTGCTTTTTTCCATTGAATCCAAAAAAAGCAAAGTTGTTATGCCATAACCGGTTATTTCTGAATAGACAAAAGGATAGCTTTTTTTATCCATGCTAAACCATGAATTAAACCCGCCGTTTACGGAACTGCTTTTATTTATATTCTGGATGCCTGAAGATAAAATCCAATTGTTTAATAGGCTGATAGACTTGTTAACATCCATTTTATTACTCGCACAGGCTGAATACTGAAATCTCTATTTGTGCAATTTTCCCGCATTTGCTGCATGACATCCTGCAGAAAGACTCATCTTTTTCTTTTAATTCTAATCTGCTTCCACATTCACAGACAAAACCCCTGATTTTAGCAGGGGAACCATAAACTAGAGCATGATCCGGCACACTATTTGTAACTAATGAGCCAGCGCCTATTAAAGCGCATTTGCCTATCCTTATATCAGGCATTATAACTGACGATGCTCCGATTGAAGCTCCTTTTTCCACTTTCCAAGAAGTTTTATCAAGATTTCTTATTGTTCCGCTTCTTGGGTTTTTGTCATTAACAAAAACAACATTTGGCCCTATAAAGACATCATCTTCAATAACAACCTTTCTGTACAATAAAGATTTATTATGGATAGAAACATTATTCCCTATTTTTACGAATTTATCAATATATACGCCATTGCCAATATTGCAGTTTTTTCCTATAACTGCATTTTCCCTGATTTGCGCAAAACACCATACGCGTGTTCCTTTGCCAATTCTTGCTTTATCTGAAACAACAGCACTGGGATGTATATGCGTGCCTTTCCTAAGAAATTTTCCTTCTTGCTTTTTCATATTCAATATTCCTTCTTAGCCCTTCATCTATGGACACCTGGGGTTTCCACCCGAATAACTCTCTTGCTTTGCTGAAGTCACATAATAATTTGTTTACTTCTGATGTTCTCTCTTCAAGATGCACTATTTTTGATTTTGTACCGGATATTTTTACTATTTTTTTAGCAATGTCTATTATTTTTACATCTACACCTGTTCCAAAATTTATGGTTTTTCCAATGGCCCTTTTATCAGCGCCCATAATCAGAAATGCCCTTATCATGTCATCTACGTATGTAAAATCCCGGGTCTGCTCTCCTGTACCATGCACAGTTAAAGGCCTGTTTCTTAGTGCCAGGTCAATAAATTTAGGTATTACATCATATGTGTGCCTGGGCCCATAAGTGTTAAATGGCCTTATAATCGCAATAGGCAAATGGTATGTATTCCAGTAAGCAAAACAATACCTGTCTGCTGCAGCTTTTGAAGCAGCATAAGGTGAGCTTGGGTATAATGGGGTTTCTTCATTTATTGGGCCATCATGGGTTCCGTATATTTCGCTAGAAGATGTGCAGACAACCTGCTCAACTTTGGAATCCATCACAGCATGAAGCACATTCAATGTTCCATCCAGGTTGGTTTCTTTAACCTCTAACGGATGCTCAAAAGAATTTGGCACATAAGCGTCTGCAGCCAAATGGAAGATTGTTTCCGGCGCATTCTTTTTTATAAGGCTGATAGAGTCTCTTGCGCCTATGTCTCCCGTTAAAATATGTTTTATCTTATCTTTAATGTGGCTTATATTCCTTAATGCATACTGGGTTGTACCAATTGTTGAATTGCCCCTGACGTAAACTGAAACAATGGCTCCTTTGTTTAATAGCGCTTCAGTTAAATGCGAGCCCATAAACCCGTCAGCGCCGGTAACCAATACCCTCTTATCCTTCCAGCTAAACATTTTCATTTTTAATCCTTTCATGTGAATATACCTTGGTTTTTAAATGTTGCTTTTTATACCAAAAAAACGGCTAATTTTCCATGCTATTATTGATGCAAGCAGGAATAAATGATTCTTTATCTCTTTAAAATAATTTATTTTTGACTGGCCAAGCTTTCTTGTTGTTAATATAACAGGGACCTCTACCACCCTTCTTTTCTTTAATAGCAGCTTGATTAAAAGTTCAGCACAAACAACGTAGCCGGAAGAGGATATACCCAGCTCCCTTAATTGTTTTGTCTTATAAAGCCTGAATATTGGCGTTGTTGCAGTAATCCTCTCTCCCAGCAACAGCGAATATATCTTGTTGATAGCCCGGCTTAATAGTATCCTGTAAAAAGGAAAATCTTTCGTGCTGCCTTTTGCAAGATAAGGGGAACCGCTTACACAATCAACATCAGCCTTATTAAACTTGTCAAGAAGCCCCTTTATTTGTTCTGGATGAAATGTAAAATCACAATCCAGCATTACCATTAAATCTCCTTTTGCAAATTTAATCCCCGTTCGTATTGCTTTTCCCAACCCTAAATTTCTTTTATGCCTGATTAACCTTATTTTTTTATATTTTTTCTGCAGCTTTTTTATCTCATTTATAGAATTGTCTTTAGAGCCGTCATCAACTATCAGTATTTCATATGATTTGATGAATTTTTCAACTACATTTACGAGCTCATCAGGTATCCTATCAATATTCTCCTCTTCGTTATAGCAAGGCAAAAAGATTGTTAGTAACATATGCATCAGTTATTTTTTATGCCCCAGATAATCTCCGGGCTTTTTTCCCCTTCATTAAATAATAAGTCAATTGCTGAGAGGTATGGTACAAATTCTCCATATAATTGATTATATGTTGGGTGGCTGTATTCATGCCATACAAGCTTTATACCTTCTTTTGCGAAATCCTCTTCAGTCATATAGCTTTTGCCAGCAGGGCCGTTTAGGTATTCAGTTGCCCCGATTTTTTTGCATAGCTTAATAACATGGTCTAGGGCATTTCCTCCGACATTCAGGTTAGAAGCAAATTCAAAATTGGGCTTTAGCCTGAGAAAATTGCATATGCCTTTTATTATGTGCATGTCCAGCTCCAATAAACTGCTCCATTCTTTGCTGTATGTTTCCTCAAAGAATTCGGAATATTCCCCAAAAAACCTGGCTTTGGAGTAATTGAATTTTATTGCTTTCCAATGGTTTTTGGCCCATTTCTCCTTGTTGTTGATTTTTACGCCTTTTATCTTCTGGTCCAATTTTTTTAAAACAGGCACTGTAAGCCACTGGAATCCCATGGGTGTTTTTATCCTGTTCCTGTGCTGCCATGCTGAATCTGAGAATTGCACATCATCCAGTATGATAAATGTATCACTCCACTTAACCATGTTAAAGAACCCAATCCACGGCAAATAACCCGGCTGCAATATGGCTGCTCTCATTTTTTATTGGAATTTATAATCTTTTTTACAGCAGAAATAACCCCCTTTATATCCTCTTCTGCCATCTTTGGGTAAAGCGGCAATGAAACTATCCTTTCAGAGATGTATTTTGCGTTAGGGAAATCATTGTCTTTAAAGCCAAACCTTTCTTTGTAATAAGGCTGTAAATGTATTGATATAAAATGAACTCCTGTGCCTATACCCTCTTCCTTCATCAGCTCCATAAATTTGTCCCTGTCTATCTTCAATCTTTCTAGGTTAAGCATTATGATGCAGAGGTGCCTTGAATGCTTTATATCTCTTATCTGAGCTAGCAAAGTTATTTCTGGAACACCTTTGAACGCCTCTTTGTACATTGTTGTGTATTTTTCTCTTGTTTCAATAAAACTATCAAGCTTTTTTATCTGATGTATCCCCAAAGAAGACTGTACATCTGTCATGTTATACTTCCAACCAGGCATTAGAATCTGCCAATGAGGGGTTCCTTTTGCAGAATAGCGATTCCAGGCATCTTTGCTTATGCCATGTAAACTTAAAATCCTTATTTTTTCAGCTAATTTCTCATCATTGGCTGCAACCAGGCCGCCTTCTATGGTTGTTATATTTTTTATTGGATAAAAAGAAAAGCAAGTTGCGCTGATTCCATCAATATTTCCTATTTTTTTGCCCTTGTATTCTGCGCCAATTGCATGTGCTGCGTCTTCTATGATATACAGGCCGTGTTTTTTTGCAATTTTGATTATTTTATCCAAATCACATGGCTGGCCTGCCATATCAACCGGGATTATTGCTTTTGTCTTTTTTGTTATTTTTTCCTCTATCTTATCTGCATCTATGTTTAATGTGTTTTTATCAATATCAACAAAAACAGGCTTTGCCCCTACATTCAGAATCATATTGGCTGTTGCTGCAAATGTTACCGGTGTTGTTATGACTTCATCGCCAGGGCCTATGCCTAACGCCAATAATGAAAGGTGCAGGGCTGCTGTGCAGGAATTCAGGGCAATTGCATGCTTACAGCCAATATACTCTCTCATTAAATCTTCAAATTTCTTTGTTTTTGGCCCGGTTGTTATCCAGCCAGAGCGCAATGTGTCTATAACCTCATCTTCTTCCTCCTTGCCAATCAAGGGAAGAGCAAAAGGCAAAAAAGATTTTTTCTCTTCAACTGCCCTTAATTTCGCGTGCGTTTTCTTTAAAACTTCTATATTGTAATAATTCTGGTCTTTTGGGTCTTTTATTTTGCCATTTTTTATAGCTTCTGCTATTTCTTTTATCCCGTCTTCTGCAGTTTTTTTTGTTTTAAATCCCAAAACCTTGCTTATCTTATCAAAACATACATTATAAGAGCGCTTATCCGGGTCTTCGTCAACTATATCTAATTCTGTTTCCGGCAAACATTTTTTTACAAGCTTTGCCAATGTTTCCATCTGGAAATTAAGGCCATTAGAGCCAACATTAAATGCATGGCCATTTATTTTCTCAATAGGCGCTTCCAAAGCTTTAATGAATGCGTCTGATACATCATCAACATGCACTAAAGGCCTCCATTGCTTTCCGCCGCCAAGAATAAATATCCTCTTTTTTGCCACAGCGTACATTGTCATGGTATTTATTGCCAAATCAAACCTCATTCTTGGCGACAAGCCAAAAACAGTTGCATTTCTTAAGAAGCATGGAGCAAAATCACCATCCATCATCTCCAGAAGCGCTTCCTCTGATTTCAGCTTTGTTTCCGCGTAAATGGAAACCGGCTTTTTTATTGACTCTTCTGTTAATTTTTCACTTATGCCAATCCCGTAAATTGAGCAGGATGAAGAATATACAAATCTTTTAATCCCGTTCTTTTTGCATAGCTCAGCTAATTCTTTTGTTGCTTCATAATTCACATTCCATGTGTCTTTTTGGTCTAAATCGCAAGAAGGGTCATTTGACAGGGCAGCGAGGTGTATTACAGCATCAACCTCATTTAGTAATCTGGGAAATGAATCAAGATTAGTTATGTCGCCTTTAATAAGCTCAAAATCCTTATCCTTTAGTAAATCTTCTATTGGCTTCTTTCCAAAAAAGAGCCTATCAAAAACCCTGACTTTGTATCCTTTTTCTAATAATTTTTTTGACAGCACAGAGCCTATATAGCCTGCGCCGCCTGTAACCAGTATTGTTTTCATCGCTATCCACAAATAAATGGCCTTTTATAAATCTTGTGAATGTCTTGTTTATTCAAGAATCAGGCTCTTCCTCGGCTATTGCTTCGTCCCATTTGTAGTCATATAGCTTGGTCCTTTCTTTTTCAAATAAATTAAAGATCTCCACAAATCTTTTTGGCGATATGCTTTTGTCTATTAAAATCTGCCCGGAGTTATAAAGAATGTCATCCTCCCTTAATTTTTCTATTTTCTTCATTTCAAATGTATCCCAGTTTACATCTTTCGGCAATATGCCTTCTTTTACGGCATAATCCCATAACGGCGTTCCTGGGTATGGGCTTAAGGTAAAAAAAGAGAATTTATCAAGACTAAGCTTTTTTATGAATTTTAATGTCTGAAGCATCTCTTCTTCTGTTTCCCCCGGGGTGCCAATGATAAAGGTGCCGCCAGTTGTTATTCCATATTTTTTGCACAGGGCTATTGAGCCTTCTATCTGCTTTATTTTTATTCTGCCCCCTTTAAGAAAGTCCAGCACTTTTTGAGTGCCTGATTCTATGCCAAATTCTATAAAAACAGTATTCATCTCCTTCAGCAGCCTGCAGGTTTCCTCATCAAAAATATCTGCCCTGCCAAACATGCCAAAATCTACTTTCTTATTTATCCCCTCTTTTTTTATCATTTCTACAATTTCTCCCAGCCTTTTTTTGTTTGCCGGGAAAAGGTCATCATAAACATGGATTAGCTTCACTTTGTATTTATTTATCAGCTCGTTCATCTCACCTATTACATATTCCGGGCTGTTGTACCTTATCTTTTTCCAGAATGCAGATGCCGAGCAGAAAACACATTTGAAAGGGCAGCCACGCGAAGTAAACATGTGTGTGCCCCTCCCAAAAGACTGGCCAAAAACATTTTTCTTTTCATCAAGCATAAACTCCATATTAAATAACTCCCTTGCCGGGTAAGGGATATTATCCAATGGCTCTATCAGCTCCCTTTTTTCTGTTGTTATTATTTTCCCGTCCTTTCTGTACATCAGGCCCTTTATATTTCCAAGGCCATCGTTTTTAAGCCCATTCCTTGCAAAATATTTAATAAACTCCAGGAATGTTTGCTCCCCTTCCCCTAAAACAGCAAGGTCAAAAACAGGGTCAAATGAATGGGGTGCCATGGAAAGATGATGGCCGCCAATTATTATCGGGGCATTTAGCGTTTTTTTGATTTCCCTTGCAAAGAGTATGGCGTTTTTGTATTGCTTTGTTAATGCGCTTATGCCAATAATATCCGGCGAGAATTTAATTATTTTTGACAGGTCTTTTGGTATGTAATTCATTATTTTTATGCTTATACCTATTTCCGGCAGGTATTTTTTTAGATAGCTTGCCAAATAACCGATGCCTAAAGAAGGCTCTCCCTGCGCCCTGTTATTAGCGGCTATTAAAAGGATTTTCATCGTTTTTGATAATGGGCTGTTGTATATAAATATTATCAGTAATATTTATTCATCAGGTTTGTCAAAAACCACCCATCAAAAATCTTTGATTTTTGATGGGTGGTTTTTGAGCATGCTCAGAAACTTTCCATCATCTGAAATGAGATTGGCTTCCAGCCACCGGTTTTAAACTGGTGGAAAGTTTCTGACATTTATAGAGCTTTACTGTCTCTTTTATTATAACATCTGTTGAGAAATATTTATATGCTATTTTCCTGCAATCTTTATATTTTTTTAGATTGCTTATCACTTTTACAATCTTCTCATTTATTTTGTCCTTATCTTCTATATTCTCCCCAACTAAATGAATCTCATCATTATTTGTGATGAATTCTATATTTGGGACAACTATAGGAATATTGCAAGCCAATGCCTCCTGCGGAGCTACACCCATTCCGTTGTACTTAATTGCATTTTTTGAACCATACATAATATATAAATCAGCTGCGCTGTAATATTTGTACAATTCATCATTTTTTACCGGCTTGATTAGAATTGCCCCAGCTTCTTTTGCTTTTTTGTAATACGCATCATCAGGTGATGCCCCCACTACCATGAGGATTATGTTATGCTGCCTTTTTAATTCTTGAAAACTATCTATAACCACATCACAAGCCCTTAATTTATTCAGATGGCCGGCGTAAATCAGAATTATTTTGTCTTTTGGCAGATTTAACCTTTTTCTTGCGGTTTCTTTTTTGACTGGCCTGAATGCCTTAAAGTCAGTTGGCGTTGGCAGGGGGATTATCTTATTTTTTTTAATAAATTTGGACAGGTAATCTTCTTCTGCATAAGAAGCAATGAAATAGCTTACATTCTTGAATACTACTCTTTCTATCAACTGTTCTATTGCCAGTAATGGAAAGAGAGGAAATAAATAAGGCCTTCTTTCCAAAAGTGATAAAGGTGAAGAGGTGCCGTGAAGTTTCCCAATTATTGGCAGGTTTTTAAATTTATTGCATATTTGGTAACTGAGGTAGTCATGATAGTCATGCAGATGGATTATTATCCTTTCCTTTTTTGATATTTCCTCTAATTTTTTTATTAATTCTTTTGAGAATGTTCTGCATATTGTTAGTTGATAAGACGGAAAAAATCTGTATGTAATGCTGCCTTTCTTTACTATCTTTTCTTCTTTTAAATATTTATCCAAGAACCAGCATTCATGCTCAAATTCTTTGGTATATTGCAAAACTTCATTAGAGGTTCTGACACTCCAGTGTATCCTTTGGCCCTGCTCACTTTCTTTATCAAGAATTTCTTTCATGTCCCATTGCATGATTGGGATTATATGGATTACCTTATTTTTCATGCCATTTTGTTTCCGTATTTGCTTTAAAAAGCTTGTGAATTTAGCATAAGAAACATTTAAATATGCTGTGGGGCTTTTTTTGAATAAAATGAAGGTGCTTTTGTTTAATCCTAAAGGGCCAAGCGAGGGCTATGGCGTTGGCCTTGCTTATATAGCTGCTGTGCTTATTAGGAAAGGGCATTCTGTAAGGGTTATTGACTACCACAACAGGGAAGATAACAAGCTCCAAAGGCTTGCTGATGGCCTTAGATGGCAGCCGGATGTTATTGGCGCTTCTATGAATTCTTTTACAGTTGTCAATGCAAAAAAGATAATCGGGGAATGCAGAGAGAGATACAAAAAGAAAACAGTTTACATTGCCGGCGGCCCTTATGTTACGATGAAGCAGGAGGATTTTCTAAGGGAAAACAAGGAGTTTGACTGCGCTGCTTGCGGCGAGGCAGAGTTAACATTTATCCAGCTTTTGGATGCTTTAAAAAAAAGGAAGGGCTTAGGCAGCGTTAAAGGGATTATTTACAGGAAAGGAAATAAGATTATCAAAACAGGGCAGCAGGAGCTGGTTGATATTGACAAGCTGCCATTTCCGGATTTTAGTGTTTATGACAGCGTTAAGGGCTATATTCCTGTCTACCCTCTGCTGACCTCAAGAGGCTGCCCTTATTCCTGCGTTTTTTGCCTGAATGTGCGCTTATTCGGCAGAAAATGGAGAAGCAGAAAGCCGGAAAATGTTGTTGAAGAATTAATGCGCGCCAAGAAAGAGTATAACATAAAAACATATGCAATACAGGATGATAATTTTACATTAAACAAGGAAAGGGCTAAAGAAATATTAAGGCTGGTAATCAAAAAGAAGATAAACATGCCATTCAGCCTGCCAAACGGCATTAGGGCCGATATGGTTGATATGGAACTGGCTTTACTGCTTAAGAAAGCCGGCTGCGGTGTTGTTAAGATAGGGATTGAGAATGGAGACCCTGCTACTTTTGAATATGTCAAGAAAGGGGAAAGCCTGGAGGAAATAGAAAAAGGTGTTAAAATTTTAAAAAAAGCCGGCTTGAGAGTGGAATCTTTTATGATTATCGGCTTAATTAATACAGATTACAAATCTGTGATGAGGTCTTTGGCTTTTGTTAAAAAATTAGGCATAAAGACCAACTGGTATAATGCAATACCTTTTGAGCATACAGAGCTTTATGACTGGGTAAAAGAAAAAGGCAGGTTTTTAGCCCATTCCGACAAGCTGGTTGGCAGCCTATGGACGCCAGACCAGCCAATCCTTTTTGAAACACCGGAATTCAGCGCTAAGGAAAGGAAAAAAGCATTTTACATCTGCAACAGCGAAACAGGGAATTATGAATT
>Ga0209211_10002281_pt1 | contig 33490 bp, 35 predicted proteins | sample RifGroA2_FD_183992 | JGI IMG/M metagenome (GOLD analysis project Ga0209211, IMG submission 183992) | Groundwater microbial communities from Rifle, Colorado, USA - Groundwater A2 (SPAdes) (version 2) | ecosystem: Environmental > Aquatic > Deep subsurface > Groundwater | place: Rifle, Colorado... | reverse complement strand
TCACCACCGAGAATACGCGCACGGCGCCGCACCGGATCGACATGACGCTGCAGGACGGGCCGTTCCAGCATCTGGACGGAAGCTGGCAATTCATCCCGTTGAGCGAGTCAGCCTGTAAAATAGAATTCCGGCTGCATTACGAGTTTTCCAGCAAGTTGCTGGAGAAGCTGGTCGGGCCGGTGTTCCATTACATCGCAAACAGTTTCGTGGATGCTTTCATCCACCGGGCAGAAAAGATTTATCCAGAGATATGAACGAGACCATCGACATCGAAATAGTGTACGCATTGCCGCACGAGCAGACGTTGCTCAAGAAAAATGTTCCCGCCGGCACGACCGTGGCCGATGCGCTTCAGGCCAGCGGCATTCAGCAGAAACATCCAGAACTCAACCTCGCAACCAGCAAGCTGGGCATCTTCGGCAAGCTGGTCAAGGCCGATGTAGTGCTGCGCGACAAGGATCGCATCGAAATCTATCGCCCGCTGATCGCCGACCCCAAGGAGGTGCGCCGCAAGCGCGCCGAAGAGGGCAAAGTGATGAAAAAAGGCGGCGGCGAAGCATGAAGTCTGAAAAAACATTTGTCCGCAGATTACGCAGATTTACACAGATTAAGGCTGGATTTGATATCCGAGCCGTTATCAGCAGCGACTCAGAAATCTGCGTGAATCTGTGTAATCTGCGGATGAACGCTTTTGTTTTTGGGACGACTGGAACTCCATGTTAGATCACGACCTGCATTGCCATTCCAATGTGTCCGACGGCACGCTGACGCCGACTGAGCTGGTCGAGCGCGCGGCCGGGCGCGGCGTGAAGATGCTGGCGCTGACCGATCACGACGACGTGGACGGACTGGACGAGGCGCGCGCCGCTGCGGCGCGGCACGGCATGGAATTCGTCAACGGCGTGGAGATCTCGGTTTCATGGCGCAGCCACACGCTGCATGTCGTCGGTCTCGCCATCGATCCGCTTTATCCGCCGCTGGTGGAAGGGTTGAGGAGTGTGCGCAGCGGGCGCGGCGAGCGAGCGCAGAAGATGGCCGACGAGCTGGCCAAGGCCGGCATCGGCGGCACGCTGCAGGGCGCTTATCGCTATGCGGCCAATCCCAACATCATCGGGCGCACGCATTTCGCGCGCTATCTGGTCGAAGCCGGTCACTGCAAGGATGTGAAGAGCGTGTTCAACCGCTATCTGGCGAAGGGCAAGCCCGGCTATGTGCCGCATGAATGGGCCAGCCTGCCGGATGCAATCAGCTGGATACGCGGCAGCGGCGGCATTGCTGTGCTGGCGCATCCGGGCCGCTATATGGTCGGGCGTCACAGCATGGGCAAGAAGACCATGCGCGAGTTGCTGGTCGAGTTCGTCGAATGCGGCGGGCAGGCGCTGGAGGTGGTGACCGGCAGCCACACGCAGGAGCAATACGCGGAGTTCGCGCGCTATGCGGAGGAGTTTGGGCTGCTGTGTTCCTGCGGTTCGGATTTTCATAGCCCGGGCGAGAGCTACCGCGATATGGGACGTTTGCCGGACCTGCCGCTGAGCTGTCGTCCGGTGTGGGAAAACTGGGCGACGGCGCTGCCGTCCTCAATATTGAAAGAAGCTTGATGGCGCAACATTTCGTGATTCATCCGGATAATCCCAATACGAGATTGATCCGCCAGGCGGCCGCGATGCTGCGAGACGGTGCGGTGATCGTCTATCCGACCGATTCCGGCTATGCATTAGGTTGCCGTCTCGACGACAAGGATGCGGTGACGCGCATCCGCCAGATACGCCAGCTCGACGAGCAGCACCATATGACGCTGATGTGCCGCGACCTGTCCGAGATCTCGCGCTATGCGCGGGTGGACAACGTCAAGTTCCGCCTGCTGAAGAGCAACACGCCCGGCAGCTACACCTTCATTCTGGATGCGACCAAGGAGGTGCCGCGCCGCCTGCAGCACCCGAAGCGCAGCACCGTCGGCATACGCGTTCCCGATCATCCGGTGGCGCTGGCGCTGCTGGAAGAGATCGGCGAGCCGATGTGCAGCTCCACGCTGATCCTGCCGGATGCGCACCATCCGCTGACCGACGTGGAAGAGATACGCGAGTATCTGGAGCGCAGCGTCGAGCTGGTCGTCGAAGGCGGCGCGGTGGGGCTGGACCCGACCACGGTGATCGATCTGACCGGCGATGCGCCGGTGCTGCTGCGTCGCGGCCGCGGCGACGTCACCCCGTTCGGTATTGAGGAATGATGCAGCCAGACCAAGGGATCCTGTGTTGTAGGTCGGGTTTTAACCCGACAAACAGAACTGATAAATGCTGTCGGGTTAAAACCCGACCTACGAAAAATCCGGTGTAGTTATGAAATCAATAGTTAAATGCAACTAGACCAACTGATCCAGACCATCAGCCTCGCGGCGATCCCGGTGCTGTTCGCGATCACGCTGCACGAGGCGGCACACGGCTATGTGGCGCGCCATTTCGGCGACATGACCGCGTACCAGCAGGGGCGCATCAGCCTGAACCCGATGCGCCATATCGACCCGATCGGCACGGTGCTGGTGCCGCTGCTGACGATGCTGGTGGGCGGCATCCTGTTCGGCTGGGCCAAGCCGGTGCCGGTCAATTTCGCCGCGTTGCGCCGCCCCAAGAAAGACATGCTGTGGGTCGCAATCGCCGGCCCGGCATCGAACCTGGTGATGGCGCTGGGCTGGGCGCTACTCTACAAGCTGGCATGGTCGTTCCCCGGCAATTATTTTGCCGAACCGTTGCTGGGCATGGCTGAGTGGGGTATCAAGATCAACGTCGTGCTGATGGTGCTGAACCTGCTGCCGCTGCCGCCGCTGGACGGCGGACGCGTCGCGATCAGCCTGTTGCCGTACCGTCAGGCGTTCCAGTTGTCGAAGATCGAGCCGTACGGCATGTTCATCCTGATCTTTCTGGCGGTCACGCCGGTGCTGGGGTGGATACTGTTGCCGCTGGTGAAGCTGGTCTATCAACTGATTTCTGTTTTATTTGGGATATAGCTAATTATGTTTGCGGATAGGGTTTTATCGGGCATGCGCCCGACCGGGAGTTTGCATCTGGGGCATTACCACGGGGTGCTGAAGAACTGGGTGCAGATGCAGCATGAATTCGAGTGCCTGTTCTTCGTGGCCGACTGGCACGCGCTGACCACGCATTACGACACGCCGCAAGTCATCGAGCAGAGCGTGTGGGACATGGTGGTGGACTGGCTCGCGGCCGGCGTCGATCCGGCGCACGCGACGCTGTTCATCCAGTCGCGCGTGCCCGAGCATGCCGAGTTGCATTTGCTGCTGTCGATGATCACGCCGCTGGGCTGGCTGGAGCGCATGCCGACATACAAGGATCAGCAGGAGAAGCTGTCCGGCAAGGACTTGTCCACCTACGGCTTCCTCGGTTATCCGCTGCTGCAGAGCGCGGACATCCTGATCTACCGCGCGACCCAGGTGCCGGTGGGCGAAGACCAGGTGCCGCATATCGAATTCACCCGCGAGATCGCGCGCCGCTTCAACCACATCTACGGGCGCGAGCCGGGCTTCGAGGAGAAGGCCGAAGCCGCGGTGAAGAAGCTGGGCAGCAAGAAGGCCAAGCTCTACAGCGAACTGCGTGTGCGCTTTCAGCAACAGGGCGACGACGAGGCGCTGCTGTCCGCGAAGGCGTTGCTGGACGAACAGCAGAGTTTGAACCACGGCGATCGCGAGCGCCTGTTCGGCTATCTGGAAGGCGGCGGCAAGATGATCCTGTCCGAGCCGCAGGCGATGCTGACGGTTGCATCGAAGATGCCGGGGCTGGACGGGCAGAAGATGTCCAAGTCCTACAACAACACGATCACCTTGCGCGAAGACGAGGTCAGCGTCGGCAAGAAGATCCGCACCATGCCGACCGACCCGGCGCGCATCCGCCGCACCGATCCGGGCACGCCTGAGAAGTGCCCGGTGTGGCAGCTGCATCAGGTGTATTCGAACGACGACGTGAAGCAGTGGGTGCAGCAGGGCTGTACCACCGCGGGCATAGGCTGTATCGAATGCAAGCAGCCGGTGATTGATGCGGTGCTGGAAGAGCAGCGCCCGATGCGCGAACGCGCGCAGCTGTATCTGGACGACCCGGCGCTGGTGCGCAACATCATCGCCGACGGCTGCGAGAAGGCGCGCGAACTGGCGCGCGAGACCATGCGCGATGTGCGCGAGGCGATGGGGCTGAGTTACAGCTAGGCAGATGAGCGGAACCCAGCTGCCACTGCATCCCGTCGCGCGCATCCATGGCGAACCGCTGCTGGAGATGCCGCTGGATCTGTACATCCCGCCGGATGCGCTGGAGCTGGTGCTGGAGAGTTTTCAGGGGCCGCTCGATCTGCTGCTGTACCTGATTCGTAGACATAACCTCGACGTGCTGGACATTCCGATGGCGGAACTGACCCGGCAGTACATGGGCTACATCGAGCTGATGCAGCAGAATCGGCTGGAACTGGCCGCCGAATACCTGTTGATGGCCGCGGTGCTGATCGAGATCAAGTCGCGCATGCTGCTGCCGCGGCAGCCCAAGCTCAGCGAGACGGGGCCGGAAGATCCGCGTGCCGAACTGATGCGCCGCCTGCTGGAATACGAGCAGATGAAAGAGGCCGCGCAGAAACTCAACGAGCTGCCGCAGGCGGGGCGCGATTTCCAGATCGTGCAGGTGTTGATCGAGCGCACCGTGCAGGAGCGCCTGCCCGAGGTCACCGTCGAAGACTTGCGCCAGACCTGGATGGGCTTGCTGGCGCGCGCCAAACTCAACAAGCACCACAAGGTGCGCCGCGAACAACTGTCGGTGCGCGAGCAGATGACGCATGTGCTGCGCTGCCTGCAGGGCGGCGAGTTCGTGCCGTTCGATCAGTTGTTCGAGCTGGACGGCGGCGTACCGAAACTGGTCGTAACCTTCATTGCCGTGCTCGAACTGGCGAAGGAATATCTGGTGGAAATCCAGCAAAGCGAAACATTTGGGAGCATTTATGTCCGAACCAGCCGAGCCATTACCGCAGCAGAGTGACCCCGCTCCCGTCGGGAGCGATGACGCCAACGCGATCAGCGTCGACCTGTTCGGCGGGAAGATGAACACCGAGCAGTTCAAGCGCGTGCTCGAAACCGCGCTGCTGACCACGACCGAGCCGCTGCCGGTATCCGAACTGAAGAAGCTTAGTGACGTATCGCTGGACACCCGTCAGATGGAAGCCGTGCTCGAATCGCTGGCGCAAGACTGGCAGGGGCGCGGCGTCGAGTTGAATCGAGTCGCCAGCGGCTGGCGCTTCCGCGCCAGACCCGAGATGCAGCAATACCTTGATCGCCTGAACCCGCAAAAGCCGCCGCGCTATTCGCGTGCAGTGCTGGAGACGCTGGCGATCATCGCCTACCACCAGCCGGTCACGCGCGGCGATATCGAAGAAATCCGCGGCGTCGCCGTGTCCTCGCAGATATTGAAAACGCTGGAGGCGCGCGGCTGGGTCGAAGTCGTTGGCACTCGCGATGCGCCCGGTAAGCCTGAGCTGTTTGCCACCACCAAGCAAATGCTGGACGACCTGAACCTGCGCGCGTTGAGCGATCTGCCGTCGTTGCAGGAGATCGGCTCGCTGCTGGAGCAGGAGGCCGCGGCTGAAACTGCGTCCGCACCAGCACCTGTGCCTGTAGCGGCACCTCCGACGGAATCCAAGCCACCCCAATCCGATAGCGCCCCCGAGGGCTGGCCATTCGGGCCCGGTGAGGCTGCATAGTTATTCGACCAAACTTATTAAATGAAACTAATTCAGTCGCGAGACAACCCGTTTTTCAAAGACCTCGTCAAGCTCGCCGGTTCGGCGCGGCAACGTGGCAAGGCAGGGCAGACGTTGTTGGATGGCACGCACCTGCTGGCGGCATATCTGGATGCCGGCAAGCAGCCGCTGCACATTTTGCTGAATAGCGCGGCGCTGAAGGATGATGAGGTTGAGGCCTTGCTCAAGCGTTGTTCAGGTGTGTCGATGATCCAGCTGGACGATAAGTTGTTCGCCGAGCTTACCGAGCTGAAGACGCCGACCGGCATCCTCGCGCTGGTCGAGGTTCCGCAGCCGCTGCCAGCCGACAGCCGCTTCGCGTTGTTGCTGGAAGACATTCAGGATCCGGGCAATCTCGGTTCCATGTTGCGTACGGCTGCGGCCGCGGGCTGCGATGCGGTGTATCTGTCCAAGGGCTGCGCCGATGCATGGTCGCCCCGAGTGTTGCGCGCCGCAATGGGCGGACATTTCGCGTTGTCGATTTACGAAGCGGCGGACTTGCTGGCGGTCGCGGCGACGCTGCCGGGAACCGTCTTCGCGGCCTCGTTGCATGGCGATGCCGGGCTGTACGATTGCGACCTCGGCGGCGATGTCGCTTTCGCGATCGGCAACGAGGGGGCAGGGCTGTCGCAAGCCTTGCAGGCCGCGGCCTCGCGGCGTTTCACGATACCCATGCCCGGCCGGGTCGAGTCGCTGAATGCGGCCGCCGCGACCGCGGTCTGCCTGTTCGAGGCGGTGCGGCAGCGTTCGTGCACCGCCGCATAGGCTCGATGTCCTTGACCTGTCTCGCTTTTTCGTTATAATGCGCGCCCCGTAGAGCCGATGGTCGGCTCTCGACCTTGCTCCACCGCTACGCATGGCGGGGGGCTGTTAACCGTAAGGAGATGTAATGCGTCATTACGAAATCGTGTTTATCGTGCATCCCGATCAGAGCGAGCAAGTGCCCGCGATGATCGAGCGTTATCGCACACTGGTTACTTCCAAGGGTGGTCAAATCCATCGCCTGGAAGACTGGGGCCGTCGCCAGTTGGCTTACCCGATCCAAAAGATTCACAAGGCACACTATGTGCTGATGAATATCGAATGCAACCAGGAAATCCTGGACGAACTGGAGCATGCATTCCGCTTCAATGATGCGGTGCTGCGTCATCTGACCGTCAAGACCAAGGCTGCCGTTACCGAGCCTTCCGCGATGATGAAGGATGAGAAGTCCCGTTCCGTGCCTAGCGAAGTTGCTGCACCAGCAGCACCAGCAGCACCGGCTGCAGAAGCAGTGGCTGCGTAAGCATTGGCGCGTAACCAGGTCGTCATCAGCGGAGAGCTGATCGCACTGGATGGTTTGAGATACACCCCGGCTGGGGTCGCGAGAGTGGAGTTGACGTTACGTCACAGCTCGCAACAGCCCGAAGCGAACGGTACAAGGCAGGTGCAGTGCGAAGTCGATGCGCTGGCATTTGCCGAAACGGCCCACAAGGTCGCTGGATTCGCGCCAGGGCAAACCGTCAAGGTGAAAGGTTTTCTGGCTCAGCGCAGCATGCGCAGTCGACAACTGGTTTTGCATATCAACGATATTATTTTGGAATAAGGAAATATCATGGCTCGTCCTGACAAGAAGAAAGATGACAAGAACAAGCGTTCTTCCCGCAACAATCTGTTCAAGCGCCGCAAGTTCTGCCGCTTCACAGTGGATAAGATCGCCGAAGTGGATTACAAGGATGTGAACATCCTCAAGGAATTCATCTCCGAAAACGGCAAGCTGATCCCGGCACGCATCACCGGCACCAAGACACGCTACCAGCGTCAATTGAGCACTGCCGTGAAGCGCGCACGTTTCCTGGCTTTGATGCCGTACACCGACCTGCACTAAGGAGTAGAGCATGCAAATCATTCTGATGGAAAAAGTGGCCAACGTTGGTCAATTGGGCGATGTGGTCAAGGTCAAGAACGGCTATGCCCGTAACTTCCTGATCCCTCAGGGCATGGCCAAGCGCGCTACTGCAGCCAATATGGCTGAGTTCGAGGCGCGTCGCGTCGAGATCGAGGCGGCTGACAAGGCCAAGCTGGCTGATGCACAGACTCGCGCCGAGAAGTTGGCTGGTCTGACTGTGCAGATTTCGCAGAAGGCGGGCGTGGACGGCAAGCTGTTCGGTTCCGTTACCAATGCTGACGTTGCTGCAGCTCTGGTTGCTCAGGGTTACGCCGTCGAGAAGTCGCAGGTGCGTATTGCCGGCGGCCACCTGAAGCAAATCGGCGATTACTCGGTTAGCGTCGCGCTGCACACCGATGTCGTCGTGGATATCACTGTTTCGGTACTCGGCGAACACTAATTCGTCCTGTATCGCGGCAACACAAAAAGGACTGGCGACAGTCCTTTTTTGTTTCCAAATGATTTTGTTGGGCGGGTTAAAATGCTCCCCGATTTCACCTCAGGTCAACACTTCCTCATATGAATAATTTTTCCGGCTCCGATGCGCAACTCGACCAGATCAAGCTGCCCCCTCATTCAGTGGAGGCGGAACAATCGGTGTTGGGCGGGCTGCTGCTCGAAGCGGGCGCGCTGGACAAGATTATCGACCTGATTTTCGACAGTGACTTCTATCGTCAGGAGCATAGGCTGATCTATCGCCAGATCGTGCGCCTGAGTGAGCAGGCCAAACCGGTGGATGTGATTACCGTCGCCGAGGCGCTGGAGAATAATGGCGAGCTGGAAAAGGTCGGCGGTCTGCCGTATCTGGGTAGTCTTGCGCAGAACGTGCCGTCCGCGGCAAACATTCGTCGTTACGGCGAGATCGTGCGCGAGCGTTCGATCATGCGCAAGCTGGTGGAGGTTGGCAGCGAGATTGCCAGCAGCGCCTACAATCCGACCGGGCGCGATGCCGGGCAATTGCTGGATGAGGCGGAAAGCAAGGTGTTCGAGATTGCCGAGGCGGGCTCCAAGGGCAAGCAGGGCTTCTTCTCGATGCCGCCGCTGCTGACGGAGGTGGTCGAGCGCATCGAGACGTTGTACGGTCGCGAAAATCACAGCGAAGTGACCGGCACCGCAACTGGTTACACCGATCTGGACCGGATGACTTCGGGCCTGCAGCCGGGCGATCTGGTGATCGTTGCGGGGCGTCCGAGTATGGGTAAGACTGCATTCTCGATCAACATCGCCGAGAACGTCGCGCTGGAGGGCAAGTCGGTGGCGATCTACAGTATGGAAATGGGTGCGGCACAACTGGTGATGCGTATGCTGGGCTCGGTCGGCAAACTGAATCAACATGACTTGCGCACCGGGCGTTTGCAGGACGACGACTGGGGGCGTCTGACTCATGCGCTGGGGAAGCTCAATGACGCGCCTATCTTCATCGATGAAACACCGGGATTGTCCGCGCTGGAGCTGCGTGCCCGTTCGCGCCGTCTGCACCGGCAACAAGGAGAGTTGGGTTTGATTGTGGTGGACTATCTGCAGTTGATGAGCGGCAATGCCGGCAAGGCGAGCGAAAATCGCGCCACAGAAATTTCCGAAATTTCGCGTTCGCTGAAGGCGCTGGCGAAGGAGTTGCGCGTGCCGGTCATCGCGCTGTCGCAGCTGAATCGTAGTCTGGAACAACGTCCCAATAAACGTCCGGTGATGTCCGATTTGCGCGAGTCCGGCGCCATTGAGCAGGATGCCGACTTGATCCTGTTCATCTATCGCGATGAGGTCTACAACAAGGATTCTCCGGACAAGGGCAAGGCCGAGATTATCATCGGTAAACAGCGTAACGGCCCGATCGGCACGGTGGGTTTGGCGTTCCGCGGCGAGTACACACGTTTCGAAAATCTGGCCGAAGGTGGCTATATCGATAGTGCGTATTAATCATTATTGAAAATAACGCATGATTTTGCTTGAAGCGCGAATACTTTTGTATATAATGCGGCCTCTTTAGGCGCGTAGCTCAGCTGGTTAGAGCACTACCTTGACATGGTAGGGGTCGTTGGTTCGAGTCCAATCGTGCCTACCAACACTTCGAGTGCGGCAATGCCGCACTTTGTATTTTCAGGAAGCAGAAACATGCCAGTCGTCACTTTGCCGGATGGTTCGCAGCGCAGCTTTGATCAATCCGTCACCGTCGCCGATGTTGCGGCGAGCATAGGCGCCGGCCTTGCTCGCGCCGCGCTGGCGGGCAAAGTGGACGGGGTGCTGGTGGATACCTCGTATCTGATTTCTGCCGATGCCAAGCTGGCCATCATCACCGACAAGGACGAGGACGGGCTGGATTTGATTCGCCATTCCACTGCGCACTTGCTGGCGTATGCGGTGAAAGAGCTGTTCCCCGAGGCGCAGGTGACCATCGGCCCGATGATCGAGAACGGTTTCTATTACGACTTTGCCTTTTCGCGTCCGTTTACACCTGAAGATCTGACTGCCATCGAAAAGCGCATGGCGGAACTGGCTAAGAAGGATCTGCCGGTATCGCGCAAGGTATTGCCGCGCGACGAGGCGGTGGCTTATTTCAAATCCATTGGCGAGAAATATAAGGCCGAGTTGATCGAGTCTATTCCCGCAGGTCAGGATGTGTCGTTGTACAGCGAGGGCGATTTCACCGATCTGTGCCGCGGCCCGCACGTGCCGTCTACCGGCAAGCTCAAGGCTTTTAAGCTGATGAAGGTGGCCGGGGCCTATTGGCGCGGTGACTCCAAGAACGAGATGTTGCAGCGTATCTATGGTACGGCTTGGGCGAAGAAGGAAGATCTCGATGCCTACCTGACTCGTCTGGAAGAGGCGGAGAAGCGCGATCACCGCAAGATCGGCAAGCAGCTCGATCTGTTCCACATGCAGGACGAAGCGCCGGGCATGGTGTTCTGGCACCCCAAGGGCTGGGCGATGTGGCAGGTGGTTGAGCAGTACATGCGCCGTGTCTATCGAGAAAATGGCTATCAGGAGATTCGCTGCCCGCAGATCATTGATCGGGTGCTGTGGGAAAAGTCCGGTCACTGGGAGCACTTCAAGACCGGTATGTTCACCACCGAGTCGGAAAAACATGAATACGCGATCAAGCCGATGAATTGTCCCGGCCATATTCAGGTATTTAATTCCGATCTGCGCTCTTATCGTGAGTTGCCTCTCCGCTATGGGGAATTTGGCTCTTGCCATCGTAATGAGCCATCCGGCGGTTTGCACGGTCTGATGCGGGTGCGCGGATTTACTCAGGATGATGGACATATCTTCTGCACCGAAGATCAGATTGAATCTGAAGTGGCTGCATTTAATGCGCTGGTGCTGAAGGTTTATAAGGATTTCGGCTTTTCTGATGTGGCGGTGAAGTTGGCGCTGCGGCCAGAAGGGCGGGTCGGCTCCGATGAAATATGGGATAAAGCTGAAGATGCTTTGCGTGGGGCTTTACGCGCTTCCGGTATGGCTTGGGACGAGTTGCCGGGAGAGGGTGCGTTCTACGGCCCGAAGATCGAATTTCATATCAAAGATGCGATTGGGCGTTCCTGGCAGTGCGGCACGATCCAGGTGGACTTCTCCATGCCGGGTCGCCTGGGTGCTGAATTTGTCGATGAGGACAATAGTCGCAAGGTGCCGGTGATGCTGCATCGTGCGATACTGGGTTCGCTGGAGCGTTTCATCGGTATTCTGGTTGAAAATTATGCTGGAGCGCTGCCGCTGTGGCTGGCCCCGATGCAGGTAGTGCTGATGAATATCTCGCAGGCGCAGGAAGAATATGCGACCGAAGTTGCGCAAATTTTGCACGATGCCGGGTTGCGCGTGCAACTGGATTTGCGCAATGAAAAGATTACCTATAAAATACGCGAACATAGCTTGCAGAAGTTGCCTTATCAGCTGATCGTCGGCGATAAGGAGATGTCTGGAAGATTGGTGGCCGTGCGTACCCGCAGTGGTGAGGATCTCGGGCAGATGTCGCTGGAAGCTTTGCTTCAGCGTCTTCAAGCAGAGACGAAGTCGGGTAGCACGGTTTAATTTTGCCTAACGGAGATAGCAATAGCACAAGATAAATCGCAACGCTTGAATGAGATGATTACCGCACCGCAGGTGCGCCTCATTGGAGCAGAAAAAGAGCCCCTCGGGATTGTGTCTAGCGCGGAAGCCTTGCGTCTGGCGGAAGAAGCTGAGCTGGATCTGGTAGAGATCTCGCCGCTGGCTGACCCTCCGGTGTGTCGCATCATGGATTTCGGCAAGTTCAAGTATGCTGAAAGCAAGAAGCTGCACGAAGCCAAGCTCAAGCAAAAACAGGTTCAGATCAAGGAAATCAAGTTTCGTCCGGGTACGGACGAAGGCGATTACAACATCAAGTTGCGCAACCTGATCAAGTTTCTGGGCGAGGGTGACAAGACCAAGATTACCTTGCGTTTTCGCGGTCGCGAAATGGCTCACCAGGAGATCGGCATGCGCTTGATCGAGCGCATCAGAGCCGATCTGGACGAGCATGGCGTGGTCGAGCAGTACCCTAAGATGGAAGGCCGTCAGATGGTGATGGTGCTGTCGCCCAAGGCAAAGAAGAAATAAGTTTAGTCGCGTCGGCAGAAGGGGATGGCCGGGGCGATGAAATAGCAGCAACATCCCCGATAAAAAGTGGTGTATGGGTCGTCAAGCTTTTCCTCCGGAAAACACCTCCCACCATAACTTAAGGAGCAGTCATGCCTAAGATGAAAACCAAGAGCGGGGCGAAGAAGCGTTTCGTAGTTCGCGCAGGTGGCACTATCAAGCGCGGTCAAGCGTTCAAGCGCCACATCCTGACCAAGAAGACCACGAAGTGCAAGCGTCAACTGCGCGGTGCGGCTGGTGTCCATGAAACCAACACGGCGTCCGTTCGCGCCATGATGCCATACGCATAAGGAGTAGATCATGCCAAGAGTAAAACGTGGTGTAGTAGCGCGCGCAAGTCATAAGAAGGTTCTGGCTCTGGCCAAGGGTTACCGCGGTCGCCGCAAGAACGTCTATCGCATCGCCAAACAGGCGGTGATGAAGGCAGGCCAGTATGCCTACCGTGACCGTCGCCAGAAAAAGCGTCAGTTCCGTACCCTGTGGATCGCCCGTATCAATGCGGCTGCTCGTGAGCAGGGCATGACTTACAGCGTATTCATGAACGGCCTGAAGAAGGCGGCTATCGATGTCGATCGCAAGGTGCTGGCTGATATCGCCGTGTTCGACAAGGCCGCATTTGCACAATTCGTGGTGCAAGCAAAAGCCAGCCTCGGCGTTTAAGCGCAAGTCCAATCAACAAAGGAGGCGTTAGCCTCCTTTTTTGTTTCAAGAAACAAATAATGCAAGAACTACACCAAATTCTCGATGATGCGCTGAAAAGCTTCTCCGCGATTGAAGACGCGGCCGAGCTGGAAAACGCCAAGGCGCGTTATCTCGGTAAGGAAGGCAGTCTGACCGGTCTGTTGAAAGGGCTAGGCAAGCTTTCCGCTGAAGAGCGTCCCGCGGCAGGCGCGCGCATCAATCAGGTTAAACAACAGATCGAGGCTGCGCTGAATGCGCAGCGCGATGCGATCCAGCAGCGTGCGTTGCAGGCCAAATTGGCTGCGGAATCGCTGGATGTTACGTTGCCGGGGCGTGCCGCGGGCATGGGCGGATTACATCCGGTCACGCGCACGCTGGAACGCATAGAAACGCTGTTTCATTCGATCGGCTACGATGTGGCTGAGGGGCCGGAGATCGAGAACGATTTCTACAACTTCACCGCGCTGAACATCCCGGAAGACCATCCGGCGCGCGCGATGCACGATACCTTCTATATCGACGAGCAGCATGTGCTGCGCACGCATACTTCACCGATCCAGATTCGTTACATGCAGGCGCATGTGGCGAAGCACAAGCATCTGGAGACGATGCCGGACGTGCGCATCATCGCACCGGGCCGCGTTTATCGCGTGGATTCCGATGCGACCCATTCGCCGATGTTCCATCAGGTCGAAGGCCTGTGGGTGGGCGAGCGCGTCAGTTTCGCCGATTTGAAGAGCGTGATTGCCGATTTCCTGCAGAACTATTTCGAAACCGAAGACATGCAAGTGCGTTTCCGTCCATCGTTCTTCCCATTCACCGAACCCTCGGCCGAGATGGACATGAGCTGGAAGGGGGGCTGGCTGGAGATCGGCGGCTGCGGCATGGTGCACCCGAACGTATTGAAACATGTCGGGATCGACAGCGAAAAATACATCGGTTTCGCCTTCGGCATGGGCGTGGAGCGTCTGGCGATGTTGCGTTACGGCGTGAACGACCTCAGGCTGTTCTTCGAGAACGACCTGCAATTCTTGAATCAATTTAACTGATATGCAATTTTCTGAATCCTGGTTGCGTACCCTCGTGAATCCCTCGCTGTCGAGCGAGGAGTTGTCGCATCTTTTGACTATGGCAGGACTGGAAGTGGAGGAGATGACCCCTGTCGCTCCTGCTTTCGAGAAGGTCGTCGTGGCCGAGGTGCTGACCAAAGACAAACATCCTGATGCGGACAGGCTGAACGTGTTGACGGTGAACGTCGGCTTGCCTGAGCCGCTGACTATCGTGTGCGGCGCGGCGAACGTGACCGTCGGCATGAAGGCGCCCTGTGCGCTGGTTGGCGCGAAGCTGCCCGGTATCGAGATCAAGCAGGCCAAGGTGCGCGGCGTCGCGTCCTTCGGCATGATGTGCTCCGACAAGGAGTTGGGGCTGACGGAAGAAAGTGCCGGTCTGATGGTGCTGGCCGCCGATGCGGTGGTTGGGCAAAGCATACGTGAGCATCTCGATCTGGACGATCATCTGATCACGCTCAAGCTGACGCCGAATCGTTGCGATTGCTTGTCGCTGAACGGTATTGCGCGCGAAGTGGCTGCGTTGACCGGCACCGCAATGCAAACTGTTCCTGCGGCTTCTTTCGCGCAGTCCGGCAGTCAGAGCCGCAAGGTCAACGTCAGTGCGCAAGCCGCATGTCCACGTTATGCCGGCCGCGTGATCTCCGGCGTGAACGCCAAGGCGGCGACGCCGGCATGGATGGTCAAGCGCCTGGAGCGCTGCGGCCTGCGCAGCATCAGCGCGTTGGTCGATGTAACCAACTATGTGCTGCTGGAGCTGGGCCAGCCGTTGCATGCGTTCGATTTGAACAAGCTGAACGGCGACATCGAGGTGCGTTTCGCTCGCGCCGGAGAAAGCCTGAAGCTGCTGAACGAGGAAGTGGTGGAACTGCAGGACGACATGCTGGTGATCGCCGACGGCAAGGGCCCAGTCGCTCTGGCTGGCGTGATGGGCGGTGCGGACAGTGCGGTCGACGACACGACCACCGACATCTTCCTGGAGAGCGCGTTCTTCGCGCCGAGCGTGATCGTCGGCAAGTCGCGGCGTCTCGGTTTCAGCTCCGATTCCTCCTATCGTTTCGAACGCGGTGTGGATTTCGCATCTACGCTGATGGCGCTGGATCGTGCGACGCAATTGATACTGGATATCTGCGGCGGACAGGCGGGCGAAGTCACTGAGGCTGCTGGGCAGTTGCCGACGCGTCATTCGGTGAAATTGCGCACTTCGCGCGTACAGCGCGTGCTGGGTATCGCACTGGATGCCAGTCAGATTGCACAGGTGCTGTCGCGTCTCGGCATGGTGTTCGAGCAGCAGGGCGAAGAGTTTTCGGTGACACCGCCCAGCTATCGCTTCGATATTGCCATCGAAGAAGACTTGATTGAAGAAGTCGCGCGCGTGCATGGTTACGAGAATATTCCTGCAGCGCCGATTCAGGCGCGCATGAGCATCCTGCCGCGGGTCGAGGCGGAGCGTCCGTTGGCGAAGCTGCGCCAGGCGATGGTATCGCGCGACTATCAGGAAGCGATCAACTATGCGTTCGTCGAGGCCGAGTGGGAGCGCGACTTGTGCGGCAATACCGCGCCTGTCGCGCTGAAGAATCCCATCGCCAGCCAGATGAGCGTGATGCGCAGCAGCCTGCTGGGCGGGCTGGTGGGTGCGTTGCGCGCCAACCTCGCGCGCAAGCAGCCGCGCGTGCGTCTGTTCGAGGTTGGCGGTTGTTTCGCCGCCGAGGCGGGCAGCTATATCCAGCACGAGCGTCTGGCCGGGCTGGCCTACGGCAGCACTCAGCCCGAGCAATGGGGAGTGCCGGCGCGCGGCGTGGACTTCTACGATGTGAAGGGCGACGTCGAGGCGCTGTTTGCGCCGCGCAATCTGGCCTTCCGGGTGGCGCAGCATCCCGCCTCGCATCCCGGACGTTCGGCGCGCATCCTGCTGGACGGTCGTGAGATCGGCTGGGTAGGCGAGATGCATCCGCAATGGCAGCAGCAATATGACTTGCCGCAGGCCGTCGTCTGGTTCGAGGTCGAGTTGCCGGCATTGATGCAGTCGCATGTGACTAGGGCGAAGGACATCTCGCGCTTCCCGCCGGTGCGCCGCGATCTCGCGGTGCTGGTGGACGAGGCGGTCGATGCGCAAAGCCTGTTGGATGCGATGCGCGGAGCTTCCGCCCCTTTCGTCGCCGACATCGGCCTGTTCGATGTGTATCGCGGCAAGGGCGTGGAGCAAGGCAAAAAAAGCCTTGCATTCCGTGTGTTATTGCAAGATACTCAAAAAACACTTATGGACTCGGAAATCGAGCCGAGCGTCGCCTCGCTGGTGGCGGCGCTGCAACAGAACGGCGCGCAACTGCGCGTGTAGGGGAGAAGATGATTTCGACGTTGACCAAGGCCGAACTGGCCGATTTGCTGTTTGACAAGGTTGGGCTCAACAAGCGCGAGGCCAAGGATATGGTGGAAGCATTCTTCGAGGAGATCCGTTCCCAGCTCGAAAAGGGCGAGAGCGTGAAGCTGTCCGGCTTCGGCAACTTCCAGTTGCGCGACAAGCCGCAGCGCCCCGGCCGCAATCCCAAGACCGGCGAAGAGATCCCGATCACCGCGCGCCGCGTCGTTACCTTCCATCCCAGCCAGAAGCTGAAGACCATGGTGGAAAAGTCCTATCATGGAACCCCACAAGCCTAATTCCGAACTCCCGCCGATCCCGGCCAAGCGCTACTTCACCATTGGCGAAGTCAGCGAACTGTGCGGGGTCAAGGCGCATGTGCTGCGCTACTGGGAGCAGGAGTTCACCCAGCTCAAACCCGTCAAGCGCAGCGGCAACCGCCGTTATTACCAGCACCACGAGGTGCTGCTGATCCGTCGCATTCGCGAACTGCTGTATGAACAGGGTTTTACGATCAGCGGTGCGCGCAATCGCCTGGAGAATCTGGCACATGGTGCAGCCGACGATGCCGCGCCGGTTGCGGCCGCCACATCGTCCGCGCATACCAATGTCGATCTCGTCGCTGTGCGCCGCGAGATACGCGACATCATTTCGTTGCTGGCGGCGTAAAAGCGCTACCGCAATTGCGACGCTCTGCTATAATCCGCGCCCTCGGGGCGTAGCGCAGCCTGGTAGCGCACTTCGCTGGGGGTGAAGTGGTCGGAGGTTCGAATCCTCTCGCCCCGACCAGATTAAATTCCGGACACAATCTCAACTTTCCCTGCATTCCCGAATGCCCCTCACCAGCCGATGCGCATCCTGATCAGCAATGACGATGGTTATTTCGCTCCCGGCCTGGCCTGTCTGGCCGAACATCTTTCCTATGTCGCAGAAGTCGTCGTGGTCGCACCCGAGCGCGACCGCTCGGGCGCTTCCAATTCGCTGACGCTGGACCGTCCGCTCAAGCTGCGCAAGGCCCCCAACGGTTTCTATTACGTCAACGGCACGCCGACCGACTGCGTGCACTTGGCCGTCACCGGCATGCTGGAATATCAGCCGGACATGGTGGTGTCGGGCATCAATGCCGGTGCGAACATGGGCGACGACACGATTTATTCCGGCACGGTGGCCGCCGCGACCGAGGGGTTCCTGCTCGGCATCCCGTCGATCGCTGTGTCGCTGGTCGGCAAGGATCTCGTCAATTACGAGACCGCGGCACGGGTCGCGACCGGGCTGGTGCAGCGCTTCGCCACGCAGACCCACAGCCATCCCTGGCTGCTGAACGTGAACGTGCCGGATGTGCCGTATGAAGACTTGCAGGGCATAGCAGTGACCCGCCTCGGCAAGCGCCACAAGGCCGAGCCGGTGGTCAAGGCCAGCAACCCGCACGGCGAGACCGTGTACTGGGTCGGTGCGGCCGGCAAGGCTCAGGATGCGGGCGAGGGCACGGATTTCAATGCACTGGCGCAGCAGCGCGCATCGATCACGCCGCTGCAGATCGATCTGACGCAATACGGCCAGCTCGATGCGGTGCGCGACTGGATGGGTAGGGGCACGGCGCGCCGTGCCCCTACGGAACAATGAATACCCGGCTGGCCGGCATCGGCATGACCTCGCAGCGCACCCGTATGCGCATGATCGAGCGCCTGCGCGAGCAGGGGGTCAAGGACGAGGTTGTGCTGGCGGCGATGTTCGAGACGCCGCGCCATCTGTTCATCGACGAGGCACTGGCCAGCCGCGCCTACGACGACGTATCGCTGCCGATCAACTACAACCAGACCATCTCCCAGCCTTATATCGTCGCGCGCATGATCGAGATCATGCGCAATGGTAAGCAACTCAATCGCGTGCTGGAGGTCGGCACTGGCTGCGGCTATCAGGCCGCGGTGCTGGCCCCTGTGGCGAAGGAGGTCTATACCGTCGAGCGCATCCAGCCGCTGTACGAGCGGGCGCGCCGCCAGTTGCGCGACCTGAAGCTGCGCAATGTCAGCGTGCGCTATGCCGACGGCACCGCGGGCCTGCCGGAACTCGGTCCGTTCGACGGCATCATTATGGCCTGTGCCGCACCGGCATTGTCCGCCGTACTGCGTGAGCAGCTGGCGGTCGGCGGCAGAATGGTGTTGCCGGTCGGGATGCAGGAACAATGGCTTTATCTGGTCGAACGCGATGAGCGCGGTTTTCGCGAGACCCGGCTGGAGCCGGTGAAGTTCGTACCATTGTTGATGGGAAAAGCATGAGCAGCATGAATCGTATACTGGTCTTGCTGGTCGTGGCGGTCATGCTGGCCGGTTGTGCATCGAGTAAGCAGCGTGCGCCGGTGCTTGAGCGCAGCGGTACGGCCTCCAAGGCTGCGATTTCCGCCGAGACGGCGCGCAAAAAGGTGCAGCGCGAGAAGGATTGGCGTCCTCCGGTACATGTCGTGCAGAAGGGCGACACACTCTACAGCGTCGCCTTCAATTACGGTTTCGATTACCACGAACTGGCCGAGTTGAACGGGATCAAGGATCCCGGTGTGATTCAGGTCGGTCAGCAGATCCGCCTGTTCCCGGGAGGCGTGCGTTCGGTGCCGGTGGCGGAGAGCAAGCCGTCCGAACCGGTGGTCAAGGATCAACCCAAGCTGGTGAAGTACGCCTACACCGAGGCAGCAGTGGCACAAATTGCCAAGCCGGAGAAGAGCGACAAGCCGGCCGCAGCTCCCGCAAAACTTGAGAAGGTCGAGCCCAAGCCACAGCCTAAACCGGAAGCCAAGCCGGCCGAAGACAATGCCGAGGTCGAGCCTGATGCAGACATCGAATGGAGCCTGCCGACACAGGGCAAGGTGATCGCCGGGTATTCGGAAGCAGCCAACCGGAAAGGCATCGACATCTCCGGCAAGCTGGGGCAGCCGGTCAACGCCAGCGCGCCCGGCAAAGTGGTATATAGCGGTAGCGGCTTGCGCGGTTACGGCAAGCTGGTGATCATCAAGCACAACAACACCTTCCTCAGCGCCTACGCGCACAACGACAAGGTGCTGGTCAAGGAAGGGCAGAGCGTCACGCGCGGCCAGAAGATCGCCGAGATGGGCAACACCGACGCCGATCAGGTCAAGCTGCATTTCGAGGTGCGGCGCTTCGGCAAGCCGGTCGATCCGTCGAAATACCTCTCCCTCAAGTAGGGGCACGGCGCGCCGTGCCCCTACTCAGCACCGCCGACCACGACCGCGATAGCGCTAACCTGCGCTACGTTTATCCGGTCGTCTCGCGCCGCGCCGGCGGCGTCTCGGTCGGCATCAACCTGAACACCGATAACGCCTGCAACTGGCGCTGCCTATATTGCCAGGTGCCGGACCTGAAGCGTGGCACTGCACCGCCGGTCGATCTGAGTCTGCTGGAAAGCGAGCTGCGCGGCTTCCTGAACGAGTTGCTGCACGGCGACTTCATGCAGACCCGCGTGCCGGAAGGCATGCGACGCATCAACGACATCGCGCTGTCCGGCAACGGCGAACCGACCAGCGCCGCGGAGTTCGCCGAGGTTGTAGAACTGATCACCCGCGTGCGTCACGAATCTGGATTGCCGGAGGACGTAAAGACCGTGTTGATCACCAACGGCAGTCTGCTGTATCGCGAAGATGTCCGGCGCGGCCTGCGCGAACTGGCAAAAATAAACGGCGAGGTCTGGTTCAAGCTGGATCGCGCCAGCGAAGCGGGGATGCAGTTCGTCAACGACACCCGCATCGCGCTGGACAAGGTGCGCAGCAATTTGATCGCCGCGATCACGGCCTGCCCGACCTGGCTGCAGACCTGCTGGTTCGCGCTGGATGGCGTGCCGCCGAGCGCGCAGGACGAAGAGGACTATCTGGAATTCGTTGCAGGATTGCTGCGCGAGGGGCACAGGCTGCAAGGGGTGCTGCTGTATGGTCTGGCGCGGCCTTCGTTGCAGCCCGAGGCCGCGCGCCTGTCCAATCTGCCGGAAGATGCGATGCAGCGTTTCGCCGAACGCATCCGCCAATTGGGGATAGAGGTTAAGGTCTCGGCCTAGCGCTGGCAGCGCTACATTGCCATATCTGGAAGCCGCACTGAGTGCTTAACCTTGTGGTGCTATGCAAACTGGGGCAAAAAATTTTGCACGGACAATCCGCTCAAGTTCTGAACCGGCTCGGATGTTCTAGTCGTAGAATGACGTTTTGTATTATTGAACACGCATCATGCCCAACAAACCCTACACCCCTCAGTTTTTCGCCCTATCTCCCAAGGAGATAAAAGAACTTGATAGCTTCCTTCTGTCAAATCTCACCTCGGACGACGATCTGATGCTGGATACGCTGGATGGCTACCTGACTGCGCTCGTTATCGGACCTGTCTCATTGAAACCCAGCTTATGGCTGCCCAGGGTATGGGGCCCAAAAGTGAGCGATGAGCCGGCATTCGAGACTATGGCGCAGGCCCAGCATGTCCTCGATCTGATTCTTCGCCACATGAGCGGCATCATGGATAGCCTGCGGCACGATGCGGATGCCCATGTGCCTATTTTCGACACTCTGGTTTATACGGACGACCCACGCGAATACGCCGACGGGGAAATGTGGGCGCATGGATTCATGACCGGCATCGACTTGTGCCGGAAGGATTGGCAACCGTTCCTGAGTGATCCAGAAGGCGCGGAAATGCTGCGGCCGATCTATCTGCTAGGCTCGGATGAGGTCACGCCTGAAGAGATGGCGCTCACCGAAATGCCTGAGCAACGCGAGGAAATCGGCAAGCAGATCCCTGCGAGCCTGGCCCGGATTTACCGATACTGGCAGCCGGTCAGGCAAGCCGAGGTCGAGCACATGGGCACAGCCACGATCCAGCGCGATCAACCCAAGGTTGGGCGCAACGATCCGTGTCCATGCGGCAGCGGGAAAAAATTCAAGAAATGCTGCGGTGCGCATTGAATTGTGTTGCAGCCTGTCTTGATCTGCCGAAAATTGAGGGCCCGGCATGATAGTTGATGGATTTCATGCTTCGCTGCAGGCCTATTGCGTGACGATAGAAGAGGGGGCGGTCGATACCTTGCTGCTCGCCTCGATGGATCGCAAGCTGTGCGATGTCGCCAACCACATTGCTTTCTGCCACAGGAACTTTGTCGAGAAGAGGTCAGCGGCTAATACGCTATGGGCGATCCTGACTCTGCGCAGGAACCGGTTGATTCGGGATGCGAAGCGGGCGGACGAAATACTCGAGGAGACGCTGGAGATACAGGACCAGTTGATGGCGCTCAGGTCCAGTGTGCTCGTGCGCTTGTTCGACAACATCTATGAGCAGATGCCGCTTTGAGGCCAGCACCTCGATAATTGCCGCTAGCCTCCAATTCAATACCGTCACATCCGGTGCACGTTCCACTGCACCACGCCCCATATGTCGAACTCCTGCTCTGGCCTGACCGGCATGTCTGGATAGTCCGGGTGGGCGGCGCGCAGCACCTTGCCGGAGGGCGTGTGCAGCAACTGCTTTACGGTGAATTCGCCGTAAAGCGACAGCAGGGCGGGTGACGGGCCGCGGCGGCCGAGGTGCAGGCTGGTCTGTTGCATGGTCTACCTCCGGTATTTGCGGATCAGGCCGGTCAGCACGCCGAATATCTCCAGCGAGCCCTGCGGGCGTATCACCGGATAGGCCTGGTTGGCGGGGCGCAAAATGAACTGGCCGCGCTCCTTGTCCAGCGTCTTCAGCGTGAACTCGTTGTCGACGATAGCCACGACGATGTCGCCGATGTTGGCGTTCATGCGTTTTTCCACGACCGCCACGTCGCCGTCATGGATGCCAGCGTCTATCATCGAGTCGCCCTTCACCGGGATCAGCGTGGTCTTGGACGGCGTGTCGATCAGCATCTCGTCGATCACGAAATGCTCGCCCTGTGTCGCGGAGACGGTGATCGGCATGCCGGCCGGCACCGACGATTCGGCCAGCGGGCGGGCGAAGAATTGTTTCGTCGGGATCCACATCCCGTCAGGCGTGCGTTCCAGATAACCGGCCTTTTCGAGGCGGTCCAGGATGGCCTTCACCCATGACTTGGATGCGATGCCGAACACCTCGCACAGCGAGGCGTAGGAGGGGATGCTCTTCCAGTCTGCGTAATAGTCCTGCAGCCTGGAAAGATACTCGGCGTCCTTGGGGTTGGATTCCGGTGTTGCGCTATCGAAGTCGGTCATGGTCATATCCATACAGAACGAACGTGCTGCATATCGTAAAGAACGGACGTTCTGTTGTCAAGAATTGAATTTCAATCCGGGATGCATAGCGTCTGGATCGCCGCAGAATGCCTGGTTTTGCGGGGCATTAGGCCTGTTGTCGCGTGCTAGAATCAAACAAGACAGTCACATAGAGGCGTATCGAATGAAAACGATGGATCCCTGTACGTTGGCGATTTTCGGGGCGGGCGGCAATCTCAGCCGCCGCAAACTGATCCCGGCGCTGTTCCGACTGGAGGCCGCCAAACGACTGCCCGAGCAAGCGGTGATCCTGGGTTGCGACATCGTTCCCCGCGAGCGCGCTGAATGGCTGGAGATGATTTCCGGCATATTGAAAGCGCTGTATCCGCAGGGCATAGACGAAACGGCGCTGCAACGCTTTCTCGCGCGTTTGTATTACTTTGCGATCCCGCCGGGCGACGATGCTGCCTACGGACGCCTGCAGCAGTACCTCGAACATGACGGCGGCTTCCCGACAAACATCGTCTATTACATGGCGGTGCGTCCAGCGGACTATCCCCATATCGTCGACAAGCTCGGCGGTGTCGGGTTGCTGAAACAGAAGAGCGGCTGGCGTCGCGTGGTGATCGAGAAGCCGTTCGGCTACGATCTATTGAGCGCGCAGACGCTGCAGGCCGGCCTGTACCGTCATCTGGACGAACCGCAGATTTATCGCATCGACCATTACCTCGGCAAGGGCACGGTGCAGAACATCATGGTGTTCCGCTTCGCCAACATGCTGTTGGAACCGCTGTGGAACAACCACTATATCGACCATGTGCAGATCACCCATTCCGAGACGCTGGGCGTCGAAGGCCGCGCCGACTATTACGAGGGTGCCGGCGCATTGCGCGACATGATCCAGAGCCATCTGCTGCAACTGCTCGCGCTGGTCGCGATGGAGCCGCCGGTTTCGATGTCCGCCGAACACCTGCGCGACGAAAAGGTGAAGGTGCTGCGCGCGATACGGCCGATCACCCAGAACTCGGTGCATGCCCATGCATTCCGCGGCCAGTATGCCAGTGGCACGATAGACGGCAAGGCGGTTCCCGGCTATCTGGAAGAGCCCGGCGTGGCGGAGGACAGCACTACCGAGACCTATGCGGCGCTGAAGCTGTTTATCGACAACTGGCGCTGGGCCGGCGTGCCGTTCTATGTCCGCACCGGCAAGCGCATGGCGGAGAACAGTTCCGCGGTCTGTATCCGTTTCAAGAATCCGCCGCAGGACCTGATGCGCCACACCCGCCATGGTCCGTCGCAGCCGAACTGGATCATGCTCGGCATCCAGCCCAACGATTGCCTGAAGATGGAGATGCAGGTGAAGGTGCCCGGCCTGGACCTGCACACCCGCGCGATCAGCCTGGATGCGACCTACCGCAAGGGCGACGAGGAGGATTACGACGCCTACGAGGGCCTGCTGCTGGACGTGATGCTGGGCGACCATTCGCTGTTCCTGCGCATCGACGAAGTGGAGGCGGCCTGGCGCGTGGTCGATCCTATCCTCAAGGTGTGGGCGATGGAGCGCGACTTCATCAACGGCTATCCGTCCGGCAGCTGGGGGCCGCGCGGCACCTACCGGCTGTTCGACCGCGACGACCAGTTCTGGCGCCACTCGCTGAATCTGGGCGGGGCGGACCTGCAGGCGTACTGAGATGGATAACCGTTTTCTGGCAGGCGACATCGGCGGGACCAAGACGCATCTCGCGCTGGTCGAGGTCGTCGGCACGCAGGTGGGCATCGTGCATGAAGCCAGTTTCCCGAGCGGCGAATATGCGACGTTCGGGGCGCTGCTGGACGAATTCATTGCGACCATTCAGCCTCCCACACACGCGGCCTTCGGCATCGCCGGGCCGGTGCAGGGCAGGGCGGTGCAGACCACCAACCTGCCCTGGCGTATCGATGCCGACGAGTTGCAAGCGCGCTACGGTTTCGCCTGCGCGCTGCTCAACGATCTGGAAGCGACCGCCTGCGGCATTCCTGCGCTGGGCGAGGCCGACCTGCTGACGCTGCAAACCGGCGCGGCGGACGCCTACGGCAACGCCGCAGTGATCGCCGCCGGCACCGGGCTCGGCGAGGCCGGGCTGTACTGGGACGGGCGTCGCCACCAGCCGTTCGCGACCGAAGGCGGTCATGCCAGTTTCTGCGCTAGCGACGAACTGGAGATGACGTTCTTCCTCTATCTGCAGCAGCAGTTCGGTCATGTCAGCTGGGAACGCGTCGTGTCCGGCATGGGGCTGCTGAGTCTGTATCACTTCCTGTGCATGTATCGCCATGCGGAGGTGCCGCAATGGCTGATGGACGAGATGCGCAGCGGCGATGCCGCGGCGGCGATCTCCAATGCGGCGCTGGCCGGCAAGGACGAGCTCTGCGTCGAAACGCTGCAGCGCTTCGTGCGCCTGTATGGCGCGGAAGCCGGCAACCTGGCGCTCAAGACCATGAGCCGCGGCGGTTTGTATCTGGGTGGAGGCATCGCGCCTAAGATATTGCCGCTGCTGCAGGATGGCGCTTTCATCGAGGCATTTTTGAACAAGGGGCGCATGCGTCCGCTGCTGGAGGCGATGCCGGTGCGGGTGATTCTGAACGATCGCGCGGCCTTGCTGGGCGCAGCCTTGCGCGCGGCGCAACTGGCAAGGAAGGGCGCGTGAAACGCCTCGTTTTCGACGATATCGACAGTTTGAGTATTGCTGCGGCACGTCGCGTTGCGGAGCTGGGCACCGATGCCATCGCCGCACGCGGCGTGTTTCGCATCGCGCTGGCCGGCGGCGAGACGCCGCGCCGTTGCTACGAGCAGCTGCGCCAACTGCCGCTGGACTGGTCGCGGGTGCAAATCTATTTCGGCGACGAGCGCTGCCTGCCCATCGGCGACGCGCAACGCAATGACACCATGGCGCGCGAGACGCTGCTGGACCGCGTCGCGATCCCGGCTATGAACTTGCACGACATCCCGGCCGAACTCGGTGCAGAGGCCGCCGCGGCAAGTTATGCGGCAACATTGGGATGCGAACCGCTCGATCTGGCACTGTTAGGCATGGGCGAAGACGGTCACACTGCTAGCCTGTTTCCCGGCAATCCGGCGACCACCAGCCATGATGCCGTTGTCGCGGTGTTCGGCGCGCCCAAGCCGCCGCCGGAGCGGGTATCGCTCGGTATCGATACGCTGAATGCGGCGCGTCACAAGCTGTTTCTGGTTGCGGGTGCCGGCAAGCGCGCGGCGCTGGCACGGATGGAACAAGGCGAACCGCTGCCTGCGGCCGCAGTCGCGGATGCAGAGTGGTATCTGGATCGCGCAGCAACTCAATAATTGAATGCAATCAAACAATAACAAGGTGATTTAAATGCAAATTGGAATGATAGGATTGGGGCGTATGGGCGCAAACATGGTGCGCCGTCTGCAACGTGCCGGACACCAATGCGTGGTGTACGACCGCAACCAGGACGCGGTGCAAGCGCTGGCGAATGAAGGTGCGACACCCGCGGCGAGCCTGCAGGACTTCGTCGCCAAACTGGAAGCCCCACGCGCCGTCTGGCTGATGCTGCCAGCTGCGATCGTCGACGGTAGCATCGCCGAACTCGAACCGTTACTGGGCGCGGACGATATTCTGATCGACGGTGGAAATTCTTACTACAAGGACGACATCGCGCGCGCCAAACGGCTGGCAGCCAAGTCCATCCACTATGTCGACGTCGGCGTCAGCGGCGGGGTATGGGGGCTGGAGCGCGGCTATTGCCTGATGATAGGTGGCGAGCATCACGCAGTCGGCCGGCTGCAGCCGATCTTCGCCGCGCTGGCACCCGGGGTCGATACTGCGCCGCGCACCGAAGGGCGCAGCGGTACACCGAATACCGCCGAGCAGGGCTATCTGCACTGCGGCGCACCGGGCGCCGGGCATTTCGTCAAGATGGTGCATAACGGCATCGAGTACGGTCTGATGGCCGCCTATGCCGAGGGCTTCAACCTGTTGCGCCACGCCAATGTTGGCGGCGCTGCGCACCATGCGGATGCCGAGACTACACCGCTGCGCGAGCCGGATGCATTCCGTTACGACATCGACGTCGCCGAGGTCGCCGAGCTGTGGCGGCGCGGCAGCGTGGTCGGCTCCTGGCTGCTCGACCTGACCGCGCATGCGCTACAGGCCGACCCTGACCTGCAGGGCTTCGGCGGCAGGGTGTCGGATTCCGGCGAAGGGCGCTGGACCAGCATCGCCGCAATCGAGTCCGGCACGCCTGCGCCGGTGCTGACCGCCGCGCTGTTCAACCGTTTCTCGTCGCGCGGCGAGGGCGATTACGGCGACAAATTATTGTCGGCGTTGCGCTCCGAGTTCGGCGGGCATGCCGAGAAACGCTGAGGCCACACTGTCCGGGGCGTTATAATTTGCGTGGTTAACGGAAATTTTCTCGATCCAAGAATGGGTACGGAACATGGAAAAAGGCACCTCATATCTGCTGCAAGTGCGCCCGAAGATTCCCGCGCGCCTGGCTCGCCTCGAAGAACTCGCGAACAACCTGTGGTATAGCTGGGACAGGCCCACGCGTTCGCTGTTTGCGCGCCTGCATCCCGGATTGTGGCGGGCCTGCGGACAGAGTCCCAAGGCCTTTCTCAAGCGCGTGGACGAACAGCGTCTGCTCGACGCGGCGGAAGATCATGTATTCATCGGCAAGCTCAACCGGGTGCTTGCCGCCTACGACACTTATCACGACAACCGCCGGCCGACCGAAGGCACGAATCAGCTGCACAAGGACGATCTGGTCGCGTATTTCTGTGCCGAGTTTGGGTTCCACGAAAGCTTTCCGATCTATTCCGGCGGCCTCGGGATTCTTGCGGGCGACCATTGCAAGGCGGCCAGCGATCTGCGCTTGCCGTTCGTCGGCGTCGGCCTGTTGTATCGCCAAGGCTATTTCCATCAGACCATAGACGGCGAAGGCAACCAGATCGCCACCAACATCGATTCCACCTTCAGCGACCTGCCGGTCTCCCCGGCACTGCGTCCGGACGGCTCCGAGGCCTACACCTCGCTCGACTTGCCGGGGCGCAAACTGGATATCAAGATCTGGCAGGCGAAGATAGGCCATATCACGCTGTACTTGTTGGATACCCACCTTGACAGCAACAGCCCGCATGATCGCGACATCACCCACCGCCTGTACGGCGGCGACAAGGTGACGCGCATCGAGCAGGAGATCGTGCTGGGCATAGGCGGGGTGCGCGCGCTGCGTGAACTTGGCCTGCATCCCAGCGTATGGCATATCAACGAAGGGCATGCGGCATTCCTGGTGCTGGAGCGCATCCGCCAGAAGATTCAGCGCGAGGGGCTGGATTTCGCGACCGCGCTGGAGGCGGTGGCAGTCAATACTATCTTCACCACCCATACGCCGGTGCCGGCCGGTCATGACCAATTCAGCGACGGCATGATGCAGGCTTATTTCGAGCCGTATCTCGATGAACTCAAAATCAGCCGGGAAGGATTTCTTGAGCTCGGACGCACGCCAAACAGTCCGGAATTCAACATGACCGCTTTGGCGCTGCGCGGTTCGCGCTTCAGTAATGGCGTGTCGCGCATCCACGGCGACGTGTCGGCCGATATCTGCGCCTCGATGTGGCCGGAGATCGCCACCGAAGAGAATCCGATGGTCTATATCACCAACGGCGTGCATGCGCCGACGTTCCTCGCCGACGAATGGATTCAGGTGCTGGAACGCCATCTCGGTTCGGAATGGTTTCAGCGCATCAACGATGTGGAATTCTGGCAGGACGTGGACAAGATACCGGACCACCTGTACTGGAGCGTGCGCCAGAGCCTGAAGGCCAAGATGCTGAACATGGTGCGCGAGCGCATCAGCGCGCAGCACTTCCGCAACCGCGGTTCCGAAGCGCACCTGGATCGTCTGCTCAAGTATGTCAATCCGGAGAACCCGAATGTTCTGACCATAGGTTTCGCACGACGCTTCGCTACCTATAAGCGCGCGACCATGCTGTTCGGGGATCTCGACTGGCTGCGTGAAATTCTCAACGACCCGCAACGTCCCGCGGTGTTCATCTTCGCCGGCAAGGCGCATCCGGCCGATGTTCCTGGGCAGGAGCTGATCCGCCGCATCACCCAGATTTCACGCATGCCGGAGTTCATCGGCAAGGTACTGCTGGTCGAAGGTTACGACCTGGCGCTGTCGCGCAAGCTGGTCGCCGGCGTCGACGTGTGGCTGAATACCCCCTTGTTTCCGCTGGAGGCGAGCGGCACCTCCGGCATGAAGGCCGGCATCAACGGCACGATCAACTTGTCGGTGGCGGACGGCTGGTGGGGGGAGGGCTACGACGGCAAGAACGGTTGGGCGATCAAGCCGGTGTCCGAGTTTTTGAACGAGGAAGTGCGCACCCGCGAAGAGGCGCGCACACTGTACGAATTGCTGCAGGATCAGGTGCTGCCGCTGTATTACGAGCGCGGCACGATGGGCTACTCGCCGAACTGGGTGAAGATATCGAAAAATTCGATGGCGTCCATCATGCCGCGCTTCAATGCCTGCCGCCAGGTCAGCGAATACCTCGGCAAGTGCTACCTGCCGGCCAGTCAGCAATACCGGCTATACAAACAGAATCTGTATGCCAATTCCCGCCTTATCGCCGCATGGAAGTCGCATGTTCGCCAGGCTTGGGGTGGCGTGAGTCTGCGTCGACTGGATGCCGCCGGACCGGAGATCGCCTACGGCGACAGCCTGCGCTTCGAGGTCGGCGTCAAACTCAACGGCTTGCAGCCGAACGACATGGTGGTTGAACTGCTACTGGGCTTACAGACCAAGATGACCCGGCAGCAGCAATGCCGTTACCACTTTCAGCCGACCGGTGCGGTCAACGACGCCGGGGATGCCGTGTTCGCGCTGGACGTGACGCCGAATCTGTGCGGCAGGCTGGAATACCACATTCGCGTCTATCCCTACCATGAAACGCTTACTCATCCATTCGAACTCGGTCGAATGCGCTGGCTATGATGGAGAACATTGAAACATGTCCAAGTTGAAAGTCCTGTTTGCAACATCTGAAGTCGCACCGCTGATCAAGACCGGTGGGCTGGCCGATGTCAGCGGCGCACTGCCCGCGGCTTTGCGCAAGCTCGGTGTCGATGTGCGGGTGCTGCTGCCGGGCTATACCCCGGTGCTCGCGCAACTGTCGCAGCACGAGGTTGTCGCCACCTTCGATTCCTTGCCGGGCTTCCCGTTCGCACGCCTGCTGGCGGGCGATATGGAGAGCGACGTGCCATTGCTGGTGCTGGATTGTCCTGAGCTGTACCAGCGTGCCGGCGGCCCCTATCAGGATGTCACCGGACACGACTGGCGGGACAACGCGTTGCGCTTTGGCCTGCTGTCCCGTGTCGCCGCGATACTCGCTGGCGGCGAGTCGCCGTTGGTGTGGAGACCGAATCTGCTGCACTGTAACGACTGGCAGACCGGCCTCGCACCGGCTTATCTGCGTCTCTCGCACAGCCGCGTGCCAAGCGTGATGACTATCCACAATATGGCGTTTCAGGGCGTGTTTCCGCCGCAGACGCTGGATGAGCTGCACCTGCCGCCGGCCTGCTTCGGTATCAATGGCGTCGAGTATTACGGCAACTTGTCGTTCCTCAAGGCCGGTCTGTATTACGCCGACCATATCACCACCGTCAGTCCGAACTATGCAAACGAGATCCAGCAGGAAGCGCTCGGTTTCGGTATGCAGGGTCTGTTGGCACAGCGGCGCGAACACCTGACCGGCATCCTCAACGGTATCGACATTGACGAATGGAATCCGGCCACTGACGACTACCTCGCGAAAAAATACAGCGCCGCGCGCATGACCGGCAAGGCTGCCAACAAGCAGACATTGCAGGAACGCATGGGACTGGCCGTAGTGCCGGATATGCCGCTACTGGGCGTAGTCAGCCGCTTCACCCATCAGAAAGGGCTGGACCTGCTGCTGGAGATCGCCCTGCGTCTGGTCGAACTGCCGGTGCAACTGGCCATGCTTGGCTCCGGCGAGCCGGGCATGCAGGATGCTGCGCGCGCACTGGCGGCGCGCTATCCCGGCAAAATTGCCGTCCATGTGGGTTTTAGCGAAGAACTTTCACACCTGATCGAGGCCGGTGCCGACATGTTCGTGATGCCTTCGCGCTTCGAGCCCTGCGGCTTGAACCAACTCTACAGCCAGTGCTATGGCACGCCGCCCATCGTCCACGCGACCGGAGGCCTGGCCGATTCGGTGACCGACTGTACGGCGGAGACATTGAAGGACGGTAGCGCCAGCGGCTTCGTGTTCAGCGGCATGACGGCCGATAACCTTTACGCGACTATCCAGCGCGCGGTCGAACTCTACCGTGACGAAAAACGCTGGAAGACGCTGCGCAAGAATTGCATGGCCAAGGACTTCAGTTGGCAGACCAGTGCGGAGGCTTACCTCGATGTTTACCGCAAGGTGCTGGGACGCATATGATCTCGGCTGTTTTTAATAAAAGATAGTGAAAGAAGACAAGGACTTGGATATAACCTCTGAAAATCTGGTCGAGATCAGCGATCTTCATTTTTCTTACGGCCCGCATCAAGTGCTCAAGGGAATCAATCTGACGATCCCGCGCGGCAAGGTCGTTGCGATCCTCGGTACCAGCGGTTGCGGCAAGACCACACTACTGCGTCACTTTGGTGGTCAACTCAAGCCTTCACGCGGCAGCGTGAAAGTGATGGGGCAGGTCGTTCACGAACTCGACAACAAGGCCCTGTATGAGTTGCGCCGAAAAATGGGCATGATGTTTCAGGTCAGCGGCCTGTTCAGCGACATGACGGTGTACGACAACCTGGCTTTCCCGATGCGCGAGCACACCGACATGTCGGAAGAAATGATCCATGACATGGTATTGATGAAGCTGCATGCCGTGGGTTTGCGTAACGCCCGCAACCTGATGCCGGGTGAACTGTCGGGCGGCATGGAGCGGCGCGTGGCGCTGGCACGGGCGATCGCCATCGACCCTGCGCTGATCATTTACGACGAACCCTTCGCCGGCCTGGACCCAATCTCCCTCAACACTATCGCGAACCTGATCCGACGGCTGAACGATGCGCTGGGCGTGGCGTCGGTGGTGGTCACCTACGACCTGTCTGAATCGCTTAAGGTCGTCGATTACGTATATTTCATCCACAACGGCGTGGTCGTCGCCGAAGGCGAAGCGTCGGAAATGTACGACTCGCAAGATCCCTTCGTGCGCCAGTTCGTCCATGCCCAGCCGGACGGCCCGGTTGCGTTCCAGTATCCTTGCGCGCCTTATGCGGAAGATATGAGTTTCAATCGTACTTAACAAAGGAATAGGGGGCTGAGCGATCTTGTTGCGTCGCCGGGCTCGTCATGGTCGATCAATCCCGGCTGCATTATTCGCGGGCTGCCTGATCGGCAGCCATACCCGGAACGTGCTGCCTTTTCCCTCTGCACTGTCGACCTCGATCCGGCCATGGTGTTGCTGGATAATGCTGTAGGAAACCGACAAGCCTAATCCGGTGCCCTTGCCGACGGGCTTGGTGGTAAAGAAAGGATCGAAGAGAAACTTCAGGTTCTCGGGTGAAATACCCTTGCCGGTATCGGCGATTTCAATCCAGATATGGTCGCCGACAGTGCCGGTTCGTATGGTGACGGTGCCTTGGGTTTCGATGGATTGGGATGCATTCACCAGCAAATTCATGAATACCTGGTTCAACAGGGGAAGCATGCACTCTACAAGTGGCAGGCGGCCGTATTCCTTCCTGACCTCACAGCAATATTTCAATTCGTTCGAGATGACATTCAGCGTACTTTCGATTCCTTGCTGGATATCCTCCATGCCCCATTTATCCAGAGATCCCACGTGGGAAAAATCCTTGAGATCGAGGACGATTTTCGTTACCCGCTCCAGTCCCTGGCGCGATTCGGACAGCAACGCCAGAATATCCTGCTTCTCATATTCGTAGCCGACCCGGTTTTTAAGGCCATGCAGTTCCAGAAAGATATTCTTATGTTCTGGAAGTTGCGCCTCGACTTGTTCGTAGGCATTCAGCACGCCTATAAAGTCGTCGATATATTTTCCCAGTGACTGCATGTTCGACTTGATGTAGCCGATCGGATTATTGATCTCGTGCGCGACCCCGGCCGCCAGCATGCCGATGGATGCCATTTTCTCGGATTGCAGAAGCTGGCTTTGCACCTGTACCAGTTTGGCATTAAGGTTCTTCAACTCGCCGTTGGCGCGGGTCAGTTCCGTGACATACCCGCGTACCACCTGCTCGGCTTCATGGCGTTTGCTAATATCCTCGGTTATTCCCATCAGCTTCTCGACGCTGCCATGCTTGTTTTTGATGGGAACAAAACATGATTTAAAGATGCGTTTGTGCGGGCCGCTGGCTATGAATTCGAAATGCTTGCTTATACCGGCATACGCCTCGGCGAGCAGTTTTGCTATCCGATCCCGGTCGGCTGCGCTGACCCCGTCCAGATATAAAGTGCCCCGAACTTCGTCTTCCTCTTTAAGATCATGCATAAGCAATCCCGCCCGGCTCATGGAGATTACCCGACCATCCATGTCTATCTCGTGAATGCTTACGGGAGCGTTTTCGATGAGCAAGCGCAGATGATTTTCGCTTTCACGCAAGGCACGGGTGACCTTCTCGTTTTCCAGCCTTGCCACTTCCAGTTCCTTGGTGCGGCGGCGCACCCGGGCTTCCAGCGTGATCGCGGTCTGGAATAGATTGAAATCCGAGCCCTGAACGCTGGCGTTGCGTTCGGCGCGATTCATCAGCGCCTGAATGATCTTGTTCAGCCGCGCGATTTCGGCTCGCAGAGATTG
>Ga0209211_10002278_pt1 | contig 33492 bp, 30 predicted proteins | sample RifGroA2_FD_183992 | JGI IMG/M metagenome (GOLD analysis project Ga0209211, IMG submission 183992) | Groundwater microbial communities from Rifle, Colorado, USA - Groundwater A2 (SPAdes) (version 2) | ecosystem: Environmental > Aquatic > Deep subsurface > Groundwater | place: Rifle, Colorado... | reverse complement strand
CTGGGGACAAGCCGGCTCGAGCCCCTCGACTGGAAACAGTTCCAGCGCGAGGAACAAAAGCAGGACGGCAAATACAGCTGGAGCCGCGCCCCCCGCTATGGGGGCAAGGTCATGGAAACCGGGGCAGCGGCGCGGGTGGTAAACACCTATCACTCCGGCCGCAACCCGGCCTTGACCCAACTGGTGGACCGGCTCAACCGGGATCTCGGCATCACCCTGAATGACTACAATTCAGTGCTGGGCCGCCATTTGAGTAGATATATCACGGTCACCCTTTTGCTCGGGCGGCTTAAGGAACAGGTGGAGCAGGTCCAGCCGGGAGTGCTCGGATTTACAGAAAAGGAACTGCCCCGCAACGTAAAAGGCATCGGAATCACCGAGGCTTCGCGCGGCGCCCTCGGGCACTGGCTGGAGATCGACCATAAGGGCTTGATCAAAAACTATGAAATGGTGATGCCCACCACCTGGAACATGGGTCCTCGCGATTCCTCCGGGCAACCGGGCGCGGTGGAACAGATGCTGATCGGCACCCGGATCGTCGATCCGGCCAATCCCCTGGAACTGGCCCGCATCGTCCGTTCCGTCGATCCTTGCGTTGCTTGTTCGGTGCATTAAAATGACAATAACCCTGGATCGACGAAAATTTCTGCAAAGAATCTACCAGGTGGTGATTGCGGCGGGGGCCGCGCCGTTGCTCTCCTTCGACGAATTGCTGGCCGCCGAGGCCAACCCGGCGGCCGCCGGCTGGTCCCGGCCCAACCTGGTCTGGCTGCAGGGGGCGTCCTGTTCCGGCTGCTCCACCTCGCTGCTTAATGTCGAGCAGATAACCATCCTGGACTTTCTCACCCATTTCAGCCGGGTGGTTTACCATCCGCACCTCTCTTTGGCCGCAGGGGATCAGGTTCCGCAGATCCTCAACAAGCTGGCTGCTTCCGGCAAGCCGTATATCCTGGTCATGGAGGGCGCCATTCCCGTGGGCATGCCCCATGCCTGCATGATGGCCCATAAGCCCATCAGTGAATGGGTAAGCCTGCTGGCCGCCAAAGCCTCGCTTTGTATCGCCGGCGGCACCTGCGCCGTGTCGGGCGGGGTGGCAAAAATGGCCGGCACCCTCACCGGTGCTGTCTCTCTTGATGATTTTCTCAAGCAGCGGGGCATCAAGACCCCTTCGGCCAACCTGCCGTCCTGCCCCATGCACCCCGAGCACCTGGCCTACACCCTGCTCTATTTCATCAAGAGCAAGAGGTTGCCGGAGCTGGACGGGGCGCAGCGTCCGCTGCGCTTCTTCTCCCATTCGGTCCATGAGCGCTGCCCCCGCTATGCCGCCTTTCAGGCCCGCGATTTCGCCCGCCGCATCGGCGAGGAGGGGTGCTTGATGGAATTGGGCTGCCAGGGACCGGTGACTTACAACGATTGCATCGCCATCGGTTACAACGGCAACACCAACAACTGCATCCGGGCCGGTCACCCCTGCATCGGCTGCGCCAGCGAGATTTTCCCCCGGCCTCGTCTCTACCACACCCACGATGAGCCCAAGGCAAAGACCGGGATCATCTTAAAGAAATCATAGGAGAAGGCCAGAGATGGAAAAACCGAAACCGGGCAACCTGGAGCCTAACCCCGACCGGGTGGTCCCGCGTTTTCTCCTGATCGCCTTTTCCTGCCTGCTGCTGATCTCGGTGGTGGCCGGGCTGGTCTTTCATCATTACCAGAAGCAGATGATGAACCGCACCATCCGCGAGCAGGGCCGCGGCATCCTCTCCAGCTATGTCTCCCAGACCCGCGATTCCATCGAGAAAGGCCAGCGCAAGACCTTTCAGCTGGTGATGGACAACATCGCCCAGCTGGAAGGGGTAATCGCCACCACCCTCTATCCCCGCGAGGGCTTGATGAACTACCGTTCCGGCACGGTGACGGTGGGGCTGCCCTTTGTCCATGATCAACCAGCCGGATTTGTCAGCGCCAACCTCGATCTGTACGAAAAGACCAGGGGGATGTTCCTGCGCAAAGACTGGCACCTGGTCGGCCGTTTCGATTCCGCCGCCGGGCAGGCCCACCTGGCAAAAGTGAAGGGGCGATCCTGCGCCGAATGCCATTACGTTTTGGATAAAAACCTCCGCTTCGACGCTAAAAACCGGGCGGAGATGCTCGACGCCCGCGAGGCCCATTTTTACGAGCGCATCCCGGTGGAGGGCAAATGCACTGTCTGCCATACTTACTGGCAGATCGGGGAGACCGCCGGGGTGCTGGGTGTGGCCATCGACAAGGCCGCCTTTTTGCAGCGGACCAGGGAAAGCACCCGGCAGCTCATCTACATCCTGCTGGCCAATGCCACCGTGGTGCTGCTGGTCACCTTTCTCATCGCCACCATGTACCGGCGCATTCTCATCACCCGCCGCCAGCTGGCCGACAAGAGCGATCGCCTCTCCGGCCTGCTCAACAACTCGGGCCAGGGCTTTCTTTCCTTCGGCCCGGATCTGGCGGTCGAACCGGAATACAGCCGCGAATGTCTGAGCCTTTTTAACGGGGAGGTGGCCGGTAAATCCGTGGCTGTCCTGCTCTTTCCCGAAGATCAGGAGGAACGGGACCGTTTCGGCACCAACATCGAGCGGATCGTGCAGACCGCCGACGAATTTCAGCGCGACATCCTGCTTTCGCTGATGCCCAAGGAGCTGTATCTTAACGAGCGTTATCTGGATATCGCCTACCGCCTGCTGGGAGGTGAACGGCTGATGCTGATCATCACCGATATCACCGAGCAGCGCCGCCTTGAAGCCCGGGTGGCGGAAGAGCAAATCCGCCTGCGCTTCATCGTGGCCGCAGCCACCGAATCGGCCGAACTGTTCGAGGTGCTTGACGATTACCGCAACTTTACGGAAAACACCCTGCCCCGGCTGCTGGCCGCCCCGGACGAGGAGCTGGCCAGTGGCCTGGCCGAAATTTACCGCCAGGTGCACACCTTCAAGGGGCTTTTTGGACAACTGGAATTCCTCCATCTGCCGCGCCGTCTCCATCAATACGAATCCGCCCTCAACCGGCTGCGCCGCGACCTGGCCGAGAAAAAGCCGGCCAGGGCCCTGCTCGAACAGGAGCAGGAGCTGGCCGATCAGGCTTTGGCGCAGGAACTGGCCGTGCTCCAGGAAACCCTGGGCGACGCCTTCTTTGCCCGGCGGGGCCATCTCTCCCTGACGCTCGAGCAGACCGAGATGCTGGAGCATCTGGCCGACCGGCTCTTGCAGGCCAAGGGTCCGGCCCTGGATTCCGAAGAGACCAGGGCGATGCTGCGCCGCATCAAACAGTTACGCTATGTCTCCTTCGGCGACCTGCTCTCCGGACACGCCAAGACAGCGGTACGGTTGGCCGAGCGGCTGGAAAAGGAGCTGGCCCCGATTGAGGTGGAGGACAACGGCGTCCGGGTCGCCCCGGAGATTTACAGCCCCTTTACCAAGTCGCTGATCCATCTCTTCCGCAACGCCGTGGATCACGGCCTGGAGACCCCGGAGGAACGGCTGGCGCACGGCAAGGAGGAAGAGGGCCACCTCCGCTGCCGTACTTTCATGGAGAACGACCGGATCATCATCGAGATCGACGACGACGGCCGCGGCCTTGATCTTGAGGCAATCCGGCGCAAGGGTGTGGCCGCAGGCCTTTTCACCCCGGCACAGGGTGGTGCTCTGGATGAAGCCGTCCTGCGGCTGCTGATCTTTGAGGACGAGTTTTCCACCAAGGAGGAAGTAAGCGAACTATCGGGCCGCGGCGTCGGCTTGGCAGCGGTCCGCATGGAAACGGCAAGGCTGGGCGGCAGGATTGAGGTGGACTCGACCCTCGGTCAGGGGACTCGGTTCAGATTTATCCTCCCGTATCTTGAAGCATCACCGCAACCAGTAGCATAACCGTCCAGCAGCACGGCTGAACTGTTACTTGTTATAAGACAACCGAAAATTTTATCGATCATCATACGGCCAGGGAGAAAAAGCAATGAGCAATGAGCAAGATGACAGACACAGCCGGTTGGTCCAGGCCATTGGCGACCGGACCGTGGGCTACCTGAGAGATGAGTTGGGGATCCCGGTGCGGGGAACAACGGTGCACATGACGGATGTCAAACGTATGCAGTTGCAGCATCTGACCTCGATTCTGTCGGTGGAGGCGGACATCCGCATGCTCATCGCCTTCAGTTTTGACCTGGAGCTGACGGAGCGGGTTTTTACTGCCAGCACTGAAGGGCTGGAAATCGCGGAAGACGAACAGGAAATGATGCGGGAGGAAACCGTCGCCGAGCTGATCAACATCATCGTCGGCAACGCCATAACCGAATTAGCCTCTACCGGCACGGTCATCCCCATCTCCCCGCCTATTATTATCAGCGAAGCCAAAAATATTACCCGCGACAAAGGGGCAACGTTTTATACCTTGGATATTGTTACCGACAGCGGCATGTTGAGTATTCATTTCATCGGCCCCAAGGAACTCTTTGATCTGAGCCTCAATTATGTGGAGAAACTATAATGAGTAAACTGAACATCATGGTAGTGGACGATTCGGCCCTGACCGCAAAACGGTTGGTGGCGATGCTTGAACAGCTTGGCTACGAGGTCGGCAAAATCTGCAAGACCGGCCTGGAAGCGGTCGAGTTCATCGAATATATGACCAACAAAGGGCTCTCCATCCCTGATCTTATCACCATGGATATCACCATGCCGGACATGGACGGCATCGAGGCATCTCGCCGCATCATTGCCCTGCAGCCAAAAGCCCTGATTATCATGGTGACCTCCCACGGCCAGGAGCAAATGGTAATCGAAGCCATCGGGGCCGGAGCCAAAGGGTATGTGCTCAAGCCGATCAATCTGGACAAGCTGCGGGACAGCGTCAAGAACGTGCTGAACCGTTATGGCAAGAGCTAAGGGTAAGTTCGGGGGATTTTGCTCCGGCTGCGGCAGGTCATCACAGGCACATAAGGCCCGAGGGGGAACAATCAATACGGGGAGCGTCCCGCTTTCGGGGCTGCTCGTGAAAAGGAGACGAATATGAATCTGCGCCTGCTGCTCATCTTGGCTGTTTTCCTTGTTTCCCTTCCGGGCAGCATCGGGGCCAAAGAGATATGGCTAAAAAAAGGAGAAGTCTACCGCGACCGGGATCTTGCCGTGATCTGCGAAGAAGGGCAGGCCGGGACTTCCGGCCAGACCATGGCCGTGCGTGAGTGCCAGTACTGGGACGATTTCAATAAAAAATGTCTCTTTGAAAAAACCATCCACAGTTATGGAAATCTGGAATGTATCGAAGAGTGCCTGCATTGGGATTCGTTCAACAGCACCTGCGACTTTCAGAGCAAATGCACCTTTTATCCCCGCCAGAAAGCCTTTGTTCTGAAAACCTGCGCGGAATTCGATGACTACAGCCGCAAGTGCCTCAAGGTCCGAGAGGAAAAAATCGGCGCAGGCAGATAGTTGCCCAGCCGGAGCAATAACTCAGTGGGCGGCGCCAGGAAGCCAGTAGATCCAGCGTGGGGAGATGACCCGCCAGAAAAGCTTTGTTCATCGCTTCAGATCAACCCCGGCCTTTTCAGGCCAGAAACTGCAACCCGGCCCGGTACGCTACTCCGGCCGCCACCACCCACTGCACCTGGGCAAACACCGGCATCTTGATATCGGAGCCGGAAAGGGGAACCAGGAGTTTCAGCATGGAGCCCTTTTCCGGGCGAAAATCCGTTTCGAGCCCCATGCCGGTGGAGCTGATGTCAATGCCGTGCCCCTTGCGCATCGGGGAAGTGCCTCTTGGGGCCACCACTATGGCGCTGAGTTCGAATTCCACCGGTTTGCGAAAACTGGCCCGCTTGCAGATTCTTTTATCCATATCATGCATTTTGTTTTCCTCCTTGTGTTGGAGTCTTTCTATCTTAAAATCAGGGGATGAGTAAATCCCCCAAAAGTGGGGTTTTGCAAAAGCGGCTTAAAACCTAAGGCAAAATGAAATGGGGTGGCTTGCGGCCCGGCAAAACCGGGACAGCCCCCGGAGCTGCTGAGGACAGTCCCGGTTTTGCCTTTAGCGGTATTGACGAAAGGGTGAATTATAAAAAGGCGCCCAGAAAGTGGTTGACCAGGAGGGCGCGAATCGAATAGTAGATATAAATAACTTGAAACAGAAAAAGGTTGGCAGGCAAGGGTTTTTAAAAAGCCCGCAAGCTCTTTGCCTGACCGCCGACGGGCTTGGCAAATGATCAAACCCTCGCAGGAATAATTTAGCCATGGGCAATTTTCTTGAGATCATCAAAGGTCGGCAAGCGCCCGGCATTCTGGTCTTTGATTTCAACAACCAGCTTCTCTATTCAAACCAGGAAGTTCTGACCCTGATCCCGGATATTCTCGCTTCCGGCGAACAGGAAAAGGGCAGGAAGGCCGCCATCTTCGCGGAAATTTTCGACCTCTGTGAAAACCTCAAGCAATCCCTCATCCCCGGCAATCAGGTCGAGCCGCAAAAAGTCGCCAAAACCTGCACCTTTATAGCCGACGGACGGCAGCAGCTTGTCTCGCTAAGAGCTTTCATGATTGACGGCCACAACGGCGCCGGCGGCAAGGGCCACATCATGGTCATGGGCGAGAGAGTGGTGGAAAATCATGAGCCTAATTATGCAAAAATCAAGCAGGATTTCACCCTTTCCAGCCGGGAGATGGAGGTGCTCAAGCAGGTTTTTGCCGGCTTGGCCAACCGGGCGATTGCCGAGAAACTTTTCATCTCCGAACATACGGTCAAGGATCATCTTAAGAACATCATGAAAAAAATGGGGGCCTCCTCCAGAAACGAGGTCATGGCAACCCTCAAAGCATGATAACCAGTCGTTTGCAAAGTGAAATGAATGCAAAAGGCTTAAAGGAGAAAAAAAATGAAAAAATACGGAAAAAAAATGTTTCTTGGCGGGATAGTTTTGCTGGGGCTGTTTCTGACCGGTAGTCTGGCGGCCCAGGAAAAACCGGCGGCTGCGGCCAATCCCAGGGTATTTTTTGACGTCGTCATCGGCGATGAAAAGGGTGGCCGGATAGTGATGGAGCTGTTTGCCGACGTGGTCCCGAAAACAGCGGAGAATTTCCGGCAGCTGGCCACCCACGAAAAGGGCTTCGGGTACAAAGGGAGCATCTTCCACCGCATTATCCCCGGGTTCATGCTCCAGGGCGGCGATATCACCAATAGCGACGGCACCGGCGGCAAATCCATCTATGGCCGCACCTTTGCCGATGAGAATTTCTTCCGCCGACACCTGGGGCCGGGCACACTGTCCATGGCCAATGCCGGGCCGAACACCAACGGTTCCCAGTTTTTCATCACCACCGCCAAAACGCCCTGGCTCGACGGCAAGCATGTGGTTTTCGGCAAGGTGGTTGAAGGGCTTGAGGTAGTAAGAAAGATTGAAGAGCTGGGGACGCAGAACGGTCAGCCGAAGAAAAAAGTAATGATCGTAAACTGCGGCCAGCTTTAGCAATCAGCCGTAAGCGATCACAGGGCACGACATCTGCTTTGTTATCGGCCTGTTCATATACTATATGTATGCACCCAAAGGGGTATAAGTTTCGTTTGAGCAGACAAGCTGCTCAACTCAGCTATAGCTCTCAGGCCTCTGTGTCGGCACTACTGCCGACGATTGACACGCTGCATCTGCCGCACCCTGTAATCGCTTACAGTTGGGATACGGCGCTGAACTTGGTCGCCTACCCTGTGATCAGTTACAATCAGCCTTTTGTCCGTGGTTGGTATTATTCAGCAATCCACATTAATTTAAAACCGGGGTTTCCGGATGGACACTAATTACGGAGGGGAAGATGGTTTCGCCGGTCGCGGACTAGGTTTGCCAATAGAAAAGGCGGGGAGAATCCTGGTGGTCGAAGATGTTGCTTTCAACATGGAGATCCTCACTGAGATTCTTGCCGAGCGGGGCTGGCAGGTCGTTCCCGCCACCAGCGGCGAAGCCGCTCTGGATATCCTTGCCGGGGAAGCTGACTTTCAGGTCATTCTGATGGATATCGGCCTGCCCGGCATTGATGGCCTGGAGACCACCCGCAGGATCAAAAAAATCCCAGCTTGCCGAGCAATTCCGGTCATCGCCCTCACGGCCGAAACCGTTGCCGAACAGGAACATTTTTTAACTGCGGGATTTGACGGATACCTGGAGAAAAAATTCGACCCGGAGCAACTTTTCGCCGCCATTGCCGGACATCTTTCCCCTGATTGTGGGCAGCGCCACAAGACTGAGCCAACCCTGAACAACGAGGCCACTCAATTTGATCTGGATTTCGAGACTCTTCTGGGCAGCTATGCTGACGAGAATAATCTTGGCCGGATAGTCATGGCCTTTTTTGCCGATACCAACAAAGAACTCCTTTTACTTGGCGAAGCAATGGCCACAGGAGATCAGTCCGCCATCCTGGCCTGCTGCCACAGCCTCAGGGGCACGGCGGCGATCTTCACCGCCAGAAACCTGGGCCTGGCGGCCAAAGAGCTGAAGGATTGTATCCTTGCAGAAAAAAAGATAGAGGCCGAGGCCGCCTGGCAGAGAGTACAGACCGCTCATGCCTTGCTGCAGCAAGCTGTATCGAAACGCCTCAATCTGGCATTATGAAAAACGAATAGCGCCCGCAGAAAATACCGGTTGCCCTGTTTGCGCTCCCAACGCCCCGTTTGATTTTTTGTAACTACTCAGCTTGATGCCGGAATTGAACAAAAGCCACGGAATGTAACTGTTCAGCAGTGCCGCAGATGCGCGTGTCTGTCAATCATCGGCGGTAGCGCCGATAATCGTCGGCAGAAGTGTCCGACAAAGAGGCCTGCGAAGTGTGCTGTTCGCACATGAGCAGGCCGATGACAAAGCAGATGTGGTGCTGCTGAGTAGTTACGATTTTTTTAATGACGCATTCCTCTTATTCACTATAATAGCGCCAGACAACTAACCATACTACCCGTACACCAAGGAGGTTCCCTATGTCTGTCTCCCGGACAGATTTTGACCAGGCTCTTGCTGTGGGCCGACCGCCCAATATTGTCAGGCTCTTTCCAAACTCCCGCGCCCTGATCGTCAGCGGCAAGGTGATCGACCGGGCGCTCATGGCCAAGGGCAAGGCCATAACGATTGCCGCCAACGGTCGCAACAACTTCATCATCCGCGGGGCTCTGCTCGCCGCGCAGCGGGCCAACGCCGCGATCATCATCGAAATCGCCCGCTCCGAAGGCGGGGCAAACGCCTACTGCCCGGTGAATTACTGGAATATGGCCAGGCAGGTGGACCAGGCCATGAACGAGCTGGACATCACCGTGCCGGTGGCCATCCATGCCGACCATTACGGGATCAAAAAGGAAGCGGATCTTGATTTCGCCAAGGTGGAGATCCCGACCATCTTCGAGGCGGGCATCACCTCCATCGCCATCGACGCCTCGCATCTGCCGGACGACAAGAATCTGCTGGCCAATCTGACCCTGACCCAGCTGGTGCCTGCCTGGGCAGGCCTGGAAACGGAGATCGGCGAGATCAAAGGCGACCAGGGGCTTTCCAGCCCGGCGGAAGCACTCTTTCTCATCCAGGGCTTAAACGCCCACAACATCTTTCCCGACTGGATCGCTTTAAACAACGGCACCACCCACGGCATCGAAGAAAGCGGCCAGGGCATTCAGGTGGGGCTCACCGCCGAAGTCCATGCCGTACTGGCCCCGTATCAGATCTCCGGCGCCCAGCATGGCACCTCGGGCAACAGCTCGGAAAGGCTTCGGGAGATCGCCGCCCAAACCTCCACCACCAAAGCCAATGTGGCCACGGCCCTGCAGATGGTTTCCTGGGGCTTGCAGGTAAACGACTACGGCAACGCCATCCTTGACGCAGACGGCAACTTCATCAAGGTGAAAGATGCTGGAGTTACCGAGAATATGTGGCGGGAGATGGTGGCTTACGCCGAGGCAAACGGCTGGAAAAAAGGCAACTACAAGAGCCTGAACCTGCCCTTTGAACCAAAACTGATGGGCCAGCCCAAGGCGATCCGGGAACGGATGGTGAAAAGGGTGGAGGATTTTGTCTATAATCTGCTGGTCAAGGTGTTCAACGCCCAGGACAGTGCGCCCTTAGGGATAAAGGCCATCCTGGAAAAAGGCTCCTGCGACATGGGAGCAAAAGTTGGCCGCCTTGAGGATCCTGCCGAATGGAGCGGAGAAAAGATCGCCCGCAGGGCGGCCAGCCTTGGCGGGGATAAAGGCCCGGTCGGTAATTTTGACGACTGACGGCTTGCCCGGACAGTCCTGTTTTTCTCTTATGCGCCGCTGGTCTCCTGACCGGCGGCTTTTTTTTTAAGATCTGCGTAAGCGTTCACCAGGGGCACCCAATTTCAGATAAACCCTGGACTGTAAGCGTTCAGCAGTGCCGCAGATGCGCGTGTCAGTCGTCGGCAGAAGTGTCCGACAAAGAGGCCTGTTCGCTATCCCAGCGAAGCTGGATAAAAGCCCCTAAGCCCGATGCTCGGGCAGGGGCTCTAAACATACGTATGCGGGCCAGGCCGATGACAAAGCAGATGTGGTGCTGCTGAACGCTTGCAGATCTGCTACCGAATCAGGTCGCCGACCCACATCACCGCCATGCAGGCAAAGGGAAGGACACTGTAGGAAAACAGCACCTCCCTGACCGGATAATTAAAGTCGAACACCCGCAAACACAAAGCAGCGCCATAAAGCCAGACCAGCAAAACGAAGGCCAGTATCCCTCCGCCCTCCAGCCAGAGATTAACCCCAAGATCAAACCAGAACCCCAGGGCGGCCAGACTCATGGCGCAAAGGAGAAGTTGAGCCAGCTTATAAACAGCCTTGGCCATAACATAAAGGATATTAAAAAAACCAATCCCGCGAAAAAGCAGCGAGGCACAGACCAAGGCAATCACCCCGAGCAGGCCTGAAGCCAGAAGCATTGTCCGATTGGCGGCAAGAAAGCCGAGCACCGAAGCAAGCACTTCCGCAGAGGTAAACCCGGCGAGAAGGAAGGCCACAAACACACCGCCGGAAATGAAGAAATATAGGCTCATCTATGCAGATCCCATATGCGAAAATCCCGCCACCGGGGGATCACTCGGTCACAAAGCCGACAGCGCGGTCAAGCTTGTGGAGGAATGCGAATCCGTGTCCTTTCTTCTCAAGCTGGGCAGCCTTGACCACCGCCTCGAACACCTTCTCTGTCTGCTCATCTTTGGCGATGATCAAAATGATCTCTTTTTCGGGCTTGATGAACATTCCGGCAATCCCGAGTTTTTCGCGTACTCCGGTGCCACGGCCATAATACATCGTAGCCCCTTGCGCACCGGCCTGCATCGCCGCCTCCACCACCTGATCTGCCTCACCACGCTGGACGATACAGGTTATCAGGTTCGGATTTACATTTTCCATACATCCCCCTTCCCTCTTAATTGTTAAAATCGCAATGCCTCGATTTCAACGGTAGTCATCTTGCAACTCTTAGATTTTGTGCGATAAGGCTGTGACCTTTTCCCCTTTTTCCGAGGCCGGTTTGCTTGAAATACCTCCGGCAAAGCTCATGATTACCTTGCAGATAATTATTGAGCCGGAACGGCATCTTGTCAAGCACTCAATGAAAACGGCATTCTTTCTTCTTCCTCGCTTTTGGCTCACATCCATTATCGGGCCAATCTTATCCGCTTATAAACAACAATCTTACGTACCGTTTTCCCTGAATTAACAAAAACAAAAAAGATCATTTTAAAAATCAAATTCGCTTTTAAAAATGATCTTTGTTAACATCACAGTATGACAGAACAAAAGTTTGCCCCCCCACCCCCGGAACAGCATGAACGCCCAAGGAACTCCCCGGCCCGGCTATTAACGATTATCCCTTGGCTGGCAGGGGTGCTGTCCGTCCTTGTCGGGGGACTTGTTCTTCTTGGCTGGGTCTTTGACATTACGGGCCTCACAAGCTTACTGCCCTGCGGGGGGTCCATCAAGGCGAACACCGCCCTGGGTTTTATCTTGGCCGGCATGGCCCTGCTCATTTCTGCTCCGCCCGCCTCCCTTTTTTCCCTTCGCCTGGCACGGTCAGGCGCCCTGCTCTGCGGCCTGATCGGCCTGCTGACCATGGGGGAATATCTCCTTGGCTGGAATCGCGGTTTTGACCAGTGGTTGTTTTCCGAACCTGCCTGCTCGGCGGGCTCCTTCTTTCCAGGCCGGATGACTCCTCTCACCGCGACCTGTTTCGTATTGCTGGCCGCGGGACTGACCCTTGCCTGCGGCGCGCGCAAAACGACAAGGCAATTTGTGGCTGCGGTGATTTTCGGTTCGCTGGTGATGGCCATTGGCCTGGCGGTCATCCTCTTTTATCCCGCACATGGCATTGCTGCGCAGAGCCTCGGTGCTTTCGGCTTCTGGGGGCTGCCCCTGATGCAGCGTCCCACCGCCATGCTCTTGTTCCTTTTGGGCGCAGCGATTGTTTCCCGCATCTGGTCGGAAGACGCCTCCCCCTGGTCGCTCCGGGGGAAAACCGCGATGGGGCTACTCATCTGGACCATGCTGCTGACAGGGTCGCTAAGCTGGACCCTGCATCAGCAGGGGCACCACTTGCTGGACTCGGCCACGGTGGCCGCCCAGGCCAACATCAACAAGGACATCAGTTTCCGCAAGTGGGCAACCTCCCACGGCGGCGTCTATGTCCAGCCCACCCGGCAGACCCCGCCCAACCAGTATCTCAAGGTGCCTGACCGCGATGTGCTCACCACCACCGGTAAGGCCCTGACCCTGATGAACCCGGCCTACATGCTGCGGGAGATGCAACAGAATTTCGGCGACAATTACGGCACCAGGAGCCGCATCACCAGCCTGAAGCCCCTCAACCCGGTCAACGCCCCCGACGCCTGGCAGGTCAAGGCTCTGACCGGTTTCGCGCGGGGCGACAAGGAATTACTGGAATTGCAGCACCTGAACGGCCAGCCCTACCTGCGGTTGATGCTGCCCTTATACACGGAGTCCGGCTGTCTCAAATGCCATAGCCATCAGGGCTTCAAGCTGGGCGATGTCCGCGGCGGAATCGACACCTCCATCCCCCTGGCCGCTTTTCTGGCGCGAACCCAGGAAAGCAGCGTCGGCCTTGCCTTATCCCACGGCGCCCTCTGGCTTCTCGGCCTCTCGGGCATACTACTGTTCTACCGACGGGAGCATTATCTGGAAGAAAGGAACCAGCGGGCGGAAGAGGAAAAACAAAAGCTTGCCTCCCAGCTGCGCCAGGCTCAGAAAATGGAGGCCATCGGCACCCTGGCCGGCGGTATTGCCCATGATTTCAACAATATTCTCTCCATCATTTTCGGCTATAACGAGTTGGCCATGCTGGAGAAAGATCCAAAAAACCGCCTCCGCCATCTGGAAGAACTGAGAAAGGGAGCGAAAAGGGCCAAGGAACTTGTTGCCCAGATCCTGGCCTTCAGCCGCAAGGCCGAACAACAGAAGCAACCCCTGCAGGTATCGCTGATCATCAGAGAAGCTCTCAAGATGCTGCGCGCCTCCATCCCGACCACCATAGAGATCCGGCAGGATATCGCCTCCGACGGTCTGGTTTTGGCAGATTCATCACAGATCCATCAGGTCATCATGAATCTGTGCACCAATGCCTACCACGCCATGCGCAAGACAGGAGGCACCCTTGCTGTCTCCCTGCAGGAAGTGACCATAGAAGAGGAAGATTACGGCTATGCCAATCTCGCCAGGGGAAAATACCTTAAGCTTGAGGTGAGCGACACCGGCGATGGCATTGATCCGAAAATACAGGAGAAGATCTTTGAACCCTATTTCACGACCAAACAGCAGGGCGAAGGGACCGGCCTGGGGCTTGCCGTGGTGCACGGCATCGTCAAAAGCCACCATGGCCACATCAATGTGTACAGCGAGCCGGGAAAAGGCACGAGCTTTCATGTTTATCTGCCGCTGACCGAGCGTGAAGCCGCAGCCGCGCCAGACACCCCCGCACCGACTGAGCTTCGGGGCAAAGGGGAACGGGTTCTGTTTATTGATGACGAAAAGCAGATTCGTGAAGTCGTTGCCGCCATTTTAACAAAAAACGGCTACCAGGTAACAGCCTTTGCCGATGGGGCGCAGGCTCTGGCCGAATTTGAGAAAAACCCCGCTCAATTTGACCTGGTGATCACCGACATGACCATGCCGGTCATGACCGGGGCCGAGCTGGCGCAAAAGATCCTGACCCTGCGTCCTCGGACGCCGATAATCCTTTGCACCGGCCAGAGTGAAATCATCAACAGAGAAGCCGCCCTGGCCATGGGGATTTGCGATTATCTGAACAAGCCGGTCCTGATAGAGACCCTTCTTGAGGCAGCCCGGAAAGCTCTCGCCAAAAGCGAATCAGCGTAACCAATCACGGGATGAACCCACAAAGGTCAAATAACCACGGAATAAGCGGCCACAGGGTGCCACAGGTTGCGGCAAGCGGGACGGCGATGCGTACTTTTGTCCGTGAGCCGGACCGATCGCCGCTGTCAATCGTCGGCAGAAGTGCCGACAACATGTGGTGCCCTGTGATCGCTTATGAATCAGCCCTTGATCACCGCCAGGGGGCGTAGCTCCACCAGCACCTCCACCAGATCCAGCTGATTGTCGATCACCTGATCGATGTCCTTGTAGGCGCCGGCCGCCTCTTCCAGATCACCCACCGAACGGACGGCATGGATGATGCCCTGATCGTCCAGCCGTTTCTTTTCCTGCTCAAGGTTCAGCTGCCGCTGGGCCTGCTTGCGCCCCATCTTCCTGCCCGCGCCATGGGAGCACGAGGTAAAGCTTTCCCGGTTGCCCCTGCCCCGCACGATATAGCTGGGAGTCCCCTGGGAGCCCGGAATAATGCCGACCTCCCCGGCCTGGGCTCTGGTCGCCCCCTTGCGGTGCACCATGACCTCATGGGCAAAATGCTCCTCCAGGGCCGCGTAATTGTGAGCAATGTTAATCATCGGCTCAAAAAATACCGGCGGCGTCACAGCCAGGAGAGCATCCTTGATCCGCTCCATCATCATCTTCCGGTTGGCATAGGCGAAATCGACGCAGTAGCGCATCTCCCGCAGATACTGCTGTCCGGCTTCGCTGCTGATGGGCAAAAAAGCCAGCTGCCAGTTTGGCGGAATCTTTGAGCCCCATTGCCTGTTCAGCTCAGCGGCCAGCCGATTGTAATAATTGGCCACCTTGAAGCCGAGGTTGCGGCTGCCGGAATGAACCATCAGCCAGACATGGCCGTCATTGCCCTTCTGAATCTCGATGAAATGGTTGCCGCCCCCCAGGGTGCCGAGCTGGGTAAGGGCGCTTTGATATTCCCTGTAAACAATGGGCAGCTCGGCCAGGGGAATCTCCGGCTGCGGCATAAGGCTGGCGCTTTGCCGGTGCTGATGATGTTTGAAACCCAAGGGAATGGTTCTTCTGATCTCAGCCAGCACCATCTTCAACTTTTCCGGAGAGATGGAAGGCAGAGAGGTCCGCACGGCGCACATGCCGCAGCCGATATCAACCCCAACCGCGTTGGGGATCACCATCTCTTCCGAGGCCATCACCCCGCCGATGGGCATGCCGTAACCCTGATGGGCATCGGGCATCACCGCCACATGCTTGAAGACAAAGGGGAGATTGGCGAGATTTCTCGCCTGCTCAAAGGCGCCGGCGTCAATATCGTCAAGCCAGAGCTTGATCGGCTGTTTCTCGGTGGTGATTACCTGTTTCATAGGCAAACGCCTCCCTGTCCCGCTGTGTAAACTTGATATTTTTAAAAAACTCCCCTCCCCCGCAAGGGGGGGAGGGAATTAATTTGAGGTCGCTTAAAAAGTTACAAGGAACTATGACGTTCTTCGCCGGGTCGCCCGCTTCGCGCGGGGCGCTCCCTTTTCGCCGGCCAATCGCGGTCTTCCCGGCGCCACGGCCTGCCTGGTTTCCAGAACCTGCCTCTGGCTGCGCCGCTCCCCGGTACTCCGGGCCACCGGAAGAGCCTCGCGGGTCTCGGGGGCAAGGCCCGTTACATACATGGCCGTGGAAATAGTCCCCGGCGTGGGAGTGAAATCCTGGAACTGTCGAACCGCAAGGCCAAGGGAACCGAGGCGCGCCGCCAGCTTCTCCATGTCGGCCAGGGTGCAGCCCGGATGCGAGGCGATCAGATAGGGGGTGAAATGGAAATTCTTCCCCGCTTTTTTGCCGATCTCCCGGCAGAGGGCGAGAAACTCCTCCAGCACCGCTACGCCCGGTTTGTGCATGAGGCACAGCACCTTGTCCTCCGTGTGTTCCGGCGCGATCTTCATCGCCCCGGGTGTATGGTGCAGCAGCAGTTTTCGCAGGAGCTGCGGCGTTTTTAGCAGCAGCTCCATCCGCAGCCCGGAAGAGACAAAAAGATGTTTGACCCCCTCACAATCCGCCACCGCCGTAAGCAAGCCGAGCATCGCCTGCTCGTCGATTTTCATAAATCTGCACACCTTGGGATAGAGGCAATCATGGCGTTTGCAGGGCTGCGTGCTGCTGCAGCTTGTGCCGTACAGGTTGGCGGTGGGGCCGCCCAGATCGCTGATGGTCCCGGAAAAATCCTGCTGCCCGGCAAGCCGCTTTGCCTCCTGAACCACAGAATCGCGACTCCGGCTGATGATCCTTGGCCCCTGATGCCGGGAAATGGCGCAAAAGGAGCAATTGCCGCAACAGCCGCGGACAATGGTAAGCGAATCCCTGATCATCCGGCAGGCCGGGACATCGCCGCAGGCGGGATGGGGCCTGCGGGTAAAGGGCAGGCTGTACAGGGCATCCAGCTCTGCGGTACTCAATGGCTCGGCCGGTCGGTGCTGCACAACCCAGGCGGCCTGCTGGCCCTGGACTAAAGGCTCCTCGGCGTAGGCCCTGGCTTGCCGGTCCACCAAGAGTTCAGCCTCAAGAAACAAGGGCAGCTCCGCCTGAATCTCCGCCCAGGAAGGCAGGACCAGGGGCTTTAAAATCCGGCGCGCCTCAAGCTCCTTTTCCGTCAGCCGTTCGCAGGTGCCGGCAATCCCGGCCAGATCCTGCCCCCCGGCAAGGCGGGCCGCCACCTCCAGCACCGCCCGCTCCCCCATGCCGTAGATCAACAGCTCAGCCTTGGCGTCGGTCAGCACCGAGCCCCGCAACCGCTGCTGCTGGTAGTCGTAATGCACAAACCGGCGCAGGGAGGCTTCCAGCCCGCCCAGAACCACCGGGGTTTCCGGGTAGGCGGCGTGCGCCAGATTGCTGTAGAGGATGGTGGCCCGGTCCGGACGCCGGCGCAGTTTTTTTTCCGCCTGGTCGCCGAAATAGGGGTTGCCGCCGGGGGAATAGTCGTCCCGGTCCCGAACCTTGGCATTGCCGCTGTAATTGGCCACGATGGAGTCCAGGTTGCCCGCGGTGATGCCGAAGAAAAGGCGAGGCTTGCCGAACCGGCGAAAATCATCGGGAGCATGGTGGCGGGGCTGGGAGAGGATGGCCACCCGGTAGCCGTTGGCCTCAAGCAGACGGGCGATCAGGGCCACCCCGAAGGAGGGGTGATCCACATAGGCATCTCCGGTAACCAGCACCACATCAACCTCTTTCCAGCCTCTGGCCGCCATCTCCGCTCTGGAGACCGGCAAAAAGGGGCCTGCTTTTTCATGGGTCAAGGGTCCTTCTCCTCTTGCGGGTAAACGAAAGTACTGACAGCCAAGGCCGATCCGACTTATAATTGATCCGGCGGCGCTCCTCGAAACAAACAGGTTGCTTTTCCTGGGCGACCGGATTTATTACTGGTTACTATCATCGTTGATTCATAATAGCAGAGTAATTATTCCGTTTGAGTCCATAATTGGACAAAAATCAATAGCAGAAACTCTACCCGCAGGATACCCGGTATGGATTCAGAAAAGCTCCTGGCTGGCGGCATCCCCATGGTCAACATAGACGGCGCCAGGATTCGCCGGCTCAGGGAAGAAAAAGGCCTGACCCAGCTCTATGTCGCCACGGTGGTCGGGGTCACCACCGACACCATTTCCCGCTGGGAAAACCGCCGCTATCCCAACATCAAAAAAGAGAACGCCGTCAAGCTGGCCGAGGCCCTGGAGGTCCAAATGGCCGACATCATTGAGCACGGCCAGCCCGTGACTCCCGCCGAAGAACCGGCCTCTCCGCCAGAAACCACCGCAGCCGAACCGGCAACGCCACCGTCAGCCCTGCCCCTGCCCAAGCCCCGCTTTGCTTCGCAAAACATTGTCGTCCTGGGCGCCGCCTTTCTGCTGCTATCCCTTGCCGGCCTGACCCTGATCTGGTGGTATGCCGGCGATTCTGAAGGCCAGGTGACGGCCTTCAGAATCCTGCCCGCGCACGCCACCCCCGGCATCCCGTTTCCGGTACTCATTGAAGTGACCACCAGCGCCTCCCGACCGTTTTCCCTGATCCTCAAGGAAACCCTGCCCCCGAACTGCATCCCGGCCCAGGGCAAACCGCAGTTTGTCTTCCAGGAAAGCAATCCCCCGGTGCTCAAGTGGATCGGCAAAATCACCGGCGGACATGCCGTGTACAGCTACCTCGCCAAGCTTAAACCAGAAACGGAGATGGCCTCAATCCATCAATTCACCGGCGGCGTCACGGTTCGCTCGGACGACAACCCCAGCATTCCGATGGCCGGGGCCGACTCCCTGCAGGCAAGCTTTTTCCATTGGGCGGACAGCAACAGCGATGGCCGGATTGACGACGAAGAGCTGCTTTCGGTATACGAAACCTACGGCGGGATTGAAGGCCTTAAATTCGGCAAAAAAATGATCGAAGAGATCTGGGCGGCCGACGGCTACCGCTGGAATCAAGAGACGCGCAACTATGAAATTCTCCAGTAACCATCCAAGAGGAGGAACAGAAATGACGGCGGAAAAAATCCAATTCAGCGCACCGGGCCTGCTGTTTCTGGCGTTACTTGTGCTTTTTTCCCTGCCGGCGCCCCTGCGGGCGGGCGAGGCTCGGGTCAGCGGTCAATACCTGAGCGGGGCCGGGCAGGATATCCGGCTGCAAATTACCGTTGCCAGTCCAGCCCCCAGCACCCTGATTGTGATCCAAAATCTCCCGGCCGGCACGGTGATTGAGACATCCTCGCCTGCCTTCCACCAGTACGATGCGGGCAAAGGCGAGGGGAAATGGCTGCTGACCCAGGTCCGTCCAGGCAGATATCTCTTGAGTCTGCGCCTGGTGCACCCCGTGGCTGCCGGGGCAATCGGCGGGGAGATCCGCTACAAGGATCCGGCCAGCGGCCGCCTCACCAATCTGCCCATCAGGCCATGAGCTGAACCTGCCGCTTATTTCGTAAGCGTTCACCAAGGGCAACCCACTTTCAGGTAACCCCAGGACTGTAAGCGTTCAGCAGTGCCGCAGATGCGCGAAAGAGGCCTGCGAAGTGTGCTATTGCACATAAGCAGGCTGATGACAAAGCAGATGTGGTGCTGCTGAACGCTTACCTTATTTCCTTGCCTTGTCGAGCACACTGCGGCAGACCTCGGCAAGGTCATGGATGGAAAGAGGCTTCATCACATAGCCCTGAACCCCCAAAGCCAAGGCCTTCTCCTCGGTGAACACTTCGCTGAATCCGGTACAGAGAACAATCGGCATCCCTGGCCGTATGGCAAGAATGTGGCTGGCCAATTCAGCACCGGTCATTTTGGGCATGGTATAATCGGTGATGAGCAGATCAAAATTTTCCGGCTGAGCTCGAAACAGCTCCAGCGCCTCGATGCTGCTGGTCATGCTGGTTACCTTATAGCCGAGATAGATAAGAATTCTTTCCCCCATTTCGATGAGAGCTTCCTCGTCATCAACCAGCAGAATCCGCTCCTTGCCGGTTGGCGGGACAGCGGCTACTACAACCGCCATGGTTTCTGAAACGCCTTCCAGCACTGGGAAATAAAGGCTAAAGCACGTTCCCTGCTCCGGACCGCTTTGCACCTCGATACCGCCGCCATGGCTGGTGACGATGCCGTGGACTACCGACAACCCCAGACCGGTACCCTCGCCTCGGCTCTTGGTGGTGAAAAACGGGTCAAAAATTTTATCAAGAATGGCAGGGGCAATACCTTGCCCGGTGTCGCACACCGTGAGCTTGAGATAGTTGCCCGGCGCAAGGACAAAGGCGCTCAGGACCAACTTATCCGGCAGATGCACCTGGGTAATATTTACCTTGAGTACCCCCCCGGTTTCCCGCATGGCATAAGAGGCGTTGGTGCATAGATTCATCAGCACCTGATGAATCTGGGTGGGGTCTGCCAGGATCCTGCCAAGATCCCGGCCAATGGTCTGCCTGATCTCAATGGTCACCGGCAGGGAAGCCCTCAGCAGCTTGAGGGTTTCCTTGACAATGGGCACGACATTGACCGCCGTCCTGGCCATCTCTCCCTGTCTGCTGAAGGCCAGGATATGGCCGACCAGATCCTTGGCCCGGTTGCTGGCTCTGCGCACTTCCAGGAGAGTATCCCGAAGATTTCCCTTTCCCACCTCAAGCAGGGCCAGCTCCGTATAGCCCATGATGGCGGCGAGAATGTTGTTGAAATCGTGGGCAATCCCGCTGGCCAGGGTGCCGATGGCCTCCATCTTCTGCGAATGGCGAAGCTGAGTCTGCAAGTTCTCCTGCGCCTTTCTTTGCCGCACCCGCTCCGAGATATCGCGGACAATACCCACGGCCCACCAGCCCTCTTCCTGAGGCAGGGCGGAAAGAGCGAATTCCACCGGAAATTCATCGCCTCCCTTGCGCAGAGCGGTCATCTCCATAAGCCGGCCAAAGGCGCTGCCCTCGCCGCTGGCCCGAAACCGCTCCAGCCCTTTTTTAAACTCTGGCGCAAACCTGACCGGGATCAGCAGCTCATGGAGATCGCGGCCCAGCGCCTCATCTTCGGTATACCCAAAAATCCGCTCAGCCGCAGGATTCCAATAGGCAATCCGGCCATGGTTGTCCATAAGGATGATGGCGTCCTGAGCAGTGCCGGCAATGGCACGATAGCGGTTTTCACTGGCAACGAGATCTTGGCGGGCCTTCTTTTTATCGGATATATCCTTAAAGCTCACCACCGCCCCGCTCAGCCGCCCATCTTCCCAAATGGGGGTGCTGGTGTATTCGGTGAAAAAGCCGGAACCGTCCTTGCGCCAGAAAAAATCGTCTTCCATGTGATGAACCTTGCCATCGCGCAGGGTCTGGTAAATCTGGCATTCGCGATCCGGAAAATGAACGCCGTTCGGGCGGCTGTGGTGCCAGGTGACATGGCTTGGCTGGCCGATTAGCTCTCCTGGTTCATAGCCCAGCATTCGAGCGGCCTGGGGGTTGACAAAGGTATGATTGCCCAGGGAATCAAGGCCGAAAATCCCCTCGCCTACGGAATCGAGGATAAGCTGATTCTGATAGCACATATTCCGGAAATCATGTTCCACCTCCTCGCGCCTGGCGATGTCTTGCTGAAGCAGGCTTGAGGTTTGGGACAGAGCAATCTCCTTGCTGGCAATGGTCTCCTGAAGATTCGCCTGATTCTTGACCAGTCGGCGATCCAGCCTGGCAATGTGCAGGTAAAAAAAGAGGAAAAGCACGACCGCGATGGCAAGCCCCACCCCGCCAAGATAAAAGGCCATGGCCCAGAGGGAAACCACCTCCCTGGTAACATCCCGCAACATCACCAGAGCGCCGAGATTTTTCTGGGCCGGATCGAGCAGATCGACAAAACCGCCCCGAAAATGCTTTTCACTCTCAGTGAAATCAAGGGTTCTGACAAAGCCCTGAAGGCGACTGGCCTTAAGAATCGCACAAAACCCCCCTGGCACGGTGGGCATGGTCCGCACCAGGATCACACAATCCTCCATCTCCTGCCAGCTGCCAGCCCTGGGTCCGGCCACTACCCCCGCAGCCCATTGATTCTGGTCAATCCCGGCCTTTCTCGCCGTGATGAATATCTCGTAGCCGATGCCCTCTTTCAGTCTGGAGGCGAAAGTGCTTATATCCTGACTTATCTCCACATAGCCTGCCCCACCGCCGACTATGACCCAAGGAACCACAACCCGCAGGAGAAACCGGCCATCCCTGGCAAGTTCCAGACCATGAGCCATCTTATGCGTCCGTGAAGCCTGCCTGAGTGCCAGATCTTCCGAACTCTCATCCAGTACCTCCTCAGGATGATCCACGGAAAAAACCGGTTTTCCCTCCGCATCAAAAAACATAACTCCAAGACCGAAGACGCTTCCCGCCTTTGAATCAAGGCGGGAAAAAGCCGCCTTGAGCCGGGAGCGATCTCTGGCCAAAAATGCTTTTTTCAAGGCTGGGTCCGCCTGAAGGACTTCAATCCGCATCTGCAACTCTTTTACTTCCGTCTCCAGCAGAGAGCGAAACAACTGCTGCCCCAGAAACACCTCTTCATACAAACGCTGATTGGTATTCTGCTGCTGCACCCATCGCATCCCGTACAACGAGGCGGCAAGACTGAGAGCAAGGGCGATAACCAGAGGAAAAACCAGCGGCAGGGTTATACTCTCTCTATTTTTCCGTATTTCAACCATATTGTTCTCATGTTGATGGCTGGCAGGCCGAGTTTCATAACATCATTACAGTCTCTGCTTTTCTGAAAATTACGAAAATAGCAAAGGGCGGCTGCATGACCCTCATTGCAATCAATCAGACCGCCAAAGTCAAGGGTAAAAAACACTCAAGAGCATGTGCGAGCAAGGAAAATACAAAATATCATATCTGCTCCCTTCCACTGATCGCGCAACATGGTTTAGAGGGAACAAGCACATTGATCTTGCGCATCTTTGCCCTGATCAGGTAAGGTATTGCCCCGTAGAGTCCCTCGCAGAGGGAGGCCCAGACAAACAGAAACTCCAAGGATACAGCAGATGAAAAAAATAGCGGTATTGGCCGGCGACGGCATCGGCCCGGAAGTAATGCGGGAAGCAATCAAGGTTCTTGACGCCGTGCAGCAGCGATTCGGTTTTTCCCTGACCTACAGCCACGCGGACGTGGGCGGCTGCGCCATCGACAATCATGGTCAGGCGCTGCCTGCCTCCACCCTGACAGTCTGCAAGGAAAGCGATGCCATTCTTTTCGGCTCGGTGGGCGGCCCCAAATGGGAAAGCCTGCCGCCGGAGCAGCAGCCGGAACGGGCGGCCCTCCTGCCGCTGAGAAAAGAGTTTGAGCTGTTCTGTAACCTTCGGCCGGCCAAAATCTTCAAGTCACTGGCTGCGGCCAGCCCGCTTAAGGCGGAAATCGTCGGCGACGGTTTCGACATCCTGGTGGTGCGGGAGCTCACCGGCGGCATCTACTTCGGCCAGCCCAAGGGGCGTGAAGGGACCGGCCCCACGGAAAAGGCCTACGACACCCTGGTTTACACCCGGGCCGAGATAGAGCGCATCACCCGCCGCGCCTTCGAGGCCGCCCGGCTGCGCCGCAAGCTGGTCACCTCCGTGGACAAGGCCAACGTGCTCACCACCATGGTCATGTGGCGCCAGGTGGTTATCGAGATCGCCAAGGAATATCCCGATGTCGCCTTGAACCACATCTACATTGATAATGCCACCATGCAGCTGGTCAAAAACCCGCACCAGTTCGACGTCATGCTCTGCGACAACATGTTCGGCGACATCATCTCCGACGAATGCGCCATGCTCACCGGCTCCATGGGGTTGCTTGCCTCCGCCTCGATGAACGCGGCCGGCTTCGGCCTTTATGAGCCGGCCGGCGGCTCGGCCCCGGACATCGCCGGCAAAGGCATCGCCAACCCCATCGCCCAGATCCTTTCCGCGGCCATGATGCTGCGCTTCAGCCTGGAGCAGAGCGAGGCGGCGGAAGCCATTGAAAAGGCGGTGGCCGCAGTGCTGGACCAGGGGATTCACACCCCGGATATTGCGGTGGACAAGGCCAAGGCCGTGGGCACCGCAGCCATGGGCGATGCCATTGTCCGGGAACTGCAGAAGTAGAAAACAAAAAACAACTCAAGAAGAGGATTAAACATGAACGACTTGACCGCCACCATGACCACCAGCAAAGGCCCCATCACCCTCAGGCTGTTCGCCGAGAAAACCCCCTACACCGTGGCGAACTTCGCAAATCTCGCCCGGCGCGGCTTTTACAACGGTCTCAAATTTCACCGGGTTATCCCTGATTTCATGGTCCAGGGCGGCTGCCCCAAGGGTACCGGCACCGGCGGCCCCGGCTATGACTTTGCCGACGAATTCGACGCCAGCCTCGGACATACCAAGCCGGGCATCCTCTCCATGGCCAACTCCGGACCGAATAGCAACGGCAGCCAGTTCTTCATCACCCATGTCCCCTGCCCCTGGCTGGACGGCAAGCACACGGTTTTTGGCGAAGTCGCCGAGGCAAAGGATCAAGAGGTGATCGACAGCATCAGACAGGGGGACACCATCACCACGGTGAGCATCGAAGGCGATGTTACAGAGCTGTTTGCGCAGTGCGCCGACAAACTCAAGGCCTGGAACCTCGCGGTCAGCATGCGCTTTCCTAACTTGGCCCCGGCGGAATAAGGCAAAGACCGGAACCTTTTCCTGCCTGCGTTAGACATAAAAAAGGCAGACAGATACCAAGTATCTGTCTGCCTTTTGCGCTCAACCGCCGCCTTACTTATTTGGCAAAGGGGCTGGCCATCTCCTTGACCTTGCCGACTTCTTCCTTAAGAGAAGCAACCTCTTTCACGCCGGGCACGGATTCTTCCACCTCATGCAGCCCCTTCTTGAAGGAGGAAATGGCCTTGCCGAGTCCGGAGCCTATTTCCGGCAATTTCTTCCCGCCAAAAACCAGAAAAGCGATCCCCAAAATAACAACCAGTTCCGGAGTACCTAAACCAAACATATTCATCCTCCTTTTATAAAATCATTACCAACAAAAAGCCTTATAATAATCAGACAGAGCCGGAGCCCTCTTCCTTGTCTTTTTCCTCGATTTTTTCCTGCTTGTCGGCATCGCTGGTGGCTTTCTTAAAGTTCTTGATGCCCTTCCCGATTCCCGCGCCGATCTCAGGCAGCTTGCCCGCGCCAAAAATGATGACGATTATCACCAGAATAATGATGAGTTCCGGCATTCCAAGTCCAAACATGAGAAACCTCTTTAAGCTGACGGCGATTATGGTGGATTGGCTCGACAATACAACCAGGGAAAAACATAATGCCGTATTTATACCATACAAAGGTGAAGAAGCAACCTCCTTTTCATTCCGGCTCTCTCTCTCAAACAACCGCGACATTCTAGATTCTCTAGTTTACATCGGTAATACTTTGTATTACTATCAAGGCAACTCAATGCGATCTGGAGTAAAATATGCCCACGAAAAAACGAGAAACCATCACCTTCAAGGCCGACGAAACACTGGCCAAAGCTCTGGAGAAAGTGACCAACAAATCGGAATTCATCAGAAACGCCATCCTGAACGCCCTGGAAAACGGCTGCCCGCTTTGCCAGGGCACCGGCATTCTCAGTTCGGAGCAACGCACCCACTGGGCCAAATTCCTCAACACCCATACCCTGCAAAAATGCGACGAGTGCAAGGCCGTCCATCTGGTCTGCGGGAGCAACGAAGCCCCATGCCAACATTGAACCTTTCCAGGCTCTTTACCGCTGCTCTCTTCTTTCTGGCGAGCACCTGCTGGGCCGCCGGCACCCTAGCCGCGACAGCGGCTCCAGCAAAAACCAGGATCTTTGTCACCGTGCCGCCCCAGGCATATCTTGCCGAAAGAATCGGCGGCGAAGCGGTGGAGGTGCATACTCTGGTGGGCAAGGGGCAAGACCCGCACACCTTTGAACCGACCCCGCGCCAGGCCGCCGCTCTGGCAGGCGCCAGCCTGTTTTTCACCGTGGACCTTCCCTTTGAGAAGCAGCTGGCAGCCAAAATTGCAGCCGGCAATCGCAAGCTGCTGATTGTGGATTCCACCCGGGGGATTGTCCGCTTGCCTACTGCGGAAGCCCCCCACGAAACACACGCCAAGGAAGATCATGACGATAATGAGGCAGATCTCCATCTCTGGCTGGCCCCGGACAACCTGCGGCTCATGGCCGCCAACATGGCGGCCGCCCTGAGCACCGCCATGCCGGAACACAAGGAGGCTCTGCACAAAAATCTTGCCGCCCTGCAAAGCGAAATCAGCGCCTTGGACAAACGGCTGACCACCACCCTGGCCCCGCATCGGGGCAAAACCTTTTATGTCTTCCATCCGGCCTTTGCCTATTTTGCCCAAGCCTACGGCCTGAAACAAAAGGCGGTGGAAATCAGCGGTAAATCACCCACCCCGAGGCAACTCAGTGCGCTTATCCGCCAGGCTCGGGAGGATAAGGTGCGAACCATCTTTGTTCAGCCGCAATTCGACCGCAAGAGCGCCGCCACCGTGGCCCAAGCCATCAACGGGACTGTGGCTCCCCTCGACTCTCTGGACCGGGAGGTGCTGCACAACCTCGCCGTAATCGCCGCAGCCATCGATCAGACGCTGAAGCAGTGAAGGAGCCGCCCATGACCGCAGCCAGCACGACGGAAACCGCCATCCGCATCCTAGATCTTGATTTCGCCTACAACGGCATGCCCATCCTCGAAGACGTCAACCTGAATATCATGGCCCGTGATTCCCTCTGCATCGTGGGCCCCAACGGCGGCGGCAAGACCACCCTGCTCAAGCTCATCCTCGGCCTGCTCAAACCTGACCGGGGCGAGATTGAGGTGCTGGGGCAAGCACCGGAAAAAAGCCGGCTACGCATCGGCTATGTGCCGCAGTATGCCCGCTTTGATCCGCAGTTTCCGGTGACCGTCTTCGAGGTCGTGCTCATGGGCCGCCTGGACCGGATATTCTGCGGGGCCTACGCCAAAGCAGACCGGGAGGCAGCCGAGTCCGCCCTTGCGGAAATGGGGCTGGCGGATCTGGCCGACCGCTTGTTTGCCGAGATCTCCGGGGGGCAAAGACAGCGGGTTCTCATTGCCCGCGCCCTGGCCGCCGAAGGTGAGCTGCTGATCCTGGACGAACCCACGGCCAACATCGACGCCGCCTCGGAGGAACATCTCTTTGAGCTGCTCGCCAAACTCAACGAACGGCTCACCGTCCTGCTGGTTACCCACGATCTTGGCTTTGCCTCAAAATTCTTCAAGAGCATCGTCTGCGTCAACCGTCAGGTCGTGCTTCACCCCACCAGCGAACTGACCGGCGAGCTGATCCGCAACATGTACGGCGGCGACATCCGCATGATCCGCCACGATCACCGCTGCTCACCGGAGGGACACTGCAGCCATGGAATTTCTTGAGGCCCTGGCCGACCCGGCCATTCCCTTCCTGCGCTATGCCTTGGCCGCCGGTCTTCTGGCCAGCCTCTCCTTCGGCATCATCGGCACCTATGTGGTGGCCCGCCGCATCACTTACATCGCCGGGGCCATCGCCCATTGCGTACTCGGCGGCATCGGAGCCGGGCTCTACTGCCAGCACAAGCTGGGGATCACCTGGTTCGGCCCCCTCTCCGGGGCCATCGTCGCCGCCCTTTTGGCGGCGATCATCATCGGCCTGGTGAGCCTCCACGCCAGCCAGCGGGAAGACACGGCCATCGGCGCCCTCTGGGCCATCGGCATGGCCATCGGCCTGCTGTTCATCGCCAAAACCCCGGGCTACATCGAACCGATGAGCTACCTGTTCGGCAATATCCTGCTGATCTCAGAGTTTGATCTTTGGCTGGTGCTGGTGCTGGACGTCCTGGTGGTGGGAACCGCCGTCCTGTTCTACCATAAATTTCTGGCCGTCTGTTTTGACGAAGAGTATGCCAGGCTGCGCGGGGTGCGCACCGACCTGTACTATCTGCTGCTCCTCTGCCTGACGGCCTTGACCGTGGTCTTGCTGGTCCGGGTGGTGGGAATCGTAATGGTCATCGCCCTGCTGACCCTGCCCGCCGCAGTGGCGAGCAACTTTGCCAAGGGCCTCTTGCAGATGATGGTGCTGGCCACCCTGTTCTGCATCGCCTTCATCGGCTCCGGCCTGGCGATCAGCTACAGCTTTGATCTGCCCAGCGGCCCGACCATCATTGTGATCGCTGGCCTGGTCTATCTGCTGGCCACTGGCCTGGGGCAGTTGAGGACAAGAAAAAATTAATGCCGCATCACGTTTGCTCTACCATATTGAATCTCATGTGATGCACTTATGAATAGAATCCACCTTCCCCCCAGAGTTCCCCACGACCAGGTAGAATCTGATAGTCCCTCACCACCGGCGCCGATTTTCGGCCTCATTTGAAGCTTGATACATTGGGAACATCCCATACACCGAGAATGGTGTTATCTCAACTTTCTGAGTTGTCATACCGCATAGCGTTGAGGACGATGTTTTGGTCGTACTGGCGCTGGCTATCGACAAACGCGAATACCTGGCCGCTTACCGGTCAGCAGTTGAGCGCCTGCTTTCGGGTAAACAAGAAAAATAATCCGGTAAAATTTTTTTTTAGCATCACTCCTTTCTTGAATTTTTCCCTACAATTTTCTGGAGCAGTTGACAATTAGTAGTTTGCAAACTACAGTAAATCATGCTCGAAATAAAACAAACAGCGACATTTCAGAAATGGGAGCACGCACTAAAAGACAGACGCGCCAAAGCCGCTATCGCGGCGCGTATTTTCCGCCTCGCCAACGGTCTGGCCGGTGACGTGACTTCCGTTGGACAGGGTATCAGTGAACTGCGTATCCACCATGGCCCTGGTTATCGGGTATACTTTCGACAGCATGGTCATGAACTCATCATTCTACTGTGTGGCGGCGAGAAAGGATCTCAAAACCGGGATATTGAAAAAGCAAAACAACTCGCAAAAGAGTGGAGGGAGTAATGAACGAACCGCTTTACAACTACGACCCGGCTGCCGCGCTGGATAGCCCGGAAGCCATCTCCGTCTTCATGGCCGATGCCTTGGAAACCGGCGACACCGCCTACATCGCCAAGGCTCTGGGGGTTGTCGCCCGCGCCAAAGGCATGACGGAGATTGCCAGGGAAACCGGATTGTCCAGGGAACAGCTTTACCGTTCTTTCAGCGAAAGAGGCAACCCAACCCTGAAAACCATGATTGCGGTAATGCGCGCGGTTGGCGTGGACATGACAGCCAAAACACACGCTTAACCAGACGAAGATTACGGCTGCGGTCGATAGCACTACCAGCCCCACCGACCCGCACAGGGAGCAATGGAAATAAATTTAAGTACGCCGTCCTCAAAATAAGCCTGCGTCTTTGCAATTTTGACACAGTGCGTTTATCATAAAGCCAAATAATATGAACGCATCTTCTCCGCCATCAATAGACGGCGCTGCTTGAGAAATTCTTCATAATCCTCCAGCCTCATCTCAAAGATCGCTTCTGGGATACAATTCATCCGCAAGTTTCTCTTTAATACATCCATCTCACAGATAGCACCATATTGGATCGCGCCACCACTGCACTGGCCTGTAATTCCGTCAAAATAATCCTTGGGAGCTTTGTTGCCGACCTTGATGTTAATCTCAGACTGCATATAGACGTAGTTAGCAATCTGGTTGTAATCTCCACGCTTCAGGCCGGATTTCTTCAGGTAGTCCCTGGGAAAGATATGATGAATGTCGCCCTTATGGGTAATAAGGTCATTCACGGTAATGTCACGGGAGAGAAAACCTTTATCGTTCAGTTTGACCTGCGCGGCCCAGAAAACGTGCAGATACGGGCTGCTTGCCACAGCCGAGTTTAAACTTTGTATTAGAGAAGCATTCCAGAAGGCATCAGACAGCTCGGCATCCTCTATATCCTTGAGGAACGCTGCAAAGGGTCTGCTGGCAATCTGGCGGATATCATGATCGAACTGGGATTCGGGTGACCCTGAATAACGGCCAGTCAGGATGGACATTACCAACCAGCGTCGCACATAGGACTCGATTTCGTGGGCTGGACAATTCAGGCTGCGTAGCTTGAGGTAAAGTGTATAAGCAAAATTGATCACGTTTTGGGAGCGAAGCATTCCTGAATCGATGAAACCTGCCGAGCGGATGATCATCAGGAAACGCTTGAAATGGGTCTCGTTTATAAAATTCTCCACCCCTCGCCCCAATCGCTCAAAGGACTCCTTGGCGATTGTCTCCTCATACTGGCGTGTCACAAAATTTCGGCCTGACAGAAGACTTACCAAGTCGGAGAACTTGCCACGCTCAAATTCGGAGATAAAGGCCACTCGCAGCAGGTCAGAATACTGGGGATCGTACAGGTCGTCATTCTCATTCTTGAGCCAAGCCATCTTCTGCAAGTACGGTGTGGCGGCGAATTCCTGATCGACATCCACGATAGTGGGATAAAATTCCGGTGCGATGGCCAGATGACAAAAATAGTCGATCACTTTACGTAGGGTCGGACCACCGTATGCGTCGTTGCTGGCTATCTTGGACATGGCGAAGTCTGCTTGACTGAGGACCACACCTTTAGAGTTGATGCGGATGAATATCTCCGTCACCGTCTCGATGTCCAGGTCCGAGGCCAGCTCGATCAAACCGATTTGCTTTTTGGCGATCTGCATCAGGTTGGTCAGCGTCACCTCGACCTTGTCTGGATCGGCGTCGGGGTTGGCTACACAGTATTCCCGTACGCTCTTGATAAGGCCCTGCGAACCGTTGATGAGGGGCGATATATCGGCAATCCACTTCGCATCCTTTTGGATGGCGGGGTTAGATACTTCAAAGCGCTCGTCCTGGGGGTGAAAGGCGATCTTGATCTTGACTCGGCGGTATTCTTGGTTGACGACGTACTGGCCAAGGATTGCCGCTGTCAGGGCTGTCACCCGCTGTTGCCCGTCGATCAAGACTTTCTTACCTTCCGAAGTTGAACCGTCATTCAGTTTTACATTTGGATTGCGCCAAGCGATCAGGTATCCGATGGGGTAGCCCTGATAAAGCGAGTCCATTAAGTCGCGCACTTTGGTGGCGTCCCATACGAACGGGCGCTGGATTTCAGGAATGGCAATTTCGCCTGAGTTGACCCATGCGAGGATAGTTTCAATTAGGTGCTGGTTTACTGAATACTTTTGAATTTGCATGGGCGAGTTCCGGGTAAATGGAGGATTTTTCCGTGTGAGAGTCTTCCCACTCTTTACAATCTGTGTCTATCTTATGGGATATTCGGGGCTTTTCCCTCCGATCGGCGCTGCTGAAACGAAACCATCCCCCGCGAGCCCATCAACGAGCGGCATACAGCACATATTCTTCACCGCCGATCAGATAGCTGTTTTGGGGTAGGAAAGAATTATCGAGAATATGCGAGTGAACCGGGTTGTAATAGATGATGGCAATCTCCCTCGGTTTTCTTTGCAGCGATTTCTGGATGTTTTTCACCACCGCCTCCAAAACAACATCGTCAAAGGGGTTGAACAAGAAAAACACATTCTGATCGTCTTCAATCTCGTAATGAGTAACGTCGCCCTCGATCACCGCAATGTTCAGGTGAGCCCCTGTTGCCTGCTCGACAATCCTGACATTATTTCTCGCTATCTCGCAGAGCTCCGGCGAAAACTCAATCCCCACCGCCTTTTTTATCCCCCGCAAGGCCGCAAGCAGCAAGACCCGCCCTTTGCCGCAGCCAAAATCCACCAAGACACTTTCCGGCGGCAGGGGGATTGCGGCCAGTAGCCGATTAAACGACAGGGCCATGGTCGGTTGATAAAAAGAACCATGCTCCTTGTTCTCCCCGGTAACGGTGAGATCTTCCAGACGGATTCTATTCTGCGTGTCGGTCTTGTATTTGAAGTCAAAATGAAAATCAAACATCCTGTTGAAAATGATACTCAGGGTGCGGGTGATTCCTTTTTCTTGTAAATTCGCCCAGATATTTGCCAACAGATTCATTGAGTTCCCCTAAGAAAGCAATTCCTTATTCGGACCCGAAGCTCATCGCCGCCCCGGCCTGACCAGCCCGGAGATCCGTACCCCTATTTCGCGCACTCTGTCCAGCACCGCATCCTCGTCCATGGTAAGCAACCGCCGGTCCCGCATCACCACCCGACCGTTGATCACCGAATGCACCACATCGCTCCCTCTGGCCGCATAGACCAGATGGGAAGGGATATTGTACATCGGGGTCAGGTGCGGCTTGTTAATGTCCAGCACAATGAGATCCGCCTTTTTCCCCGGCTCCAGACTGCCGATCCGTGTCTCTGCCCCCAGCAGCTTGGCGCTGCCCAAGGTAGCCATCCGCAGGGTGGTTTCAGCGTTCATTACCGTGGGGTCGAGCCGATGCACCTTGTGCAGCTTGGCTGCAGAGTCCATCTCCCCGAACATATCCACATCGTTGTTGCTGGCCGCGCCGTCGGTGCCCAACCCCACTGTAACCCCGGCCGCCAGCAGCTCCACCACCGGAGCCACGCCCGAGGCGAGCTTCATGTTGCTTTCCGGACAATGGGCCACCTTAACGCCCCGCTCGGCGAGCAGGTCGATCTCCGGCTCGGTCAGCACCACGCAATGGTCAGCCACCACCTGGCTGTCGAGAATTCCCAGGGAATCAAGGTGCATGACCGGGGTATGCCCGTATCTGGTCCGGCACTCCTCAACCTCCTCCCTGGTTTCGGAGAGGTGAATCACATAGGCGACCCCGTGCTTTTCCGCCACGCCCTTGAGCCGTTTGAGCAGGTCAGGGGAGCAGGTGTACACGGCATGGGGATCAACGGTGATGGAGATAAGCGGATGGTCGCGGTATTCGGCCAGCAACTCCTCCAGATAGACAAGACCGTTTTCCGGCGCGCCATAGTTGGGCGAGGGGAAATCGTACAGCACCTCGCCAAGCCAGCCGCGCATCCCGGAATCCGCGGTGGCACGAGCGACCTCCTTGGCAAAAAGATACATGTCGCAGAAGCTGGTGGTGCCGGACTTGATCATCTCGGCCATGGAGAGCATGGAGGAGTGGTAGACCATCTCGGGGTTGAGATTACCCTCCACCGGAAAGATATACTCGGTCAGCCAGGTCATCAGGGGCAGATCATCGGCCAGCCCCCGAAAGCAGGCCATTGCCGCATGGGTGTGGCTGTTGACCAGACCCGGCATTACCAGACCATGGGGCTTGGTAAGCTGCTCCACCCCAGGGTACCTGGCCATCAGGGCTGCCCTCTCCCCCACCTCGACAATGGCATCTCCGGCAATAACTACGGCGCCGTCTTCGATCACAGTGTTGTTTGCGTCCAGAGTCAGGATCTGGCCGCAAACCAGCAGGCTTGCTTGATAAGACATGGGGTCTCCTTCTAACTTGCCGATAGAACCGCAAGGAGCAGCCGAGCCAGGCGGTCTTCTGCTCTTTTAGTTTCCGCAATGATCTCTTCCAGGAGAATGGGGCGGAAATTGTCCGGATCGTTGATGTTTGCCACCACCGACAGGCCCAGCACCCGCATCCCGGCATGGATGGCGACGATCACCTCGGGCACGGTGGACATGCCCACGGCATCGGCGCCGCATTGCCTTAGATAGCGGGTTTCCGCCGGGGTTTCCAGGCTGGGGCCGGGG
>Ga0209211_10002276_pt1 | contig 33507 bp, 36 predicted proteins | sample RifGroA2_FD_183992 | JGI IMG/M metagenome (GOLD analysis project Ga0209211, IMG submission 183992) | Groundwater microbial communities from Rifle, Colorado, USA - Groundwater A2 (SPAdes) (version 2) | ecosystem: Environmental > Aquatic > Deep subsurface > Groundwater | place: Rifle, Colorado... | reverse complement strand
TTTCTTTATTGTTAATGGGTAATACCCACCTTAACCTTTCTTCTTTAATTGTTTTTGGCATATTTACACACATTTATCAAAGCTAACGCTTTGGCTTCAAAACCGCCATATGTGTGTGGGCATTACCCTCAACCCTTGACAAAATCAGCAAAATGCGCTATGATTATGGGTTATTTAAGTTCTTTAAAAATGGCTGTTTCGTCAGCCATCCGCCGCGGCGGATGAGCGCGGAGCGCTCAATAGTCATACTTCTTTCTCACTCACCTGGGAGGGGAGGAGCGGCCGACTCTAGCTTCTAGCTGGTATCCACTAGTTAATAGCTATGATGTAGGTCGTTGATACATTAGCCTTCGGGCAAAGGTGTATCGGCTCCACCCCAGATTAGTGAGAAAGAAATTAAATAAACAACATTATATAAACAATCTTAGGAGGAGAAAATGAGAGGCAATAGTCCCCTTATAATAGTTCTTTCAGCATTCCTAATAATGTATGCTGTACATAATATTAATCGTAATCAGGAGCAAGCAGATAAACTTAATTTTGCCAGAAATCAGGTTTATAACCTAACTGAAGTTTTGATTACAGCAGCCAACTTATCGGATAGCTCATTAGCTTATAACATTGATTCGGCCGGGCAATATATATCCTTGAGTATCAATTATACTAACGAAAAGTTACTATTGTATAAAGACGGGTCTTTCTACAGGATCAAAGGTAATGATAGTATTCATGTTGATATACCAGAATTGAAAGACAAAATTTTTTCCGATTCTTCCGCAGCAATTAAATTTGCTACTAAATAGTCAGTAGTCATAAAGGATTCCCATAATCGGAATCCTTTTTATTTTGCTCAAAAAACCTTATAATAACCATATATGCCGAATGGCAATGAAGCAGGAATATTTGGTCAGCCCATGCATTGGTATGTGGACCGGGCAGAATGGTCTTTTGTGTATTTGAGTCTTTTCTTTATCTTTGGGTTTCTCCTTAGCTATTGGCTCCAGGTTTCTTATTTGGATCTGGTAGCGCCCCTGAATCTAGTGGCTCAGATAGTGGCCGCTATTGTCACGGCTTACTTTACCGGCATTCGCCATGGTGCCACCTTAGCCCAAACCATCATTACCTGTTTGCTAGTGGGCGCCTCAGCTGGCCTGGTGGCGGCCGTATTATCTTTCATCCGTTTCTTTTATCCTTGGTTACTGTTAAACTTGGTTACAGAACCTGTCTGGAGCGCGCTGTTGGCGGCTGGTATGGGGGCAATTACAATCGGCTTTTTCCATTTACCAAAATTAATTAAAAAACAACAAACCTCTTAATTATTTTTAATCTTTGATTTCTAATTTTTAATCTAAAAATATATGGATTCTACACCATCAAATACTCCGGCGAGCAATGAAGTTTCCGATGACAAAGTTTTTGCCGCCATGTCTTATCTCTGGGTTTTGTGCTTACTACCGCTTTTAATGAAGCGGAACCGGCCGTTTGTGCAATTCCACGCTAAGCAGGGCTTTTTGTTGTTCTTGTTTGAAGTCGTGATCTGGGTTTTAATGTTCATTCCGCCACTTTACTTTATTGGCATGCTAGCGGCGGTTGTTTTATCAATCATGGGATTAGTGAGTGCCATAACAGGTAAAGAATGGGAAATGCCAGTGTTAGGTAAATACGCCAAGAGTTTGAAGTTCTAAAAGGTAAAAGAGGAAAAAAGACATAACATTTTAATTTTTGATTTTTAATCTTTGATTTTATACCATGCCCAAGTCCCGCGCCAAGCAGTTTGTTCTGCCTTTTGACAAAATTACCATTAAAGATATCCCACTGGTTGGCGGTAAGGGGGCCAGTTTGGGCGAAATGTATCAGCGCCTGACGCCGCGGGGCGTTAAGGTGCCGCCTGGTTTTGCCGTAACCGCTTACGCTTATAGGTATTTGCTAAAAAAAGCTAAACTGGAAAAAGAAATCAGGAAATTACTTAAAGGTTTGAATACCGAGGATTTGAAAGATCTGGCAGTCAGGGGGCAGGCGGTGCGGCAAACGATTTTAAAAGCGGAATTTCCGCCAGAACTAAAGCAGGCGATCGTGGTTGAATACCGCAAGCTTTCCAAAGAATTTAAAACCAGGGCTGTTGATGTGGCTGTACGCTCTTCCGCTACCGCTGAGGATTTACCCGATGCTTCTTTTGCTGGACAGCAGGAAAGTTACTTGAACATTGTGGGTGAGAAGGAATTACTGCAAGCTTGTAAAGAATGCATGGCTTCGCTTTTTACTGACCGGGCGATTTCTTACCGCGTAGATAAGCATTTTGATCATTTTAAGATCGGTCTTTCCATTGCCGTGCAGAAAATGGTGCGCTCCGATAAGGCATGTTCCGGGGTAATGTTCACGCTGGATACTGAATCCGGCTTTCGGGATGTGGTACTCATTAATAGTTCTTGGGGCTTGGGTGAATATATTGTTAAAGGCACAGTGACGCCGGATGAGTTCTTGGTTTTTAAGCCCACAGTTCGCGCCGGCTTTGCCGCAATCATTAATCAGCAATTAGGTTCCAAAGAGAAAAAATTGGTTTACGCTTCACGCGGTGTCCATCCAACTAAATCCTTGCCTGTAAATGAGCGTGATCAACAGCGCTTTAGTTTAAAGCCTAAAGAAGTATTGCAGTTGGCCCGTTGGGGAATGGAAGTAGAGGCGCATTATAAACGCCCGATGGATTTGGAATGGGCCAAGGATGGCCGCTCAGGTAATCTTTATATAGTGCAAGCCCGGCCGGAAACAGTGCAGACGATAAAATCTAAGCATACTTTGGAAGATTACAGATTAGAAAAGACCAGCAAGGTTTTAGTTGAAGGTATTGCCGTGGGGGCTAAAATCGGCCAAGGGCCGGTGCAATTGATTAAATCAGTTAAAGAAATAAGCAAGTTTAAACCAGGGTCGGTGCTGGTTACAGAAATGACTGATCCGGATTGGGAACCAGTGATGAAGCAGGCAGCTGCGATTGTGACTGATTCCGGCGGCCGAACTTGTCACGCCGCGATAGTTTCACGTGAGCTCGGCATTCCTTGCATTGTTGGTACAGCTAAGGGTACGCGCGTTCTAAAAACCGGCCGCAAGGTGACAGTAGCTTGTTCTGATGGGGAAGTAGGCAAGGTATACGAAGGTATATTGCCCTTTGTTATTGATCGCACTAATTTGAGGGAATTAGGGCGGCCCAAGACTAAAATAATGATGAATGTAGGTGAACCTCACCAAGCATTTAATTTTTCCTTATTACCAAATGATGGCGTTGGCTTAGCTCGGGAAGAATTCATTATCAATGATTCTATAAAGATTCACCCGCTAGCCCTATTGCATTTTGAGAAAATTAAAGAGCCAAAGGTCAGGGAGAAAATTTTACAGTTAACCGCTGGCTATTCTTCCAAACCAAGGTACTTTATTGATAAGTTGGCGCAAGGCGTAGCCATGATTGCGGCGGGTTTTTACCCGAAAGACGCCATCGTGCGTTTATCCGACTTCAAATCTAATGAGTATGCTGGCCTTATTGGTGGTCAACAATTTGAGCCACACGAAGATAACCCAATGATCGGTTGGCGTGGCGCTTCGCGCTATTACTCGCCTCATTATGAGGCAGCTTTTCGCTTGGAATGTAAGGCCTTTAAGAAAGTCCGTGAAGAATATGGCCTGAAGAATTTAAAAATAATGGTGCCATTTTGCCGTACGATTGAAGAAGGGCAAAAGGTTTTGAAAATCATGGCCTCAGAAGGCCTGAAGCGGGGTAAGGACGGCTTGGAAATTTATATGATGTGTGAAATTCCAGCCAATGTTATATTAGCCAAAGAATTTGCCCAGATATTTGATGGCTTTTCTATTGGTTCTAACGATCTGACTCAGCTAACCCTGGGGGTGGATAGGGATTCAGCCCTGGTCGCCCATGTGTATGACGAGCGTAATGAAGCTGTAAAAACACTTATCCGGCAAGTTATTAAAGAATGTAAACTAGCTGGGCGAAAAATAGGTATTTGTGGGCAAGCCCCGTCTGATTTCCCTGATTTTGCTGAATTTTTAGTGCGGGAAGGCATTGATTCTATTTCCTTAAATCCTGATTCGGTTTTGAATACAACTCTGAAAATACTTAAACTGGAAAAGACTTTGCGTCGCGGTGGCAAATCAAAGCGGAAGGTAACAAAGCACAGGCGAAAATAATTTAATCTTTATAAACCGGCGTCACTTGACGCCGGTTTTGGTATGTGATAGTTTAAGATATCAAAAAGTTCCTTAAATAATTTAATTAAAAATAAATCAAAAGAGGTTTGTAAATGGCTCTTAATACCGATACTCTCCCCAAGAAACTAGACCAAGGTTGTGTTAATGTTGCTAATGCCTTTTTACAAAAGGTATTTGGCGGCCCCATTGGTCATGCTGTTGCTGCTAGCAAAAGTAACCCTGGTTCATTAGTAGTAAATATAGACAGCAATTTGCTGTCAATGGATTGTATTAATAAATACTTAAAAATTATGCCAGAAGGCGTTACCGTAAAAAGTGTAGCTATTGGCACAGAACTTCATGGCGATTTCGATAGCATTCGAAAATTAATTAACATTTGTAAAAATAATAAGTAATAAGCTGGCCTTAATTCGTTAAGAATTAAGGCCTTTATTTTTTGGTGGATTTGTGGTATTTTAAAACCCGCTCTGATAAAGTTATTATTATAATGCTTTGAACGTACCTAGGGTGGAGATGTCTGAGTCGTCCCGCCGATGGCGGGATGTACCGCAAAAGTATGATATATTCTGTATATATTCTCTATAGTGACACTTCAAATACTTACTACATTGGTTCCACTGCAAATTTGGCAGATAGATTGGGTCGACATAACAAAGGTAGAAGTAAATCAACAAAATTTGGAGTACCATGGAGATTGGTTTACCGTGAGGAGTGTAATACCCGTGCTGAAGCAGTGCAACGCGAAAAATAAATAAAAAGTTATCATGGGGGTGAAGCCTTTAAGAATTTAATTAAGAAGTCTCATATACCTAGCGGAGAGATCGCATAGTGGTCTAGTGCGCTTGCTTGGAGAGCAAGTGTACCGCAAGGTACCGAGGGTTCGAATCCCTCTCTCTCCGCCAGGTATATGATATGGATTAGTGCGTCCCGCCGCTGGCGGGATGTACCGCAAGACCGAGGGGGCAGTTTACCCCCGCATACTGCGGGGGAATCCCGCTCCCTCCGCTCGGGAAGGTTCGCCTACCTGCCGGCAGGCAGGAATCTTTACCCCGAAGTTCCGCCCAGGGCGGATACTTTGGGGCCTCCCTCTCCGCCATGGGTAGGTTTTAATTCAATAAATTATGAAGCGAATAATACCACCAAAACTTAAAAGAGGTGATACAATTATGGTTATAGCGCCGTCCCGCTCGCTTGGTATTATTTCAGAAGATATTCAGGAGGTTGCTCGTACTAGATTTGATGATTTGGGATTAAAAGTATTATTCTCCAATAATGTAAAAGAAAGAGATATTTTTGATTCTTCATCAATTCAGTCACGCGTAAACGATTTACACCAAGCCTTTGCTGATAGCAATATCAAAGCGGTGTTTTCAATCATAGGCGGTTTTAATAGTAATCAACTGCTGAAATATATTGATTGGCGGATAATTGAAAATAACCCCAAGATTTTTTGTGGGTATTCTGACGTCACAATATTACTCAATGCAATTTTTCAAAAAATAGGCCTGGTAACTTATTACGGTCCGCATTATTCAAGTTTTGGTCAAAAATTACATTTTGAATATATGTTAGATTATTTTAAAAAATGTCTCATGATAGCAGAGTCGTTTGAGGTAAAATCCAGTGAATATTGGAGTGATGATAGCTGGTACAAAGATCAAGCAAATAGGAATTTAATTAAAAATGAAGGATGGCAAATATTAAACCCAGGCCAGGCAGACGGTACTTCAGTAGGCGGTAATCTATGTACGTTGAATTTGCTTCAAGGGACTGAATTTTTTCCAGATCTTAATAATGGTATATTGTTTTTAGAAGAGGATGACCTGGTTGGTGGAAACGCCGCGGTTGAATTTGATCGTAATCTGCAGTCACTTATTCAGCATCCCCAATTTGAACAAATTAGGGGAATAGTTATAGGCCGGTTTCAGAAATTATCTAAAATGACAATTGAGAAAATGAAGGTTATCATTAAATCAAAAGAAGAATTGAAAAATTTACCCGTTATTGCCGGAGTCGATTTTGGTCATTCCGATCCGAGAATTACTTTTCCTATTGGGGGTAGAGTAAAAATTTTCGCTAAGGGAGAAGAGGCTAAATTAGAGATTTTAGAGCACTAATTGATTATTTTTAATGCCAAACGACGTTGATCAAATAAAATCTCGCCTGGATGTAGTAGATGTTATTGGCGAGTATGTCAGCCTTAAGCAATCCGGGCAAAATTGGAAAGGCCTGTGTCCTTTTCATGGCGAGAAAACACCCAGCTTTATGGTGCATCGGGAAAAGCAGATCTGGCACTGTTTTGGCTGTGGTTTGGGTGGAGATATTTTTGAATTCATTGAAAAATTTGAGAACGTGGATTTTCCTGAGGCTCTGGAAATATTAGCACGCAAAGCCGGGGTTGAGCTTAGTCGTGAGGTACAACCGGGCGCCAGCAACAAACGGACCAGATTATTTCAGTTGCTATCAGAGGCAGTAAATTTTTACCAAGAGCAATTAAAGTCAGATCCAGGGAGTTCAGCTCGGCAATATTTAGCTAGCAGGGGTGTCACTGCCGAAAGTATCAGCTCGTTTGCCTTAGGCTATGCTCCAGCTGAGCGGGATAAACTGGCCAATTATTTGCGTAACAAGGGTTTTAGTTTGGAGGAATTAATAGCCGCGGGTGTGGCTTTAAAAAGTGAAAGGGGTCCAGGTATTTACGACCGCTTCCGTGATCGTTTATTGTTCCCGATTTTTGATGTGCAAGACAGAGCGGTAGGCTTTGGCGGCCGCACACTTGATCCGAATGCTAAGGAGGCTAAGTACATCAACTCGCCACAAACCGCAATATATAATAAGAGTTTTGTATTGTACAATTTAAATCAAGCAAAGAGTTTTATTAAAGATTCTGGGTATGCTGTTGTGGTAGAGGGGTATATGGATGTTATTAGTAGCTGGCAGGCTGGGATTAAGAATATTGTTGCTGTTTCAGGTACCGCCTTAGTAAGCGAAACCAATTATTCCAAGGAGGAAGGTAGTGGTTTTAAATACGAACAAGTAAAGTTATTAAAAAGATATTGCAATGAAATTAGACTATGCTTTGATGCTGATTTGGCTGGTCAAAGCGCCAGTGAGCGGGGGATAGACCTGGCGCTAGCTGCCGAATTGGAAGTAAAGATTGTGGCCTTATCACAAGGGAAAGACCCAGATGAAGCGGCGCGGATGAATCTTGTTAAATTCAAACAGGAAATAGAGCAAGCCCTACCGATTGGCGAATATGCTTTCAAGAGTGTTTTTAAAAAAGTAGATGTAAAAACACGAGAAGGTAAAAAACAAGCAGCCAAGTTTTTACTAGCGGCCATTGCTAAATTGCCTGACCCAGTAGAGCGTGATTTTTATATAAAGCGTTTAGCTCGTGATTTGGATGTTGAAGAAAAAAGTCTACGCGAAAGCTTGCCAAACCCACGGATGTCAAATCAGATTTCTGCACCAGTAGCTACGCCCCAAGCTTCTCGGCCAAGCCGCGAACAAATGCTATCGGAAAGGTTAATTGCCTTGTTAATTAAGTTTGGTAAAGAGTTTTGGCCACAGACTACCGGGCTAGAACCAGCCATGCTAACTGAACCAGAAGCTGAACTTTACAGGCAGGCTCATTTACAGTATACTGAATCCCAACGTGTCGATTTTGAAGAGCTCAAACGCGAGCTCAATTACGAACCAACGTATAATCGACTAATCGATATTCTCGGCCTACAGGCTGAGCATGAATTTGCTGAATTTACGGCCGCAGAGGCGACCAAAGAATTTAATCAGGTTAACCGCGAGCTTAAGCTGAATTATTTAAAGCGTCAGCTTAAGCTATTAAGCGATGCCATCAGTCAAGCTGAGCGCGCTCAACAGCCGGGGGAGCTAGAGGAGTTATCTTTGCGTTATCGTGAAGTGGCCGATCAGCTCGCTCAATTGCAGCGTTAAGTATAATTTTTTATGTCCACCAAACGACGTAAAGCTAAAATAACTAAGAAAAAATCAGTCAAGCGCAAGTCATCAGCTAAAATTAAGCGCGCCGCAATTAAGGGTAAGTCAAAACGCCGCAACACCAAATTACTGCCACTGCCGGATCAGGTTGAGATAAATAATCTTATCCAAAAAGGCCGCCAGCGCGGTTTTATTACTGAAGATGAGGCTTTGGCTGTGTATTCTGAGGCGGAGGAATATATAGATGCTTATGATGAATTTTTGGATGATTTGGAAAAGAATGGTATTCAGTTGATTGAAACTGAGGGCAGTATTTTGGATATGACAGAAAAAAGAGATGAGATTTTCCAAAAAGCCAACTTGCCAACGGACCGTAAACCGTATGATTTAACGGAAATATCAGCCGATTCCATTCAGATGTATTTGCGCGAAATCGGCAAAGTATCGCTGTTAAAAGCCGAAGAAGAAATAGCCTTAGCCAAGCGTAAAGAAAGGGGAGATGTAGATGCCAAACGCCGTTTAATTGAAGCCAATTTACGTTTAGTAGTATCAATTGCTAAAAAATTTACTGGCAAATCCCTATCGCTGCTAGATTTAATCCAGGAAGGAAACATTGGTATGTTCCGGGCCGTGGAAAAATTTGATTACCGCAAGGGCTACAAATTCTCCACTTATGCCACCTGGTGGATCAGGCAAGCGATTACTCGCGCTTTAGCTGATCAATCGCGCACCATCAGAATCCCGGTGCACATGGTGGAAACCATCAATCGTTTTCAGCAAGTTGAGCGCCAGCTAATTCAGGATTTAGGCCGCGAGCCTTTGCCGGAGGAAATTGCCGCTGAAATGGGCGAGCCAGTGGAAAAGATTCACCACATCATCAAGATTTCCCAAGAAACTATTTCTTTGGAAACGAGCGTGGGTGAAGACGAAGAAGATAGCACCCTGGGAGATTTTATTGAAGATATAAAAACTGTTAGCCCAGACCGGGTGGCCGCTATGCAATTACTCAGGGATCATGTGCGGGATATTGTGAGTGAACTTACGCCCCGGGAGCAAAAAATATTGGAAATGCGTTTTGGTTTGCAGGATGGAGTATCGCATACCTTGGAGGAAGTGGGGCAGGAGTTCGGTGTCACTCGCGAACGTATTAGGCAAATTGAGGCTAAGGCTTTGGAGAAGATTCAGACGCATCTTAATATGCGCAAGCTTAAGGACTATTAGTGTTGATTGAGATTTATATAGTTAAAACCCGGCGCATTAAGCGCCGGGTTTTAGTAATAAACCTTCTGGGAGTTGTGGATTGTCAGCCGAACTATAAATTGACACTGCCTTGGGCAGAGCTTTCTGATTGCACATCTAGCTCCAGCGAGGATTCATAATAATCATTATTTGTTTCTGCGCTGGCTGATGTTTGGAATGATGTCTGGTTTAGGACCATCATCGCTTGTTCAACCTCGGCGGCCGTTTCGGTCTCGCCGTCCTGCCGCAGCTCGGCGGCGATTTCCGCCATGGCAGCCAGCGAAGTACTAACGCTCAAATCAGCTTCTTGCTTTGATTCCAGCGTAAGTTGTGTAAGCACCGTTTCCTTCTCGCTGTTAGTTTGTTCATTGTCGGTTGACATCGCGGTGTTTAGCCGGGACCTTAATTCTGCATATTCAGCTAGGCGTGCCTGTGAATGCTTGGCATAGGCTTCAGCCCTTGCCTCAGGCGATAAGGCCAGCTGCAGTTCGATTTTTTCCTTTAGTTTCTTAACGCCATATAGTTTCTCGCCTGGCACTGAACCGTTGGCTGCCACCACGCCGCCGGTTGCCAGAGATAGCGTTAGAATTAACGATATAACAATATACATAAAACCTCCTTTCTATCTTAAGTGCCCGTTTGGGCAATATAATATAACGCTCCGCCGATATAGTTGTTTCATCCACTTAGGAGGCTTGCTAAGTATAAGTTTTTTGTTTAGCATGTGAGAGCGGTCGGCTAGGCCGCCCTTGTTCGTTTACATTCCGGGGTAGTCCGCCGCCGCGGACAGGTGCCCAGGAACCAAATATGAATTATATTGTATATGTGATTAAAAATCCCAATAGCAAATTATACATTGGGCACACTAATAACTTGGAACGTAGGTTATCAGAGCACAATAATGGCCAAAGTCGCTATACTTCCAGTTGGCCAGGTCCATGGATATTAGTTTATCAAGAAAATTTTGATAGCCGTTCCAAGGCGATGAAGAGAGAGAAAGAGCTAAAGACAGGTAAGGGCAGAGAATTTCTTAAACAATTTATTCCGGGGTAGCTCAGCGGTAGAGCAGGTGCCTGTTAAGCACTTGGCCGTGGGTTCGATCCCCACCCCCGGAGCCAACGATTTTTTATCGAGAGACCGCTAGGCATAGGGCATTTGTGTGACCTCGGTCAGTTCGAGTCCCAAGTCTGAAAACCCTAGCTCTATTCCCAGGTCTATCGAATTAAAGTCGCCCTATAAGGGCGGCTTTTGATTTGATACCTAACGAACAAAGTGACGCTTGACTTTTTATGTGAAATATGTAAAAGTCAATAAAAATTAACGAAAATGAACTTTAAAAAATAGAGAATGGAGACTGAAGATGAATCATAAAACAGTACTTGGTGGCTCAGCTTCCCCCTCAGGAATCGACTACATGAGCTTCATATTTCATCATATCATTTATGGTGAAACTGGTTTCTGGCCATTGTTATTTCTGAATGGTTTGAAGAAATCAACCGTAAGCTCAAAAAACGGTTTCACTGATCAAGGAAGAGGGACACTACCGCTTCCGGCTGTTGTCATGGACAATAACGGAAACTATAAGAATCTTTTCCTATGTGTGAAAACCGCCGAGGAAAAGAGTAATTACATGAATGAAATAATGGTATCGTTTGACGATTTGCATTTACTCATCACAAGGTACGTTAAATGGGTTAGACGGATCATTAATAATCACGAGGCAGAGCGGCTCGACGAAGACCTTGGCAGATTCCTAAATAGGATGAAGTCAGGATTTCCAAAAGAGAGCACACCTCTTTCTGAGGCTTGGGGTATTGCAATTCAGGCGATGCTCCAGGAGATGGGAGTAGAGGGGATAGACAAGGTTGCTTTAGAGTATCTCATTAGCCAGAAGGAACCTCAACAATTTCTTACCGATACTCTCTTGCGTCCAATTTCTGCGTCTGACTTAGAGTCGACAATAAATACTGGAGATGTTGTGTTTAAGAACATGTTTAGTAATCCTGATGAAGAAAGCAGCGTTGTCATAGCAAAAGGTGGTGATAATTTTGTGATGCATCACCCGCCATTGCGCTTTCTGCTTTGGGATAAACAGTCACGCGAAGTGTTGTATACCCTAGAGCCATTATCGATTGAGTTTTTCGGTGATGAAAGGTCGGTGTTAGTCACGTCTCAAGAGATTGTGTGCTCCCTTGAGGAGATAAAGGGGCACATAGTGGGACTATTAGGGAACGACACTGCGATGTGTCAGCGTATGGCGTACGTAGATCTGGTTGTGCTTGGTAGAGGAGCATTCTTAATCTCTCAACTTCTCCTTGTTGGCAATATCGTGGCGTATCCATGGTATTTTGCTGATGATGTTATGAAAGTTGAAGCAGTTTCGTTGATCAATCATTGGCGAAAAAGGCATCGAGACCAAAATTTTGAAGTGGGAAGTTTTTTTGAACATGTTTTTCCGCTTCATACCGTCGACCCGGAACGATTTACCTCACACAGCAGGTTAAGTCCAACTGGGTCAACCATGATTGAGTGCGTGCGTTTTGAATCGGCAAGGAGACTAGTCCAGTTTCAAGTTCCGTTCTTAAGGATTGATGCTGGAGACCAAGAACTGTTTACCCAGCTGACGGCGTGTTACTTCTACAGTAGACAGCTGCGCTCGAGCTATAGGTCACGTTCTGGCGCAATTCGCAATGATCTTTTCCAATGGATACTAGATAGAAATTCATCAGAAAAGTTGAGGCAAGGATTGCGGAATCTAGCAGATGTGACAAAAAGACAAACTGTCTTTTCTGCGACAGAAGCTTTTTCTTATGCTGTGGCGTATCGTTTGTTCGTTTCTGATTTGCTGGAATTACCGACTTCGCGTGATAATAATTATCAATATGATTTGTCAGCACTTCGTGCTAATATCACGACACTCATTCAGATAACAGAGTGTATCAAAAAGTCAGAGACTATCAAACATTTACAGCGACTACAAGCTACTTCATCATCAAACCTTACAGAGTTTCTTGAGTCTGCGGAGGTTTGTTATATGACCAGATTTGATCAAATGGTTTTGTTATTAGCGGAACATTTGAACAAGAGGGAGATAGCATACCGTAAACTTGAGAGCACGCTTCATGATGTTGCGCGATTGGGGCAGTGTCTCGAATCCATGTTGCTCAGTTTGCAAGATCTATCTCCCTATCCGCTTCAGAACGGACTTATCAGGACGATAACGGGAGGAAAGACGAAAATCCTGGGCAAAAAGATATATAGCTGTAAAACTCTTGAAAGAAGACTTGGGGTTGTGACAAACTTGTTGATTGAGGCATACCCTCACGTCGCTCTGCTTCAAGAAAAAGAAAAGGATGCTCTTTCCTCTGTTCTTCTGGAATGGATAGATGCTGAGCATGACTTGTGGACTGTACACAGTGGTATTGTTAAACCATTCGCAAAATGTCGCGATGCGCTTGATGCTACCATAGCCGAATTGGTAGAATACCTGTGTTACCTTGCAATGGGACCGTTACGGTCTAACCTCTTTCTTCTCTGGGCTTTGTTTGGTACTCGGACTATGGATGTTGTACGAGACATTATACTGAGAAGAGGAGAATTACCTGTTATTGTTAGAAAAATTAGAAAGGAATGATCATGAAAAATACAACCAAGTTGTTTAGGGTATCAAAGGATGGTGTGGCCGGAGATTTCTACTTCGCGAGTTCTTCGAAGTCTCCGTCCGTCGTGTTCTTACAAGGCATGCCCGGTTCAATGAAGAAGAATGATGCTGGAGACTTTTTAGCATCACAAGGACACTCTTTGCTCAATTTGGAGTACCCGGGCACATTCAATAATAGTGGTGTCTTAACTGCAGAGAATTGTGTTCATGGGGCAGTTAATGCCGTTCAGCTTCTTCAATCGGGCAATGTAGCCGACGCATTTTTTGGAGCTGAGTTCTCGGTTTCTCCAGAAGTTGTTCTCGCTGGGACCAGCTTTGGTGGCGTCGTCGCCTTATCAGCGATGGCACAATTAAAAGGAGTCACAAAACTCTTGCTGTTTTCGCCGGTTTTCCTGTTTTCGAAGAACTCCGGAGAAAGCGGTCTAACTGAGGACATGTTTGGACTTCTCACCTACATGAGGCGTTGTCTTCCATACACGCATCGATTAGCAGACGAAGAAGGTTGGCAATCCTTGTTTGGGGGCGTACATCCATATTTCCAGGCCCCAAAGTGGCTCAATGGCTTAAACAGGAAAAAGATCTTGGTAGTTCGTGGTGCTAAAGATACTAGCATCCTGGAATCGGCTTCAATCCATTTTCAGGAGCTCATGAAGGCCAACAATGTGGCTTGCGATATCAATGTTCTTACTGTAGAAGAAGGGGGACACGACTATCGTACCTTATTAACTTCAGACGTGAAAGCCAGAGTTTTAGCCTTTCTGTCAGGAGAATAAGAACCAACAACAAAAGGATCTCGCAAGAGATCCTTTTTATTACTATAATTATATATATGGAAGAATTGAAGGAATTTATTAAAATGTGCCAGAAAGTCTTTGGTAGGCGGCTATTTATGATCCTGAGGCTGGGATCAAAGCCCTATAGCAACATTCTCAATTTAAGAGACGAGGATTTAGTTTTGGGGTTAAAAAAATATGATAAGAAAGATTTAGAAGGGGTTAAAAAAATAATTAATAATTTTAAAAAATGTAATTTTCAAATCCAAATTCTTTATAAAGAAGATATACCCCAAGATCTTTCTTGGTATTCTTTTCTTAATCAAGGTCCGCATGTCGCATTTGAGTTTCAAAAAGCACAGACTTTATTTGGAGAAAATATTTTTGTAAAAAAAGTACAGCCCAACCCCAATCTAATTCGCGCAACTACGCTAATGAAATTACAACAGTACTTGTCAGAAGCGAGAATAGTTTTTTTTGATTATGATCAAATCCCCGATGAAAAAATGTATCTCAATATAAAGAGGGTTAAAATGGTTATAAAAGATTTTTTGTTTTTCAATGGGATTACCGATAAAATTGATTTTGCAAGCGAGTGGGATACTTTTCAACACTTAGGTATGATAAAATTTGCTGAAGAGGAGATAAGTCTTGTGAGCCAGCTTCTCAGTCATCGACCTGACCAAATTACCACTAGTCTTTCAAAAAGGGAGAGAATCATCCTTTTAAAAAGGATAATCTCGATAATTTATAGAGTCTATAGTCATATGTCTAAATTAGTATCAAAAGAAAGGTTTTAATGATATGTCTAATAAAATAAGAGTCGCGATTGTAGGTGTTGGTAATTGTGCATCTTCTCTTGCGCAAGGGCTCCATTACTATTACAACGCCAAAACATCAAAGTCTGAAAATATCGGGTTAATCAGCCCAGTTTTTAATAAGTATAAAATTAGCGACATTCAGATTGTCGCAGCCTTTGATGTAAATGCGAGAAAAGTTGGCCAGGATGTGTCTGAAGCTATTTGGAAACAACCCAATAATACAAAAAAATTTAGTAAACCTCCAAAAATGGGAGTAAGAGTTCATGCAGGGCCAATTTTAGATGGGATTCCAAAGCACATGCTTAGTAGATTTCCTCTTGTAAAAAGAACGAGTGATGTTGAGAGAATATTGAAAAAAAGCGGAGCAGAAATTTTAGTCAATTATCTACCTGTAGGTTCACAAAAAGCAACAGAATTTTGGGCAGACAAAGCTTTAAATTGCAAGATTGCATTTATTAATGCGATTCCTGTCTTTATTAGTAGCGATAAAAAATGGGCGAAACGATTTTCTGACGCTGGGATACCGTGTGCAGGCGATGATGTTAAAAGCCAGGTTGGAGCAACGATTCTTCATAGGATGCTAATTGATTTGGTTCAAACTCGTGGATTAATCATTGATGGGACCTATCAGATTGATGTTGGTGGTAATACTGATTTTGAAAACATGCAGGTTGCTGAAAGATATAAGTTAAAAAGAAAATCGAAGACAGATTCAATTAATTCTCAGGGTAAGATAAAATCATTGAAAATCGCTTCAGTTGACTATATACCGTATTTGGAGGATAACAAAATTGCATATATTAATATTAGGGGTAGGGAATTTGGTGACATCCCCTTTGAGTTGGAGGCAAGAATAAGCGTTGAAGATAGCCCCAATAGTGCTGGTGTTATCATTGATGCTATTCGTGCTATGAAAGTTTCATTAGATAGAAAACAGTTTGGCTATCAGGATTGGAGTTCATATTATTTTAAGCATCCACTGGTTCAATATAGGGACAATGACGCGAGAGAACTGGTAGAAAAATTCAAGAAGAATCCCAAGCAATAATAGCGCTTATCTAAGAGCTTTTTGGTTTCAGACCTAGGTGAGTTCGATTAGTAGAGCCAGAGCCAACGATTTTTTATCGAGAGACCGCTAGGTATAGGGCAATTGTGCGACCTCAGTGGGTTCGATTCCCAAGGTTAAAAACTTTAGTTCTATACCCAGCTCCCTCAAATCAAGAGCCGCTCTAATTGAGCGGTTTTTGGTTCGTAGCTAACATATAAAGTATTGACTGATTTCATCAAAATTGGTATTGTATTATGAAACTTAAATAAATAATTCAAGTCTCAATAATAGATCATTCACAACCTAAACAAGGAGAAATGCATGAAAAAAGACATGTATCGACGAGCTCGCGGCGGTATGGCCAGAATGTTCGACATCTATTGCGCCAATTGCGGTGCATGGGTTTTGAAGTATCAGAAAGACGGTATCGGTCACCTTCTGCGCTGCTATCTCAATCGGATTTTTGGTCCTCCCGAACTGGCGGCACTTCAGAGCAATCTCGCCATCAAAGAACCGAAAGACATGACGAACCTTATGTGTCCCAGCTGTAGTACGGTCATTGGTACGCCGATGCGGCATATTGATGGTAGGCTCGCATTCCGGCTCATGAAGGGAAAGTACTCAAAGAAAATCAGGAAAGGAGAGTAGCTATGGAACTCAACCTAGAAGCAATTGCCGCACGCACCAACCGGACTGTCGAGGGCGTTCAGCACCTCATCGACCAGGCTAAGCAGTCGATGATTCCGCTTGGTAGGCAAGTGAGCGTTGTTGAAGACGGAGCGACTCGCTGGTTCATCGTCACAAGGCAGGGCGTTGGCCGCATCATCACTGACTTCGGCGAATTTCATCAGTTCGATTTCCACGTCGATGATGCGTGGGGCAAGTACTCGGTGCTATTTTTTGGCACAATCGATGACAACCTCATGCCGGTGCTCAAAAATCAGGAAGTTCTCTTGGTGAGAGTCGATTCGGGATGCGAAACAGGCCAACTTTTCGGCGATCGCACTTGCGAATGTCGGGAGCAGCTGGCGCTTGCTATGCAGACCGTCGCAAGGAACGGTGAAGGCGCTATCATCAATATTCCGAGTCAAGACGGTCGAGGGTTAGGCCTACCCTTCAAATTGGCGACTCTGCGGCTACAGTCGCAGCTGAAACTCAACACGGTGGAGGCGGCGAATGCGGTTGCTCCGAACGGTGTAATCGATATTCGTACCTATAGCGGCGTCGTCGGGATTCTAAAATACTTTGCGATTCCAACGACGACGAAAATGAATCTCGCCACCAACAACCCACGCAAAGCGAGGGTATTTGAGGAAAATGGCTACACGGTCGTAGACTATACGCCGATTGTCATTCCCGCAACAGACCTTACCCGAGAACACCTCAAAGCTAAACAGGAACACCTTGGTCATATCAATCTAATTCCCAAACCGAAGGAAGGAGACCAAGATGAAGACATCCTGTAGGGCCCTGCTGCTTCTCCGTCAAGCAATGAGTAATAATAACTCACTGGCCTGCTGCGGACTCGATCCAGATATCTCGAAGATACCCATTGAGCTGCGAGAGGGGTTTTCTGAGGAAGACGCGGTGCAGAATTTCCTGAGGGTGGTAGTTGACCTCACCGCACCACACGTCTGCGCGTATAAAGCGCAGAAAGCCTTCTTCGATATCTACCCCGGCGGTCATCGGCTTCTCCAAGAGGCTATCGCCTACATCCACGAACACTATCCACACCTTCCGGTTTTTGTTGACGCCAAGATTGGGGATATCAGTAATACCATGGGTGCCTACCTCCAAAACATGTTTGATGAGTTGAAAGCGGATGGCGTAGTCGTCAATCCTTATCTCGGCGACGATGTCATGCAACCATTCGAGAATCTGCCCGACAAGGCAGCTATTGTAACGGTGAGAACCAGCAATCCCGGCGCAGCCATCGTTCAGGACATTGTCCTACACGACGGCAGGCTGCTCTGGCAGTACCTTCTGGAGCTTACCGCTAACCGATGGAACAGTGCAGGTAATATGGTTCCCGTAATCGCATCGACGGCCAACATCAATCTGCGAGAGGTGCGACAGGCTATTCCTGATAACATGCCAGTGCTCTTTGCCGGTTACGGTACACAGGGTGGTACGGCTGCATCTATCCGTGACCTCGTGAATTCTACAGGCCGAGGAGTCTTTGTGAACTCTTCACGCGGACTCTTATATCCCTACGATAGTCACGAGGCACGCTGGCGGGATGCTATCGTGCAAGCGGTCGTGGCCATGAAAGATAGGCTGAATTTCGAGAAGAGCCGCTCTAAGTTTCTGCTCATTCTCGGCGCTTCGGGTGTTGGCAAGAGTACGATTATCAGGGAACTACGTAGGCTCGATCACCGTTTTATCTACATCTCACCATTCATGACAAGAGAACTCCGTCCGGGGGAGGAAGACAAAGTGCCGATTGGTGACGGAGAACTTGACGAGATGGAACGTAATGGCACGGTTCTAGTGGTGAATGAGCTCTACGGCGTTCGATACGCCACGCCGCGAGAACCGATTGAGCTGGCATTCAGGGACGAAAAGTTTCCTGTGCTTGATTGGCCGATTGAACGGCTACCTGTCATGCAGCAGGCTTTTCCTGGCAGGCTCTTTACTGTTTATGTGGAGCCGCCGAACCTTGATGTCCTCCGGCTCCGCTTGGCAGACGGTCGGGACCCGAGTGAAAAAAGGCTGGACGCGGCAGCAGCAGAACTCGCGGCACTCAGCCTTGGCACCTACGAAGGTCTCATAGACTATCGAACGGTTAATCAGGAGGGCGAAGCTGGTACGGTCGCTTCGGCGATTTACCAGGCGTATGTTCAAGCGATAGGGTTCTAAACTCTAACGCAAGACCTCGATTTACAGTCGGGGTCTTTTTATTTGTTTCCATCTGTGGTTAGCTAGTTCCGATAATCTTTTTGGTGACCGAACCTTCAAACAAACGAAAGGCGGGCCGCTTTTCCTTTTGATAGAGGTAAGGTATGCCAATGAGCTGACGACAGTGATTACACGATAAGCTAGGAAGTTTCTTAACAGAAATACCACGGAGATTTGCCAAAGCCTCGGGAGCAAGAATTCTATCAACGTACATGCGCTTTAGGGGGCCAGGGCCATCTTTCTGGTAGAGCGCAAGGAAATGGCCACACTTTTCACAACGAATTTCCAAAATTCTGGCGTAACCGCCTCGAGCTTTTCTGAATTTATCTCGTTTCAAGGTGAATACTTTCATAGTATATTAATTCTATCAAACTAAGGAGATTTTTGAAAGTCAAAAAATAACTGTTATGCAACTCGGAGCATAAGTGATATACAGTGGTAGGGTGCTCTTAATACGCTTCAAGGAATCGAACTAAACTACCAAGAACAATTTCGCTTATCTAAGAACTTTTTGGTTCTAGACCAAGACGGGTTCGATTAGTAGCGCCGGAGCCAAAGACTTTTTATCGAGTGACCTAGATACGTCGTGCCATAGGTCTGCTCGATTGGGAAACGAAAAAGCTTCGCATTCACGAAGTTTTTTCGTTGGGGGAGTATACTCATGGTATGAGTTCACGGCTTAAAATGATTCTTCCGCTCTGCGCCGTTGTTCTGCTGGCCGCGGGCGTAGCCATACCGCGGTATACAGTCCGCGACCTAGTATCAGTCGAGTCAAGACTTGAATCGTGCATCTCCTTGGCGACGTACCTGCACTACGATAATCCGTTGGAACGTGAAGGAAAATTGAATCCAAATAGTTCTGAATTTATCAAAAGCATAAAACCGGAAATGATGGAAAAGGTTATGAATGAGATAGCGGCTACAGGCTTAAATCAAGATAAGGTTGAAAACATAGCATAATGTGGATTACGTTAGTGAATATTGCTTTAAATTGAAATTATAGAGAGTTATAACAATGAACACCAGTATTGATTGGTGTTTTTTGTATAGGGCAAATGAAGGTTAGAACTTCCTAAAACTATTAGAATAATTTACAGCAATTTACCTTTTAACTTTTCAAACTCAAATACCTCAGAATTACGTATCAGAATTGTCCGCCCTGTTGTGTACGATAGACCCTTATTAGGATCTGCCTCAAAGCCGAGATAGATACAGCGTACGCCACGCGACTTTGTCTCAGTTATGGCTGGTTGCAAATCAGAGTCAGAGCTGCCAACAATAATTTCCTCAGCTTTTTTATCACAGGCAGTGCTTACCATATCTACGGCAATACTCACATCTACACCCTTCTCCTTAAATACCAACACCTTTTTACCACCATCCACATCTTCCATATGTCCGCGTACGCGCCCGCGTAAAATAACTTCAAACCCTTGCTGTTCAAGGTGAGTCTTCAATAAACGTTGCTCCTCAATAAGTTGACGGGATTTTTCCTTGCTCTCCTTGTGTTCTTTAATGCGACCAAAGTAAAATACCCGTCGGCCTAGTTCAATACCGGTAAGTACTTTATCTAGCAAGCCCTTAAAATCGTACTCATGCCAAACTAGCTTGTCCTTACCAGCCTCTTTGAATACAGACTTAATTTTGCCCTTGAAATTCTCGCCGTCTACAAATAGTATTCTTAGCATAGGCTAATTTTAGCAGAAAAAAAGAAGAACCCCAACGGGCCTTGCGGCTGGCTGGGGCGTGTATATTTCTAGTATACTCTTCTGGCAACTAAAGTCAATCTCGGATGTGCATATCTTTTCAAGAGGTAATTAGCCCACCGTAATATATTTCACCATACTCTTAGTTCTAATTTCCTCTCCGCCCTAGGCGGACAGGCACGATAGATTTATCTCCCGCAGGGAGAGAGCCAAATAAAAAATCGTGAGCTTTATGCTCACTATTTTTTATTGTTTAACAATGATTTTATCTATACTGTCGGTGCGGCGGGCGGCGGCTGTGTCCGCTATGAGAATATTGAGCACCCCGAGTTTGGTGGGCTGTATGTTTTTCACCCATTTGCGTCGGTTGGCGCGGAGGAAAGGTAGGAAGTCGGGAAGGCGGCAACATAATCCGTACGAGTTTTTCTATTTCCCGCACTTCACTGCGTTGGTCTGGCGTGGCAAAGGAGATGGCTCGCCCGCTTAATCCCGCCCGCCCGGTGCGGCCGATACGGTGAACGTAATCCCCGGGATTGCTCGGCAGGTCGTAATTTATTACGAGTTCAATGCCAGTGACGTCTATGCCGCGGGCGGCAATGTCGGTAGCTACCAGCACGCGATAGCGACCGGATTTAAAACCATCTAAGGCTTCACGCCGCTGGGCTAATGAACGATTGGAGTGAATCTCAGCTGATCGGTGCCCCATAGTTTGTACTGCTCGGGTAACTTTTTTGGCGTTGAATTTCGTACGACAGAAGACAAGCGTTGAACCACGATAATCAGTCAGTAATTTTTCAAGCAGCAGGTTCTTAGCCTCCCGTGTAATAACAAATAATTCGTGAGTAATTTTGTCAGCTGCAGTGCCCGGTCTAGCAATTTCCACTCTGACCGGAAGTTTCATGTAGTTAGCGGCAATACGCACGATATCTTCCGGCATGGTGGCGGAGAACAACATGGTCTGACGATTTACTGGCACAACTTTTAATATGCGGGTTATCTGCGGAAGGAATCCCATGTCTAGCATGCGATCAGCTTCGTCTAAAACAAGCGTATTTACCTCATTAAGGTGGATGGTTTTTTGTTCTAAATGATCTATCAGCCTGCCGGGAGTAGCCACAATAATGTGGGGGCGTTTGTTGATAGCTGAGAACTGCCTTTTGATATCTTGCCCGCCAATGAGTACGGCCGTTCGTAAGCCAAAAGGCCTGCCGAGTTTATGGAAGACCTCATCCACCTGTAGGGCTAGTTCCCGAGTTGGCAAAAGCACTAAGGCCTGTCCTTTTATACTCGCCAGCCGTTGAATAGCAGGTATGGCAAAAGCCAGTGTCTTTCCTGTGCCAGTTTGAGCAATACCAATAAGGTCCTTGCCTTCAATTAAAGGAGGAATGGCATCGCGCTGAATCGAAGTTGGTATGGTAAGTTTGAGGCGGTCCAAAGCTTCCAAAAGGCGCGGTGCAATGCCGAGCCCGAAAAAACTTGGAGAAATAGTTTGAGATTCAGTCATAGAACAACGTATTATCGCACGCCAGTGGTTTTGTGTCAATTAATTAGAGGAATAAATTAACACTTATACAAAAAACCGTCCCGCATCAACGGGACGATTTTTATATGCCTTCAATACCTTAACTAAAACCACGCCTGTAAAGGCGTGGATAAAGTGGCACCTCCAATAGTTTCAACTATTGGACAAGCGCAGCTTGTATTGTAAAGATACCACGGGCGTAAGCCCGTGGAGTTTCATTCTATTTATTTTTTTATTCCACCAAAAATACCTGATCGCCTTCGTGCACCTTAGCCTCCACTTTCACGCCCACTTCTTGGCCGGCCGCACCCTGACTTATGGCTTGATGATCATACTGCATATCCGAAATCGTTTGGTTAAAGTCATCATGGGCTCCCCGAAAACGCACACTTTGTCCGACCGACAACGGCGCCGATAATTTAATAATAGCAACTCCAATTTTGCCGTAGATGTGGGTTACTTTACCGATTAATTTTTCTTCTGGCATAAGCCTCACCCCCTTTGTTTAAAGGTTTAACCTACTTATACTCTTATTATATTCTCGCCACTCCTCTTGGCAAATACCACCGGGGTAACTAAGTATATATCTTGACAACCCCCCCATGCTATACTATAAAGGATTATTAAATAGAAATAACTTATTAAATAAACAAGTAACTTCAAAAGAGGGAATAATGAAACAGAAAAAAGGTGAAATCAGCCGATTTCTCGGTTGGTGCGTGGTTGGTGCCTCCATTGGCATTTTGTTTTTACTAATTGGCATTAAGCCGTATGTTAAAATAAAAAAAGCAGACTATTAAATTTTGCCCTTCGGCTTGAAGGGCTTTTTTATTTTGAATTGACTAATCAGCAAAATAGTGACAGTCTGTTATTAGAAAAACAAAAGGTGAAAAATGAACACTACCAAAGTAAAAGAATTAGTTTTGCTGTTAGAGGCCAAGGGCTTAACTAATGCGGTTACTTTGGGACTTAAGTATATTGTTCCTGAAACTGAGTGTGCTCATATATCGCTGTATCAAGCTGCTAAAAATTTAGCAAATTTTGAAAATAATCATGACCCAGGCCTACAGCAGTTAAAAGAAGTCCTTAAATTAATTAAGGATGAGGAAATTATAAAATTCGATAAAAATTAACCGCCCTTGATTTTAGAGCGGCTTTTCTATAAATAAAAAAGGCGGAAAGTTTTTCCGCCGTAAAATTCTAATTAAGCTCTAAGGGCTTCTTTTATTGTTTTTAAACGACTTTTTTGTAGGCAAAATCCTACACTATGGCTGGCGCTAGCTATTTTGATTTCAGAGTATTTTTCTTCAATTCTAACCACAACATCTTTGGTAATTTCTCTGCCCTCTGAGGTAATTGTGACCATTTCCCCGGTTGGGATAGTGCCGTGTAACATTTCAGCCACTATTACTGTACCATGCTCGGTTTTGCACTTATTTTTAGCAGTGGAAGAGGGGAATATCCGTTCCACTTGAGCTACGCCATTATCACTGCTTATGAGTAAATTGTTTGTTTCAATGATCCTAGGATCTATTTGACTGTCCATGACGGCTCCTTGTTTATTTTTTGGTTGTTTTGTTTAGTTGCCCTATTTTAGTGGTATATGCCAGTTTGTCAAGCCAGTAGCTAGCTAATTTATTAAACAGTGAAATCATATTATATATAAATGCGTTATAATAGTAGGTATGGTAAAAGTAATTAACAAAGCCTTGATTATAGTTGTCGTGTTGGCAAGCTGTTTAGCCCAGCCTTTTTATTTAGTAAACGCCCAAACCGGCGAGCAAAAAGCCGCGGCCCGCGAGGCTTTGGAGCAGGAATTGAGGGAGATTGAGCAGCAAATAAAGGAATACGAGCAGCAGCTGACCGTGATCAAAGGTGAAAAAAATACCTTGCAGAATAAAATTAGGCAGTTGCGGGCCAAGCAGGCGGCACTAAATTTGCAGATACAGGCGACTAATTTAAAAATTTCTGACCTGGAGAAGAAAATAACCGTTACCCTGGATGACATTGCTCAGCATGAATCTTTGATTACCGAACTGCGACAGCAGTTAAGCGAATATATTAGGTTAATGTATCAGCGGGATAATTTTCCGTTTTACTACACATTTATTTTAGGCGGGAAACTCTCCGACATGATGGTGGATCTGGAGGCTTATGTGCAGGTGAGTGAAGGTTTGCAGGTTTTAATGAAGGAGCTCAAAGTTACCAAACAGCAGTTAGAGAGCCAGGCCGCTGTTTTAGCCGAGCAGCAGGACGATAATAAGAATTTATTATCTTTAACTTTATTGCAGCAGCAAACCTTGGTCAGTTCGGTTAATGAACAAAATACTTTGCTTAATAAGACAAAGGGGCGAGAAAGCGAATATCAAAAAGAAATTACCGTCAGCAAACAGCGCGTGGCTGAAATTCGCGGCCGAATTTATCAGCTTTTAGGTGTCAGCCAGAATATCACCTTTGGGGCGGCCGTGGACATTGCTACTTGGGTATCACAACAAACTGGTGTTAGGGCTGCTTTTTTGCTGGCGGTGTTAACTCAGGAATCTAATTTAGGTAAAAATGTTGGCACTTGTAATCGGCCGGGTGATCCACCGGCCAAAGGCTGGCGCGTAATTATGAAGCCGACACGTGACCATGAGCCTTGGTTGGCCATCACCAAAGAACTAGGTATGAATCCAGATGAAACCCCAGTCTCTTGCCCAATGCGCAATAAGGACGGCTCACAACTTGGTTGGGGTGGGGCGATGGGGCCAGCGCAATTTATCCCTTCCACTTGGCAAGGCTACAAAGCGCGGGTGAGCGCATTTACTGGCCATTCGCCCGCCAACCCGTGGGATATCAGGGATGCTTTTGTGGCGGCTGGCATAATGTTAAAAGCCAATGGGGCTGATGGCACCCGCGACGGCGAATGGAAAGCGGCTATGCGCTATTTCTCCGGTGGTACCAACCCGGCTTATAGTTTTTATGGCAACAGCGTCCTGGAGCTGGCGGATGGCTATGCGGATGATATTGCCGCTTTGGGCAAATAAATTATTTGATCACCCTGACGTTTGGGATCCCACGCAGGATCACTGCCAAATCAGCTTCGGCGTAAGCATTGCCAGTTAAGTTCAGGATTTTAAGTTTTTTCAAATTACCCAACTCATACGGCAACCCAGTAAATTGGTTGTAAGACAAGTTAAGCTCAGTCAGTTCACTCAGTTGGCCAACTTCAGCTGGAAGCCCTGTCATCTGATTATAACTCATATCAAGTGTTTTAAGATTTTTCAAAAATCTTATTTCGCCTGGCAAGGCACCGGTTAATTTGTTATAAGAAATATCAAGGCTTGTCAGGTCAGTACGATCCAGTACATACGAAGGTAGTTTGGTAAGACCTTTATTACTTAAGTCTAAGGCAGCCCCGGTTGGTTGAGGGGTGTTATTGATAGTAGCCTGATTGTTTGTTTGCTCGGTTGAGACTGGTGTGGGTTCACTAGCAGACGGTTGGCTTCTGGCAGGTGGTTGGCTTATTGGAGTACAAGCTGCTCCCAGGAGCATTATAAGTGCAATTAGAGTTAACCAGCGTGCTGATAGAAATAGTTTTGTCATAGGGTTCTATTATAGATTAAACGCTCATTTCAGTCTATTGTATCAGCGGTTCTCGGGTTATCTCCTAGTAGAGTGTAATTGTTACTAAAGCAATCCGGCTTCGTTGTACATATATAGACAGCTAAGGAGGACAGCCGCTATCTAATAATTAATTGTTTAATTTTGTGAGTTGGCTAATTGATCGATTCTACGACCTTTTTGGTCATTATCTGGTTTAAAGCTTCGCTCTTTTACAGACGGCTGTTTCAGGCTAAAATGGGAAAGCTAATATAATTCCCATGGATCAAGCCGAACGACAAGCCATTGCCGCCTGCCAAACAGGCGAGTTAACGCAGTTTACCCTGCTCTATGAACGCTATATAGAGAAGATTTATCGTTTTGTTTATTTTAAGACCCTCCATCAAGAAACGGCTGAGGATTTAACTTCTTTTACTTTCATGAAAGCGCTGGAGCATATCGCAGATTATGATGTGGCTCGAGGCAATTTTTCTTCCTGGCTTTACCGCATTGCCCAAAATACGGTGATAGATCATTATCGCACTACCAAGCAGGAGGTTGATATTGAACAAGTGTTCAATTTGGCTTCAGGGCAGAATGTGGCCGCGGAAACTGAGGTTAGTCTGGCCTTACAAGAAGTGCAAACTTATCTTAAATCATTGGAGCCGGATACTCGCGAGCTTATAATCATGCGCCTTTGGCAAGGTTTGTCTTATCAAGAAATAGCTGAGCTTACCGGCAAAAGTGAAGGGGCTTTGAAAATGGCAGCCTCACGCGCTTTAAAGCAGTTACGCTCCAGTGTTTCCGCCGCTACTCTCTTATTAATTTTTGGGAGCTTAAATTAGTTTTATGTCTGAGACTATTCGCACAATTTTGCAAGAGCTTTATGAGCTGGAGCCTGAGCTAAAGAGCCGGGAAGCGGAATTAGCCCCGCTGGTCTTAAAGCTTATTCAGGCCAAGCCAGATATTAAACCGTCAGCCGCCTTTGTTGCTACTCTAAAACTTAAACTTAATGCCAAGGAACAAGAACTTATGTCTATCAATCCAGAAAATAACAGTTTATCAGTTTGGTTAAAACTCGCTTCATTCATGCGTCAGCCTTTTATGTTGACCGGGGTAGCAGTTATAGCCTTTGTCCTTATCTTAGTATCCAGTATGCCCGGTGTTTTACGCCGCTTTAAAGCGCCAACTGGCACTTTTACACCCAGTGTTTCACGCCTGCCCGCTGGCTCTTTTGGTTCATTATTAGCAACAACTTCTGGAGTTAATCCAACTGCTGGCTTAGGTGCAGGTAGTGCAGAAAAAATGGCTACGCCAGTTGCACCTCTGGCAGCTCAAGCTGACTCTTCGGCCGTTAGTTTTAATGAGACATCTACCATTAGCGCGGCGCCAGCTGGTTTAGGCGGCGGCGACCGAGCCATGATCTATCCCTACCCGGCTTACACTTATACTTACAGTGGAGAAAAAATCAGCGATCTACCGGCTCAAGTGGATGTTTTTAAGCGCGTTAAAAATTCCGGCCAGCTGGTTAACGCTGGGTTTTTGCGGAATTTTGACACGGGCAATATCAAGTTGGATAGTTTTGCCGGGGCTAACCTTTCCCAGGTCACTTTCATGGAAGATAAGGAGTTTGGTTATGCTGTCACTATTGATTTTGTGGAGGGCAACGTCAATATTTTCTCTAATTGGCGCCGTTGGCCCCAGCCATTCAATGATTGCCGCGACGAGGCCTGCTATAAGAGTTTGCAGTTAACCCCGGAAAATGTACCAGCTGATACTGAACTAATTAGTTTAGCCAATAGTTGGCTGAATGATCATGGTATTAGCACTACCAACTATGGCCAACCCTTTGTCCAAAATGAATGGCGCGTGTACTACAATCAAACAGTTGATAAATCCCAGGCTTATGTGCCGGATGTAATAACTATCATTTATCCATTTTTCGTAAATGGCCAGCCGGTGTATGAATCCGGCGGCAACCAGGCTGGTATGGGCGTAAATATTAATGTGCGTTACAATCGCGTGTCGGATGTTTGGAATCTAATCAGCCAGCAGTACCAATCTTCTTCCTATGAAGCTGAAACTGATTTTGATGCCTTACTCAAGTATGTCACTGCCGGCAATCAAGGTTACCCCGTGCCGTTGATGTACCCAGAAACTGATAATGGCATGCAAAAAACAGAATTGCAGTTAGGCACGCCTCAGTTAGGCTACATGCACTACTGGACTTACCTGAACAATGAAAATCAGGAATTATTCTTGCCCGCCTTGGTTTTCCCTGTTCTGAATCCGCCTACGGAAGCTTATGCTTACCTGCCAAAGCAAGTGGTGATACCTCTAGTTAAAGAATACTTGCAAAGCAGTTACCCAATTGATGGCCCAATTAGGATAATGCCTGCCTCGCCGGCAGGCGGGCCGGCCGTGCCCATGACCGAACCAGGTGCTACAGGTTCGGGTAGTTCATCTGCTGGCTCAGCTGGTGTTGCCGAACCGACAGTAGTTGAGCCTGAGCCAGCCATAGAGCCAGCGCAGTAATAATGTATTTGTTACTTCTCTAGAAGTTTTGTCGCAGAGGGTGGGGGCTCAGAGTTGCGATGCCCGCCCCCTACCCTCTGCACTCCCACCCCTGGCACGCTATGGAGGAGTGCGCCTAGTGAGGCCAAACGAACTTGCTATGCGGAGCGACCTGAAACACGCAAGTTCTGAGGTCCTCACTCAGGCTCCAGAAATCAATATTTTTGCCGCCATGTTGAAGTGGCAGTGCAGCGCGGAAGCGAAGCAAACGTCCGATGAATGCGTGCTGTGGCCGTTCAGCATAGCATTCATCAGTGAGCGTCGCGAGCACTGCCTGACACGTAGACCTGTGCGGCGACTCTTGCGCTACTTCTTTAGAGAAGTAGCAATATACCCTCTGCCAATAGTTTTTCTAGAGAAGTTACGCAGTCTATAAGGTATAATAACCAATATGGATTTTGGCTTAAGCGTTTCAGCCCTCATCGCTCCGGCGTTTATTGCTGGGGTATTAATGTTTCTGGCGCCCTGCACTTTACCGCTGGTGCCGGGGTATTTGGCTTTTATTAGTGGAGTGTCTTTAGGTGAATTACAAAAACCACAATTACCAGCCGACTTACGGCGGCGGGTAATAGTAAACAGTCTTTATTATGTTATTGGCTTCAGCCTGGTTTTTATTATTTTAGGCAGTATTTTTGGCTCGATCGGTTCTTGGCTAGGCCAATACCGAATATTATTAGCTCGTTTTGGTGGCATTGTGGTGGTGTTCTTTGGTCTTTATTTGATGGGACTAATAAAGATGCCAGCGCTTTTGGGTGAATACCGCTGGCATTTGGAAAAATTTTTGCGCCCAGGGCATCGGGGCTCGTCTTTTCTTTTTGGTGCCACTTTTGCTTTTGGCTGGACACCCTGCATTGGTCCCATCTTAGGTTCTGTTTTACTTTTAGCTTCGCAAACCGCCACCGCTTTAAGCGGCGCTTGGCTGCTGCTGGTTTTTTCAGTAGGCATGGCTATACCTTTTCTGCTGCTCGCCTGGGCGATAGGCTGGGCGGCTAATTACCTACGTAAGTTAGGTAAATACTTAAATATTATTTCCATTGTCGGCGGGGCTTTGCTCGTTTTTATGGGCGTGTTGATCTTAACCGATAAATTCGGCTGGTGGTTGCAATTTTCTTATCAGTTGTTTGATTTTATAAATTACAACGCCCTGCTTAAGTATTTGTAGTATGGAATTTATTTATGCCGTTATTTTAGGAGTAGTGGAGGGGGTTACCGAATTCTTACCAATTTCCTCCACCGGGCATTTGATATTAGCCGAGAGGCTTTTACAGCTGCCCGCCAGCGAATTTTGGAAAAGTTTTACGGTTGTTATTCAGCTTGGGGCTATTTTAGCCGTGGTGGTGCTTTATTGGCGTCGGCTATTCATGAGCGGCGCTATTTTTAAGCGGGTGGTGGTAGCTTTTATCCCCACCGCCATAATCGGTGCTGGGTTATACTCATTTATTAAGCAGTATTTATTAGGTTCTTCCGGCTTAGTCTTATGGATGTTGGCCATTGGCGGCCTGGCGATAGTTTTATTTGAACGCTGGTATGCAGAACCAGCAGATGCTGTTGGAGAGATTAGTCAGCTCACCTACCGGCAAGTGTTTTTAATTGGTTTGGCCCAATCAGTGGCAATTATTCCCGGGGTTAGCCGCGCGGCTGCCACCATTATTGGTGGTTTGATTTTAAAACTAAAGCGCACAGCAATTGTGGAGTTTTCTTTTTTACTGGCAATCCCAACCATGGCCGCGGCGACAGGTTTGGATTTAATAAAAACTGGCACGCAATTTTCTGGGGATGAGTGGGGCTGGCTGGCGGTGGGCTTTATAGTTTCATTCTTATCAGCTTTGCTGGCCGTGCGCTGGTTAATAGGTTACATTTCCCGTAATAATTTCACAGCCTTTGGCTGGTACCGAATAATTTTAGCGATTGTTTTGGCAGTAATATTATTTTATTAATAACAAAAAAGCTCTTGGCTTAGCCAAGAGCTAGAATTTTTTTATTCAGCAGGCTGAAACGTGGTCCGGTGGCGGAGCGAAGAATGATCTTCAGTGATTTTTGGTGGTGAAGGTATTACCTCACCAATCTTGACGTTTTCTTTTTTAAAGTAGGTTAGTATTTTTTGATCATGTTCATGATCAATATCAAATTCGCACAAATACACCGGCTGATTAATGTCATTATGATTTCCTAGAAGCATTATAGTGGGCTTGTGTCCGGTAGCCGCCTCAATAGTATAAGGCAATGATTCAATGGTGTGAGCAAAAGTAATGGTTACTTCTACCTTCATATGTTTATCTCCCTATTTTTTGGTTTTTGGAAAAGGACAATTTTATTTGCCCATAGCTTAGCGGATACCCTGGAAAAATCAAGTCCCTGGTTTTCCCATCCTAGCCGTTGTATTATAGGATCAGTGCTTAGCCATATTAACTATTAATATTTATGTATAATCCATCTGAGCCCATGCCGCCAATTGTCTTGCTTTTAGGCTTGTATATGTTGTTTGGCTTCAGTTTTGCCTTAGGCATGATGTCAGCCACCTCGCTTTTACTGATGGCCGGTTACTAGTTAGTTAAAAAGTATTTTAGCCCCTGGTTGGTTTTGCCTTGGGGCTTTTTATTTGCCAGTTTTGTGCTAAAGAAATAGTGAAACAAAGCGTTATTAGGGGCGTTATATATAGTGTAAGCCCGTAATCTAGCCAAAATATAAGCAGAAACAAAAAAAGCGGCCTTATCTAATCTCAGCAATATTTAACCCTTAAGGAGGAGATTAAGTAAATTTTAAAAATTTACCTTTTTGCTTTATATGAATCATTTTTTCATCACGCGGTCAAATAAGTTGACTGAACAAACAGTTCACCGCAATTTCCAGCAGGCAATGTTGTTGCAGCAGCTAGAGTGCGTTGGCCGCCTTTCACCTATCCCTGAGCCCGAGCGCCGTATGCACTCGGAGGAAAATATTGGTAACTACCTGAGGCGTAGCGACAAAGGCCGTCTCAAGTGGTTGTCATATAGCCAGCCGGCTAAGCCACTTAAGCCAGCTTGGTTAAGTTTTCGTACGGACCGGACCCATGGGAAAACAGGCCACTATTGAACGAGTGGCCTAAAACTATTAATCCAGTCCGCCCCCTGGCGGACTGGTTTTGTTTTATTTGTTACTTATCGCCTTTCACGCTAAACGCTATTTTAGTGGTGAAACACACTTAAATAAGGAGCGTTATAAATAATGTAAGTCCCGCGTCCGCGGGACAGTTATTAACTAACTTAAGCCAAAATATATGAAGAAAAAGCTTATAATTGCGGGCATCTCAGTGCTAGTGCCTTCAATTGCAGTCTGGGCACTAGTTACTATTACCGCCCAGCCTACTTCTTTAGTTACCGAGGCTATAAAGGCGCCAGCCTCCAGTGAGCCTATTGGTCTTTTTAAGATAGGTTTAAGCGCCAACGAAGGCGAAACCCTATCGTCCATTTCGGTAACCGTGAATGATAATGGCGCCAGTGGTGTTATTGGCACCAACCTCGCTAACCTATCTGTTTATCGCGATGATGGTGATACAGTTTTTGAAGTGGAGCAAGATATTTTAGCCGCTACTCAAACCGCGGTTAATATTGGCAGTGTTACCACCATTCCGGTGGCGGCTGATAATTCTTTAGCAGCCTCCACTACTTTCTTTGTTGCCCTTTCTACGGCCGCGTCCTGGAGCGATGCCGCTCCCGCCGATAGTATTACAGTTAGTCTGGCTACTGACGGTGTGGTCACTTCAGCTAACTCACCAACAGTTACTGCTGCCACTACCGCCTCTATTACTGCCGATACCACCGGGCCTGTTCTAACTAGCGTAGTAGCTTCTGATACCGGTGGTAATAATGTGAAAGAAGCAGGGGATTCTATAATTTTCACTTTTGGTGAAGCCACCAATAAGCCAGCACTGACCCCGGCTGAATTAGCCACCACCTTTACTCTTTCCGGTGGGCATTCTTTCTTAGATGGTTTGAGCGTATTCAGTTCTCAATCCTGGAATGATGCCGGCACGCAATTTACTTTAGTGATTAGCGCCAATACCAGCCTGCCAACAGTTGAAGTGGGCGATACCATTACAGTGGCTGGCAGCTTAATTCAAGATGCGGTTGGCAATATCGCTACTGGCATACAAACTATTACTGGTGCTTTTGCTAATGATACCACTGGCCCAGCATTAACCTCGGCGGTGGCAGCTGATACTGGTAGTGCTTTGGGGTTAAATGCTGGTGACACTGTAGTACTTACCTTTAACGAGGCTACTAACAAGCCAGTTATTTCTGCCGCCAATATCAACGGCACCTTAGTGCTTAATAATTCCCATACTTGGTTAGATGGCGCAGTTGCTTTAGGCACGGCTGCTTGGAATGATGCCGGTACGCAGCTTACTGTGGCACTTACCACTGGTACGGCAATTCCCACAATCGTGGTTGGCGATACGGTTACGGTTGCGGGTACTCTTATAAAAGATCTAGCCAGCAACAATGCCACCGGCAGTGTTACCTTAACTGGCAATTTTGGAATCCAAACAGATACCACTGGCCCCACGCTTAATTCCGCTACTGCTTATGGTACTGGTTCAGCTAATGGCAAAGATGCTGGTGATACCATTGTGTTAGTATTCAATGAAGTTACCAACAAAGCCACTATCAATGCCGCCAATGTCAATACTGTTCTGGCTTTGAATAATACACATTCTTGGTTAGATGGCGCGGGCGCTCTCGGTGGCGCCGCCTGGAACGATGCTGGCACACACTTAACCATTACTTTATCAGCGGCCACAACATTGCCAACAGTTAGCACTGGCGACATCATTACAGTTGCCGGCAGCTTAATTCAAGATGTAGCTGGCAACAATGCTACCGGTTCTCGCATTATCATCGGCAGTTTCACTAAAATAGGCGATGATGACGACAATGACAATGATAAAAAAGACGGAAAAATTTGCCGCAATGGTTTGCAGAACGGTAAACTTTATCGCCAAGTAGATTCTGATACTGTTTATTTGGCAGCTGCTTGCAAGCTCAAGGTTTTTAATGGCGCGGCTGTAGGCAAAGCCCAAGGCAAAAAGTTCCTGAATATTCTCAACTGGAATGGGGATGATGATGACGATGATGAGGAAAATGTGCAAAGTCAAAGCAATTCCAATAAGGATAAAGGCAATAGAGGGCGTGGTAATGATGATGACGAAGATTAAGTAAGTTTATGGTACAAATGAGGGCTATTCGCGTAGCCCTCATTTGCCTTATTGTTGTGGTATAATAATGTCCGGCCGGACATTATTATACCACTTGAGTATATACTAATATCATAAGTATATGGAAAATAACATAAAATCCAATGGCGGGCATGAACGATCCACTAGCAAAATCTTGCTTTTCTTGCTGTCCAGGACTGGTGAACTGGCCGTGGGTAGTTTAGTCGCTCTGTATGATATTAGGCGTTGGGGTTGGGCTTATGTAAAAGATGGGGGAGCTTCGATACGGGAAATTAAGCAGTTACAAAACAAGAGTCGTGTTCGCG
>Ga0209211_10002273_pt1 | contig 33536 bp, 29 predicted proteins | sample RifGroA2_FD_183992 | JGI IMG/M metagenome (GOLD analysis project Ga0209211, IMG submission 183992) | Groundwater microbial communities from Rifle, Colorado, USA - Groundwater A2 (SPAdes) (version 2) | ecosystem: Environmental > Aquatic > Deep subsurface > Groundwater | place: Rifle, Colorado... | reverse complement strand
CACCGCTGACAATTTTCCCGCCACCTATTTTATAATTTTGAAGGCGGGATTGCGTTTTGTAACTTCGCTTCGCTCAGACAAAACGGGAACAAGTTTTTCTTTGGCGGCAAATTCTTGTTCTTTCAAAAATTAACGAGATGAGGAAACGGGACAACCAGTTGGAATTACGCCTATCTTTTTGGGATTTTTCAACTTAAGTTCAGACCCTGCCCATTCGTAAGATACAACGTCATTTCCGTTGGTAACAATTATATTATTTGTTTTATTGTTGCTAGCTTTCTGAAATAGCCGGGGGTTGCTCAATCCGTTTAACAAAGGAATCTTCTCGTTTAGTTGCTCGCTGTGAGCAAAATAGATTTCCCCAACATTAAGATCGCTGTATATTAAACCACCGGGCGGGTAGACATAAGTAATAACTTCAGGTTGTCCGAGTCCTAATTCATTCCACCTAGGGCAAGGCCCCACGGAATAATATCCTTCATATCCAAATATGCCTCGCCCCGGAGTACCCACTGCGTCAGATCTCTCCTTCGACAAATCATATGATAGAGAAAAATTTTGTGCCGGATTTCCATCTATGTTGTTTAACCCGTAAGCTGTATATCCTCTTTTCGATTTAAAATCAGGAAATTGACTTTTAAATTCTGATTGATTCGGATAACGCGCATTTGTTGTATAGAAATTTTCTATCCAAGTTAATTGTTCATGAACTGGTTTTAACGCCCCTGAATCATTTATAGAATTTTTTACAAAATAAAATCCAATAAACCCTCCGATGAGTAATATTATAACAACTATGGTTAGTCCTAATATTCTAAATATAGATTTAAGCATGATTAAAAATTTTCTTCCCCCAAAATTAAAATATGATTCGAGCTGATGTTTTTCTCCGGGTTCTTCTTGTGGTGAGCAAAGTCGAACCATTGCGGTTTTGAGTGGTGCGGCTCCGCCGCCTTTCCGGATTTTCGCGGGGGGACTTCCTCGCCGCCGCAGGCGGGGAAGAGCGCTGCTCTATCTTCACCCCGTTAGACATGCCCCATGGGAGGAATCGAACCCCCATAACTGGCTTAGAAGTCCAGTGTTCTGTCTTCACCCCGTTAGATATCCCCCCGAGAGGAATCGAACCCCTATCAACGCCTTAGAAGAGCGTTGCTTTATCCATTAAGCTACGGGGGGTTATCTAACGGGGCAAGCTGAACTACAGGGGGATATGTCTAACGGGGCAAGTTGAGCTACAGGGAGAAATAATTTACAGACCTCTTAATATCTTTATGAGCTCTTCCTTTGAAACCTCTCTTTGCTCGCGCGTAACGAGATTCTTGAGCGCGAACACTCCTTTTGCCTTTTCATTCTCGCCGTAGATAATAACATATCCAATCTCCATTTTCACCGCGTATGCAAGCTGCGCCTGAAACGCCGTATCATCACCAAGATAAAACGACGTATTCACATTCGCCGCGCGAAGATCACGAAGAAGCTCTATATATTTTTCTCTCAATTGCGGAGAAAGATTCATGAGGAGCGCGCGGACCGTTGTTCGCTTTTTTTTGAGAACGCCAAGTTTTTCGAGCGCGGCGTACAAACGATCAACTCCCAAAGAGGCGCCGACAGCGGGAATTGGCTGACCGGTAAACTGCAAAACGAGATTATCATAGCGGCCGCCCGCGACAATACTTCCTATTCCCGAAACTGCAGGAAGCACAGTTTCAAATACAAACCCTGTATAATATCCGAGCCCGCGGACAATCAAATAGTCGATTTCCATTTTTGATTCTTCAACTCCAAGACCGCGCGCAGTCGAAAAAATTGCCTCGAGGTCCGCAAGACCCTCTTGTACAGTCCGGGCATTACGCGCGACTTGAGGGTTTTTTATAAACTCGGCGATTTTTTCTGAGGCCTTTTCCCCAAATTCTTTTTCAAGCTCTTTTTTCACTCCCGCATCCCCAATTGTATCCTTTTTATCAATAATGCGGAGCACGTCAAAAAGTTTTTTCTCCGGGAATCCCGCATACGCCGAAAGCCCATTTAAAATCTTTCGCGAATTCATCTTAATTCGAAAATCAGAGACGCCCAAATTTTTCAGCACATTGTAAAACACCGCAACAATTTCCGCATCCGCTTCAGCGCCGGACGCGCCAACAATATCAACATCCGCTTGCATGAATTCGCGATACCTGCCTGCTTGAGGCGATTCTCCGCGCCACACAGACCCAATCTGATAGCGCTTGAATGGTTTCGGAATTTCCGGATTTGCCGCGATAAAACGCGCAAGAGGCACAGTAAGATCAAATCGAAGCGATGAATCGGATTTCTTGTCCTGATCTTTACCGAAGGATTCTTGGGACCCCTTCACGTTGAATATAATCTTTCCGGATTCCTTCTCTCCCCCTGTGAGTACTTCAGTCCGTTCAACCGCGGGCGTCTCCAACGGATCAAATCCAAAATCCTCGAATGTTTTTCGAATTGTCTGGATCATTTTTGAGCGCTGGATAGCATCCGCAGGCCCGTAATCCCGAAACCCTCCGGGTAGCTCCGGCTTCACGCGCTTTTGTTTTTTCACTTTTATTTGCGCCATGATGGAAACAATACCATAAAACTGCGATTATCTCAAGGATTCAGAAGAAAAAAATGAAAAATTACGGTTGCAAAGCAGTTCAATTTTTGCTATTATTAATATAATACGCGGCGGCTATGGTGTAGAGGCAACACAGGAGCTTGTGGAGCTCTTATCACGGGTTCGATTCCCGTTAGCCGCCCAGTAAAATTGATGTTTCGAACTTCAATATTCGAATTTCGGATTTCATAATCATGGACATAGGAAAAATTCAAAACAGGGAAATCGTAGATGAAATGCGCGAGAGCTACCTCGACTATGCGATGTCTGTTATTGTCGCGCGTGCGCTTCCGGACGTCCGGGACGGACTAAAACCAGTGCATCGCCGGATTTTGTACTCCATGCATGAGCTCGGACTCGGACACTCCGCAAAATTCCGCAAATCCGCGGCAGTAGTCGGCGATACGCTTGCCAAATACCACCCGCACGGCGACGTTGCGGTGTATGACTCCATGGTCCGCATGGCGCAGGACTTTGCCATGCGCTATCCCCTGATCAACGGACAGGGAAATTTCGGATCAATCGACGGCGATAATGCGGCGGCTATGAGATATACCGAAGCACGGATGACCAAGCTTGCCGAGGAGCTTCTCAAAGACATTGAAAAAGACACGGTGAATTTCCGCGACAACTACGACAGCACGCGAAAAGAGCCCCAAGTCCTTCCCGCGGCATTTCCGAATCTTCTTGCAAACGGAACTTTAGGAATCGCGGTAGGCATGGCAACAAACATTCCGCCCCATAATCTCACAGAACTCATCGACGGACTCGTTCATATCATAGAAAACCCAAAGGCAACGTCGGATGATCTGATGGAATTCATCAAGGGTCCGGATTTTCCTACGGGCGGAATTATTTTTAATGCAAGCGACATCAGGCAGACCTACGCGACTGGCAAGGGAGCGATTTTATGCCGCGGCAAAGCGGAAATCGAGGAAGGCAAAAAAGGAACGTATCAGATCATCATCACGGAAATTCCCTACCAGGTGAACAAATCGGAACTCATCATCACCATGGCAAACCTTGTCCAGGAAAAACGGATTGAAGGCATCAGGGACATTCGCGATGAATCGGACAAAGACGGACTCCGAATTGCGATTGACCTGAAAACCGACGCCCAGCCCCAAAAAATCCTCAATAACCTCTATAGGCACACAGAACTTGAACGGAATTTCAATTTAAATATGCTCGCACTTGTCGACGGACTTCAGCCGCAGGTTTTGTCAATCAAAAACGTCCTTGAGGAATTCGTGAAGCATCGCGACGTGGTTGTGCGCCGAAGAACGGCGTTTGACCTTGCGCGGACAAAGGACCGAATCCATATTCTGGAAGGCCTCAAGAAAGCCCTTGACCATATCGACGCCGTCATCCAGACAATAAAGAAATCAGAAGATAAAGACGCGGCTCATGCAAATTTGATTAAGAAATTCGGGCTTTCGAACGCACAGGCAACCGCGATCCTTGAGATGCGCCTCTCTACCCTCGCCGGTCTTGAACGCCAGAAAATCGATGATGAGCTTAAAGACAAAACTGCTCTTGCGAAAACACTTGAAGCACTCCTAGAGGACCCGAAGAAAATTCTCGCGCTCGTCAAGTCCGAACTCCTTGATATAAAACAAAAATACGGCGATCTGCGCAAAACAAAAGTTGTAAAAACGTCACCAAAGGAATTTTCAGAAGAAGACCTCGTGCCCGAGGAAGAAGTTGCGGTCGTTGTCACGCGCGGCGGCTATGTGAAACGGATAAAACCAGACCAGTACCGCATGCAAAAGCGCGGCGGCAAGGGCCTTATCGGAATTGAAACAAAAGAAGAAGATGTTGTGGAACATCTCTTGATGTCCCATACGCATGCGGATGTCTTATTCTTCACGGACTCCGGAAAAGTGTATCAAGTAAAAGCGTATGAAATACCCGAGGGCACGCGAACCTCAAAAGGAAGACCGGTATTTAATTTTCTTTCCATAAGCCAGCAGGAGCGGATCACCTCGGTTCTCGCGATCCCGAAGGGAGAAAAATCAAAAGGGTATATCGTCATGCTCACGCGAAATGGTATAATCAAAAAAGTAGAAGCAACCACGTTTGAAAATGTCAGGCGTTCGGGGCTCATAGCCGTGACGCTAAAACAATCGGATACACTCGGATGGGCGCGCCACACCGCGGGTACTGACGACATTATCCTTGCCACGAAAAACGGCCAATCCATACGATTTTCCGAGCGCGATGTACGCGCAATGGGAAGACAAGCGGCCGGTGTCACCGGAATACGTCTCAAGAAAAGCGACGAAGTCGTTGGCATGGACATTATCCGCGGGAAAGAAGGCGAGGCCACCAATCTCCTGGTAATTATGGAATTGGGTCTTGGGAAGCAGACGCCCGTAAAGCAATATAAACGCCAGCGCCGCGGCGGATCAGGCATAAAAACCGCAAAGGTAACACAAAAAACCGGCCGCGTGGTAAATGCACGAATCATAAACCAAGAGCAATCGGAACTCATTGCGATCTCCCGAAAGGGCCAGGTCATCCGCACAATGATTGCCTCAGTTCCAACGCTCGGGCGCCGAACACAGGGAGTGCGCATCATGCGCATGGACCAAAAAGACGCGATTGCCTCGATAACAACTCTTTAATCAATGGAGGACACTAGATCCGGCGGAATGGAAAATTTCATCAGTCCGGAAAACGCGATCACTCATTGGGGTCTTAAAAAAGGCGACCACGTCGCCGATTTTGGGGCGGGGCACGGATACTTTACCATCCCGGTTGCCAAGATAGTCGGCAACGAAGGAAAGGTGTACGCCCTCGATATCCAAAAATCGACTCTTGACGTCATTCGCTCGCGGGCAAAACTTCTCCACCTCTTGAACATCGAATGCATATGGGCGGACCTCGAACACCCGGGCGGGTCAAAACTTAAAGAGGGCTATATTGACTTTGTCATTATCGCAAACATTGCCTTCCAAGCCGAGACAAAAGACGCTATGTTTAAAGAAGCGCATCGGATCCTCCGGCCCGGCGGGAGGATCGCGGTGGTTGAATGGGGCGAAAATTCACGAATGGGCCCGCCGCGGGAAATACGGATTCCTAAACGGAAAATTACGGAAATTGCACAGCTCACCGGGTTCCATTTTGAGGAGCAGTTTGACGCGGGTCGAGATCACTACGGCCTTATATTTGCGAAATAGCAATATCAAAACATTCCATGACCACAGGCCTTAAAATCGCATTTGTCGTATTTGCAGCACTCATTGTCATATTCTTTCTCATATTTTTCGGAATACTTCCTGGGAGGCGCGAGCCCCCTCCCCCCTCGGTTACAATCGAATTCTGGGGCACGGGAGACACACGAAACCTCTGGTCAAACATTATAAGTTCGTATAAAGAAGCGAACACCCACATTGCGATACAATATAAGGAAATCGACGAAGAAACGTATGAAGAATACCTCGTAAACCGACTTGCAGAAAACCAGGGCCCCGACATTTTCGTGCTGAAAAATTCATGGATCGAGAAACACAAAGACAAAATATCTACCCTCCCCGAAACCCCGCTTAACTTTTTCCCGAAGGATTTCCGCAGAATTTTTGTCGACGTCACTGCTGATGATCTCATCACTTCAAAAAGCAACATACTTGGCCTTCCACTCTACGTTGACACGCCCGCTCTTTTTTACAATAAAGACATTTTCAACTCGCGCGGCATCGCGGTCCCGCCAAAAACCTGGGACGACGTTGTGGAGGCGTCGAAAACGCTCACCGAGCTCACGCCGGTGGGAGACATCATCCGCGGCGGATTTGCGTTCGGTTCCGCAATCAACATCGAGCACCTCTTAGAAATACTATCATCCCTTATTTTCCAATCCGGCGATAAAATCACTGACGGATCCGAGATTGACCTCGACTCTCCAGCGGAGCAGGCACTTTCATTCTATACGTCGTTTGCCGATCCGACAAAATCCCACTATTCATGGAATATCCGCATGAAGAATTCCCAAGATGCCCTCGCCGACGGCACTGCCGCGATGGCAATCGGCCTTGCCTCAGACATCGACCGCATCAAGGCGAAAAATCCGCATTTAAACCTCGGCGTATCCGCATTTCCCCAGCAGAAAAATGCGGGTACCCCCGTTGTCTACGGAACGTACTATTTTCCAACGGTCTCAAAATCGTCACAAGCGCCGGAAGAGGCATGGAGGTTTCTTTTGTATGCCTCTTCCCAGGGACCCGCGCAATCGTATATCGGCGCAGGATCGCGCGCGCCTGCGCGCCGAGACCTTATCCAGCAGGGAACGCTTTCTCCGGAACTTGAAGTATTCTACTCGCAAGCGCTTATTGCGAAAAGCTGGCGTATTCCGGATGAAAAAATCGCGGAACGCCTTATTCGCGACATGGTGGAGACGGTTATTCTCAAAACCGCAACCGCGTCAAAGGCGCTCTCTAATTTCCGTCAAAAACTTCAGATTATTATGGTACGATAGGGATATGAAAAAGCGCCGACTTTTGTTTACGCTCCCGATTTTCGCAATCACGCTCATTGCTATTTTTACGCTTTTTTTAGCGCCCACAGACGCCGCGTTCGGACCCTTTAACCCGCTTCCTCCAAAAATCGTTCCGGACTGCAACATTACCCTGCGATCCGGCGATCAGATCACCGGACTCGGCACAATCTGCACGTTTTGCGATTTTCTCACACTCACTCAAAACATTTTAAATTATACCTGGTGGCTTATAACGCCCATTGTCATCGTGATTGCGCTCATCTGGGGAGGCGCGCTCATGTTCATCTCGTCAACGCAGGGCAACGTCACCCTAGCCCAAAAGGGGAAGAAAATAATTTTCAATACGCTCATTGGGTTTGTCCTGGTATTCGGCGCCTGGCTCATCATTGATACGGTAATAAAAATACTTGGAGGGAAAATGGCGGTAAGCGTTGGGGGCGTACGCGATGGTTTCGGCCCGTGGAACAAAATTACATGCGTCGCGCCTGTGGTAAGCACGACACTCCCGCCGCCGGGCGAGCCGCAACCGCCTCCCGCGTCTGTTGGTACAGAACAGGCACTCGCAAAGGCGCTTTTTGAAGCCGGGCTTTGCGGCGGGACCGCATCATGCGGAAGCGTAAACGCTTGCACCACGCTTCGGAATGTTTCGCAAGGATTTCCGCCGCCGGTCTGCTTCAGCGGCTGCACGTCTTCCTCGGTCTGCCCGACAAACCCAGACACGCATTTGAGCATTCCGATGCTTCAGACGCTCGATACGCTTTACAAAGAGAACTTGAAGTTTGGAATTACCTCCCTCACCACCGGCTCACACTCAACTAACTCAAAGCACTACCAAGGAAAGGCGGTGGATCTTGTTGCGAGGCAACCAACAACCTATGTTCTTTTGGCATCCGCATTGCGAAACCGAGGAGCAACCCTTGTTCAGTGTGAGAAGAACGGGGTAGCGGTAAGTTGCGCGGGCGACGCTATCGACCACGTCCATGCAGAATTTCCATAGCTCTTGTGAATTCCCCGGCTTTCCTTCCACCCAACAAACGAATAGAATAAAACCATGGAATTCATACCTTCCGTATTCCTCATATATTTAATCAACTTCTATCTTCTCACGGATGAACTTCGGGATCTCTAGTCCGCGTTTCTTGCGGAGGATCGGGGTGTGGAAAATCGCCTTGTTTTCCGGTGTTTTTTTCGCTATGATTGCGCTATCGGCCGACACGGTTGCGCTCGAAATCAAAAACCCGATTACGTCACCAACTCTCCAGGACCTCATTGTCAAGCTCTCGGAAGGTCTTTTGAAGATCGTCTTCATACTCGCTCCTGTTTTCATCATCATCTCCGGCTTCCGATTTCTGATAGCGTCTTCAACCGGAAACCAAGCAGGCCTTACGATGGCAAAGAAGCTATTCATGTGGACTTTGGCCGGCACCGCGATCATTGTCGGAGCGAGTGTAATCGCAACTGTAATCGTCAACTTTGCAAAAGGGCTTTAAAAGGTCGAAGCAAAAATAGTGGCTACGAATCACATAAAACATATTAAATTAAAACATATTTTATGAGAACACGAACATTTATCTATCCAGCGTTTCTCGCAGGAGTTGCGAGCGTCCTTCCGTTTGTTGCATTCGCGCAATCAACAATCGACTCCCTGCTCACGCGCGTCCGGACAACCGCAACATTTATCATCGGCCTCCTTTTCATTGTCGCGACCCTGGTGTTTCTCTGGGGGATTGTGCAATTCATAGCAAGCGCAGGAGACGAAGCAAAACGAAAAACTTCAAAGGGCCTTATGACGTGGGGCATTATCGGACTTGCGGTCATGGCCGCGGCCTGGGGCATTACGCAGGTCTTAGTGGACTATTTCCTTGTTCCGGCAGAGGGTCCGTTCTTCCGGCGATATCCGACACCACGCCTCTAGCCGCGTGTAAACCCCGTTACTTGACCACAAGGCATTAAACCCTACGGTAAATACAACTAATTACCACAGCAACCTTGCTGCAAGATCGCAGGACATTCAAGTAACGGGGTAAAGATTCGACTCGAGGACACCCCTACGATACTCTCGTAGGGGTGTCGCATACCTACCAATATGAGCTGTACAACAATCGACTGTATTCTCACAAAAATCAAGGTTGAAGTCCTTGATCCCGTAATTACGATTCTTTTCGTACTTGCAACAATCTTCTTTCTCTGGGGCGTTATCCAGTACGTTATCGGAAGCCAGGGAAACGAAACAAAACTCGCCGCAGGGAAAAAAATGATGTTTTGGGGCATCATCGGCCTTACCATTATGGCATCCGCCTGGGGAATCGTTAAAATCATTTGCGACTTTTTTGGAACATGCGGACCTGCTACGCTTTTGCCACCAACGTAATAATTGAGTACACTCATATTTCCCAGCAATGAATCCCGTTAGAGATGTAACCATGCTTCTATGATCGAAAACTGTAAAACTCAATGGGAATCTACATTTTTAGTGAATACATCAGGAATTCACCTTTATCGGCAATGAAAAGACCACTTCCGGCAATCGTGTTGGGACTTATATTCACGGCGTATGCGGCTCCCGCGTATGCCGCGTCAAAACTCAACTCGATCCTCACGTCAATAATCAACACGTTCAACACCGTCATCGGGATCCTTTTTATCATCGCAACGATCATTTTTTTCTGGGGAATTATACGCTATCTTGCGTCTGCGGGCGACGAAAAGGCAAAAACTGACGCGCGGCGCCTCATCACGTGGGGGATCGTCGGTCTTGCGGTCATGGCGTCGGCCTGGGGAATCGCAGAAATTCTTGACGCATACTTTCTTATACCATTCGGCGGAATACGCCTCGGATACTAGCTTCAAGAACAATATCCCTCGAACCGCGAGGTTTTTTGTTTGCATTTTTACGGGATTTTCGTTAAAATTTGGCCTGTGACGCCTCCGTGGCGAAATCCCATACTAATGAATGAAGTATGGGACAAGCTGGCAGATTTACCCCGCACTAATTTTGCCGAGGTGGCGGAACTGGAATACGCGCTAGCCTTAGGAGCTAGTGTCCGAAAGGACTTGTGGGTTCAAATCCCACCCTCGGCATAGGCAAAATTTAGTGCGGGGCGCGCGGGGTTTAGAACCCTGTGGGGTAAAACCCGTGAGAGTTCAACTCTCTCCCCTCGCACACACCGAGATGCCTGCGCCCGAGTAGTTCAACTGGCCCTCCCACCTTTTGCCAGAGTAGTTCAGTGGTAGAACGCAACCATGGTAAGGTTGATGTCGGGAGTCCGATTCTCCCCTCTGGCTTTTTGAAAAGATGGGAGGGTGCAGTAAGGATTAGACAAGAGTTCGACTCTCTTCTCGGGCTTGACAAGAAAATTTGTCGCAGTCGAAATTTTATATTCATCATTAATAATTTGTAATTCTTACACCATGCCGCAGCCAAATCTCATTAAGCTCCAATGCACAAAATGCAAACGCCTGAATTACTGGACCAGCAAGAATAAAAAGAAGGTTGAGCGGAAAATCGAATTGAAGAAATATTGTAAGTGGTGCAGAAAACATACACCACACAAAGAAACGAAGAAATAGAGGGCTAAATTAACCCCGCCTCGGGCGGGGTTAATCGCCCGAACATTTTGTTCTACAAAATGTTTTAGGGGGATTAGTTAAGTGGTATAACGGGCGTCTCCAAAACGCCGGTCGGGGGTTCGATTCCCTCATCCCCCGTCTTCGCACACTGAAGCGAACTGCGACGTACAAAACCCGCATCAACATGCAAAATCAATTCAAAGGATTCTTTAATTTCATCCGCGAACAGGGAGTTGTCGGGCTCGCTGTTGGTTTTATGCTTGGCGGCGCAGTATCAAAAGTCGTGACCGCGCTCATCACCGACATCATTAATCCGCTTATAGGCGCGATATTTGGAACAACCGGGGGCTTGAAAAACGCGGCAATAGAGATCGGACAATCAAAAATCCTCTGGGGCGATTTTGTGAGTGTTGCGATTGACTTTCTTGTGATAGCGCTTGTCGTATACTTCGGCGTAAAAATAATCGGCATAGAGCGGCTCGACAGAAAGAAAGAGTGATCATATGAAAATGCTTTTGCCGACCATATCACTTGCTGCAATTGTTCTCGTTGCCGGCCTTTTTTCTTTTGTGGGAGGTTTTTTTATTATCCACGGTTTTTTCTCCGACGCCCCATTTGTGCCGTCAAGCAGCAAAAAGCGGCGCGCAATGCTCGATCTTGCTCGCGTTCATGCAGGCGAAACAATCATTGACGCGGGATCGGGAGACGGATCGCTTGTAATCGCCTCCGCAGGGCGCGGCGCGCACGCAATAGGGATTGAATCCAATCCCCTGCTCGTCTTCTACTCCCGTATACGCATTCTCCGGAATACCGAGCGCAGAAACATCACAATAATCCGCGGAAATCTTTTTTCTCAACCTTTTCACTCGGCAGACATACTGTTTCTATATCTTTTCCCCAAGACCATCGAGAAACTGAAAGAAAAACTGGAAAAAGAACTGAAGCCCGGCTGCCGCGTCGTATCAAACACATTCCCCATTCCGGGCTGGACTCCGGAAAAAGAACAGGACGACGTTTTTCTCTACATAAAAAGAGAAAAATCCTCTACAATATAATAACGCTATGAAATCAAGCAAAGAGCTTATCGACTATTTAATAGAAAGAAAAATCCTCAAAACACCGAGGATCATCGAGGCGTTTCGCGCGGTTGACCGCGCCGCATTCGTTTTGCCCGAATACAAAGACGAGGCGTATGAAAACCACCCCCTACCGATCGGCGAAGGGCAGACAATATCCCAACCCGAGACCGTCGCATTCATGCTTGAAAAACTCGACCCCGCTGCGGGCGAAAAAATCCTTGATGTGGGATCCGGCTCGGGATGGACGACCGCGCTTCTCGCAGATATCGCGGGCGACTCCGGAAAAGTTTTCGGGATCGAACGAATCCCCTCTCTATGCGAATTGGGCAGAAAAAATCTCGAAAAATCCGCGGCCGCGGGACGCGCAAAAATAATGTGCGGCGACGGAACAAAAACAGTAAAAGATGAAGGCCCGTTTGATAAAATTCTCGCAAGCGCCGAGGCGCACGACGCCATTCCCGAAGAATGGAGGCGCAAACTCAAACCCGGCGGAAAGATTGTGGCGCCCGTAGACGGCGCAATCGTTATTCTCGAGAAAAAAAGCGCGGATGAATGGGATGAAAAAAAATTCCCGGGATTTGCCTTTGTCCCGCTCATTCGTGGTGGAAAAAACCCCGAAGATACCCCGAGGGGAAAAATCCCATTTCTCGAAACAAAACCCGGGACGCGAATATTACGAATTTTCATCGTTTTTTTGGGAATCATAATCCTTCTCATGCTCAACGAAATCTACTACCCCCATTCTTCGTTTGATGGAAAGAAGCGAATCGCCATTCCGCAAGGAGCCGGTTCGCGTGTAATCGGCGCGGAGCTAAAAAAAGAAGGCGTCATTCGCTCAAGGTGGACGTTTGTCGCATACGTTACTTTGCGTGGCAGCGCATCCGACCTCAAGCCCGGCGAGTATACGTTTTTCTCTGATATGGATATTCCGGAGATAACAAATGACTTAATTCGGGGGGGCGCAACGGAAATTCTCCTTACCGTGCCGGAAGGATGGGCCGCCGCCGATATAGCGAAAAAACTAGAAAGCGAAAAAGTTGTCACCGCGCGGGAATTTTTGAGCGCCGCGGGATACCCGAATACCGACTATCGCATTGACCAGAAACTCCCTTTGCCCGAGACGCGCGCCGACACATTCTCATTTTTGGCGGACAAGCCGTGGTACATTGGATTTGAAGGATACCTTTTTCCCGATACCTATCGCATTTTCAGGAACTCAGAGCCGCGAGAAATAATTGAGAAAATGCTCGAAAACATGGACGAAAAACTCACGCCGGATCTCCGGGAAGAAATCGTACGACAGAAAAAAAGCATTTTTTCAATCATAACGATCGCTTCTCTTATTGAAAAGGAAGTCCGCATAGATGAAGATCGAGCGATTGTTTCGGGCATATTCTGGAAGCGGCTCGAGCGCGGAATGCCCCTTCAAGTAGACGCAACGATTAACTACATCACCGGCGGGAAAGACCCGAGCGCAACGCGGGAAGAAACCAAAATCAATTCGCCATACAATACATATCTTTATCACGGGCTTCCTCTTGGCCCTATCGCAAACCCGGGGCTTTCCGCAATCCGCGCCGCAATCTATCCAAAAAAATCGCCGTATCTCTTCTATCTTTCAACACCCGACGGCACAACCATCTTCTCCCGCACGCTCGACGAGCATAACGCCGCAAAACGAAAATATTTGCGATAAATCGAGAGTATAAATTTAAATGCATTTGGTACTCTTCATAATTGAGGAAGCGTGTATATTTTTAACAAATTCAGAGGAACCAGGGACTTGACTTCTATCGTGGTTCAGCTATACTTCCTTTACTTTCCAAAGACAGTCGGCAAACCATCCTCCTTCGCTTAAAGCTTCGGAGGACACGTAAGTCCGGCCGAGGAAGAAAGGCCCGCGAGGGCGCTTCTTTGGTCGCTTATATAAGCGATTTTTCGTTATTTATGCTCACAAAAGCACAAAAATCAAAAGTAGTTGAAGAACTTGCCGAGCGCTTTAAAAAGCAAAAAATCGCTATTTTCAGCGATTTTCGGGGGGTTTCTGTGTCAAAATCGCAAGAACTTCGGCGGGGCCTGAAAAAAGAGGACGGTGAGTTCAAGGTAACAAGAAAAACCCTTTTTGACCGGGCGCTTGAAGCAATCGGAATAGATTTTTCGACAAAGAAGCTCGACGGGGAAATCGGCGTTGCGTTCGGCTATGGCGATCAGGTCGCCCCGGCGAAGCTCCTTGCGAAATTTTCAAAAGATAATGAGACATTCAAGATTCTGGGCGGAATTCTTGATGGAAAAGTGCTTAAAAAAGAAGAAGTAATCGCCCTCTCAAAACTTCCTTCGCGGGAAACGCTTCTCGGGCAGCTCGTGGGAACGCTCTTATCCCCTGTCCGCGGGCTTGTAACGGTTCTCGGCGGAAATATGAGAAATCTGGTCGTAGTGCTTAATCAAATAAAAGATAAGAGATAAGGTGCCAATAATGCGAATAAAGTGCTAATCTACAAATAGAATTATTCGTTATTTGTAGATTCGCATATCATTTGCAGATTTGCATCATATTAGTATGGATAAGGAAAAATTTATCGAGGCGGTTGAAAAAATGTCCGTACTCGAGCTCTCGGAGCTTGTAAAAGCCCTTGAGGAAAAATTCGGCGTATCAGCATCAATGCCTATGATGGTCGCGGCGTCTCCGGCGGCTGGTGGCGGCGAAGCGGCTCCGGTGGAAGAAAAAACAAGTTTCACGGTTGAACTCACCAATGGAGGAACGCAAAAGATAAATGTCATCAAAGCGCTTCGCGAAGTCACGTCGCTTGGACTGAAAGAAGCGAAAGATCTCGTTGACGGCGCCCCGAAAGTTGTGAAAGAGGGCGTGTCAAAAGAAGAAGCCGCAACAATGAAGAAAAAACTCGAAGAAGCAGGAGCAAAAGTGACTCTCAAATAATGGGAGTCGCTTTTTTCCTGCAAACATCTATGACAGAAATCTTAGAAAAACTCTTTGAATCAGATCCAAAAGTGCGGATTTTACGCATATGTATGCGAAATTCTGAAGATTCCTTCACCCGCGAAGACCTAGCGAAGCGGAGCCAACTGCGGCCGCGTGTAGTTTCACAAGAGCTTGAAAAACTTGTGCGCATCGGCGTCATCGGACACGGTACCGCCCGGATAACTGAGGAAAAAATACAAAAGAAAAAGCACGGGAAAAAATACAAGATAAAAATAATCACGAAATCACGAAAGACAAAAGTATATTTCGCAAACAAGAATCTCGAGATATTCCCCGAACTCCGAAATCTCATATCAAAAGCATCGGTTGCGTCAAAGCGGGAAATAGCAGGCAAGGTTAAATCACTCGGAAATATCAAACTCGCTCTTGTCTCCGGAATATTCATTAACAATCCAAATTCCCGGACGGACCTTCTGATAGTCGGCGATAAAGTATCAGTGAAAAAAGTGAACTCATTCCTTTCGAAGATCGAGGCTCAACTGGGAAAATCAATTCACTATACCCTTATGGACACAAGCGAATTCAAATACCGAATGAATATGTACGACAGATTCTTACGGGACATTCTTGAATTTCCTCATGAAAAACTGATAAACCGGGTTAATATATAGGGAACACGAAATACTTTGTATAACAGGTTCACTCGGTCGAAGAGAAAATTGATATTTTCTCTCCTCTCTCGCTGCCAGTTATAGAACAAAAATATCCTCCGACGGAACCGTCGAAGGATATTTTTGTTTGCGCTTCGCTCGGCAAAAAGTTACAATGAATACTGATACTTCAAAATGAACAATAAAGTGAGAAACCGATTGTTTATCGTTTCGCGGGACTTTACCTTGAAAGCCGAATACAAAGTTGGCGATTAGCTCAGTCCCGACGCACATTATCGAATTTATAATTAAGAAGTCGGGGAGCCGACCGAAGCGTCGGCTTGGTAGAGCGTTGCATTTTCACCCCGTTGCAATTTTAAGGACACTTAGTTCAGTGGCAGAACGTCGCATTCATTTACCATTCCACCTTTAGGCAAGGGCGCATAGCTCAGTGGTAGAGCGTTGCATTCACATTGCAAAGGTCGTAGGTTCGATACCTACTGCGCCCAAGGAAAAAAGGTGTGGGGTTGCACGCCGGCCTTAGGTTCAATCCCTATAGTGCCCAGACAAAAAAGCGACGGGGCAAACATTGCAAAGGTCACTGGTATGAAAAAAAGCAAGTGTTCCACGTTTGACAAACTCGGTAGATCAATCAGGAATGTTAAAAAGCTCCAAAAAAGATTTGGCATGAAATTTACGATGTAAAAAAGTGAACACTATCGGACATCTTCAGATATAGGACAAAGGTGCACAATCTTGTGTATAAATATGTCCTTTTGTGGATAATGTCTCTTAGATGTAAAACGTGAAACTATGTTGTGTTACAATGGCAACACTTTTTGAAGAGTAAAACGGGAAACAATGCCATCACAAAAGCGTAAATTTGGGGATATAGGCGAAAAAGAGGCCGAGAGCTTTTTAATAAAGACCGGATATAGAATTATAGATCGGAACTATCGGATAAAGAACCTTGGAGAAATTGATTTGGTTGGAGAGAGAAAAAAGAAGTTATTCTTCTTTGAAGTAAAAACAAGAGACCTTAAGCACGAGTTAAACTTCCCGATTGGGTTCAGTATAGATAATAAAAAACGACGTAACTTGAAAAGAATCTGCCAGCTATACCTGGCTGACAAAAAATTGTCGAATAAAGAATGGCAGGTAGATGCAATCTTTGTAAAAGTTGATTTTGACAATAAAAATCATATGATTGAGCATCTTGAAAATATCCTTTGGGAGAGGTATTATTGAGTGAAACGTCGTGAAGTGTAAAACGTGGAACATCGAGATGTAGCTCCGACGTAAAGTCGGAGTCCCGACCGAACGTCGGGATATACCAATAATACGTCTGCTTCTTACCCCGCCGGAAGTTTACCGGGCCGTAGTATACCGGTAGTACGAGCGCTTTGGGAGCGCTTAGACTGGGTTCGATTCCCAGCGGCCCGAAGGAAAAGTGGAGAATAGACCAAGTTCTCTATCGATCTTCGACCCTGAGGCCTCAGACCGAAGGGCTGACGAATCTGCGCCCCGAAAGATAAGAATGATTGCGGGTGTTGTATAGTGGTAATACGCGACCCTTCCAAGGTCGAGCCGGGGGTTCGATTCCCCCTACCCGCTCGGTCAAAACTAAAATATCCATCAGCAAGATGGGTATTTTAGTTTGGACTGAATAGTATGGTAGGAGAATCGAAGGGTATTTCAAAACGTGAATGTCTTCACGTTTTGAAAACCCGGGCTTTGAAGGAGGAGTGAGCCGTGCGGAGCACGTGCGAACGACGGGTGAAAAGGATTCCCCCTACCCGCTCTTTACTGAAAAATAGAACCCTAAGTGCTATTTTTCCTTTTGGAACTTGAAAATCATAGATGACTTGACAAAACCGACAAATACATTGTATTATATCCTCAGTTTTCTAGTATGGAGGGATTATGTTTCTTTTAGAGGTACAAGATGGGGAGAAGTCTGATGCCTTCATATTGGAAACTCGGGATACAAAAAAATATATCGAAATACTTGTGCGCGCGGCAATCGTCTGCAACGGAGTATTACCAGGAAACACTGGAAAGGAATTGATGATGCGCGAGTTTCTTCGTTCTGCGCGCCGATTTGATCGCATACTCGACCGAAGAAGTAGATGGTGCGTTGAATATTCATTCATGCGCCGTGGACGGAGAGTGTGCGTATCGCTCACTTTTGACGAAAAGCTCTTCCCAGTCCTTCTTTCGGTCCCGCTCGACACCAGAGGGCATAGAACATATATCTACTAATCCCCGAAAAAGGGGATTTTGTAATGAAGAAGACGAGGTTTCAATATAACAAAAAATATGAAATCCCGGGACTACCGAGATTTATATTCATAATTTCAATCGCTACTTTACCGCCGCCTTCAGCCCCTTTCCTGCTCTGAATTTCGGGGTCTTTGTTTCGTTGATTTGAATCTTTTGGCCGGTCCTGGGATTTACCCCTACGCGGGCTGTTCGCCGCTTTACAAGAAAATTCCCAAAGCCGGAGATCGCGACTTCCTCGCCTTTTGCGAGCGCATTCGTGATTGTTTCAAAAACCGCATCCACCGCGTCCTCCGCGGTCTTTTTCGTCCCGCTTATTTTGGCGTGCACCGCATCAACAATCCCTGCTTTGTTCATACGATATATAAAGCGATAAAATTATAAAAAGTCAATCCATTAAAAAACCTTTGATTCGATTTGCTACCATCATAGTAACAAAAATGGCATACATAGGGAATTTTTTTATCCACACTATACAAACGATCATTTTCATACCACAATACTTGAAATAAAAGGTGATTCCCTGTATACTTAAAAAGATTTTTCAACTCACATGAAAAAGTTTTCAAAAAACGCGATTTGGGCGGTTGTCATCATTTTTTCGCTTATGGTGTTCTATTCGCTTGTCGCCGGACAATTCCAAGAGACGAAGGAGATACCCATTTCGGATCTTGTCGCAAAAATCAATGCGGGCGAGGTCGCCGAAATTTCAATTGTCGACTCGACTCTTGAAATCAAACTGAAAAACGGCGAAGAGATGAAAGCGGAGAAAGAAACCGAGGCGGGCCTTTCAGAAACACTCAAGAACTATAATGTAGACCCGGAAAAACTCAAGGAAATCAGAATAGGGGTTGAAAACAGGGGAGTGATGAATTTTGTCCTCGGATTTTTGCTTCCCATTATGGGGCCGGTTCTCCTGATAGGATTTTTCATCTGGTTTACGGCGCGCCAAGTCCAGCGCGGGAGCATGCAGGCATTCACCTTCGGCCAATCACGCGCACGACTTATCACGCCTGACAACGCGAAGGACCGGGTGACATTTCAGGACATCGCCGGAGTAAAAGAAGCAAAAGAAGAACTCAAGGAAATCGTTGACTTCCTTAAAAATCCGAAAAAATTTCTTGATATCGGAGCAAAAATTCCAAAGGGCGTATTGTTAATCGGCGTTCCGGGTTCCGGGAAAACGCTCCTTGCGCGAGCGGTCGCGGGAGAGGCGGGCGTGCCCTTTTTCCACATGTCGGGATCGGAATTCATTGAAATGTTCGTCGGAGTCGGCGCGTCTCGGGTCCGCGATACGTTTCGCCTTGCAAAAAAAGCCGCACCGTCAATAATTTTTCTTGACGAGATTGATGCGGTCGGCCGCATGCGTGGCGCAGGAATCGGCGGAGGGCATGACGAACGCGAACAGACATTAAACCAATTACTTGTCGAAATGGACGGGATGGAGACCGACGACCGCGTTATTATGATCGCGGCGACAAACCGTCCCGACGTGCTTGATCCCGCGCTCCTGCGGCCCGGACGATTCGATAGGCGCGTTCTCCTCGACCTTCCCGACATTCAAGACAGAATCGAAATCCTTAAAATACACTCAAAAAACAAGCCGTTTGACCATGACGTTGACCTGAAAGTAATCGCTCAAAGAACGCCCGGGTTTTCCGGAGCGGATCTCGCAAACCTTGTGAATGAAGCCGCGATTTTCGCCGCGCGGCAGAACCGCCGGCGAATCATCCAAGCAGATCTCTCGAGCTCAATCGAAAAAGTCCTTTTGGGCCCCGAGCGAAAAAGCAAAATCCTTTCTGAGAAAGAAAAGAAAATATCTGCCTATCATGAAGCAGGCCATGGCCTTGTCGCGGCGTCTCTCCCAAATGCCGATCCGGTCCACAAAATAACGATCGTTCCCCGTGGCCGAACAGGAGGATTTACCATGAAACTCCCGTCGGAAGACCGTCATTACTACTCCCGTTCTCAATTCCTGGATGAAATCGTGGTGTCCCTCGGCGGATACGTAGCAGAAAAGATGGTTTTCGGAGATCTCACGACCGGCGCATCGGATGACCTTAAAAAAGCAACTGATATTGCGAGAAATATTGTCACGCGCTACGGGATGTCGGATAAAATAGGGCCGATCGTTCTCGGAGACCAAGAAGAACTCATCTTTTTGGGAAGAGAAATTTCAACAGAAAAAAATTACTCGGAAGAAACAGCACGGGTCGTTGACCAAGAGGTAAAACGCATTCTTGACGAGGCGCAAAAAAAAGCGAACGCTATTATCACGAAAAAGCGGGCGAAGCTCGATGAAATCGCTCAAATCCTCATCGAACGAGAAACAATCGAAAGGGAAGAATTCGAGCGAATCATAAAAGGCGCGAGCGCGGAAAAACCACACGCGCAAAAACCTTCGGCCCCGGTAAAATAGACATCCGGGCGCGGGCATGTAGCTCAACGGTAGAGCAATCGCCTTATACGCGATTGGTTCCTGGTTCGAATCCAGGCATGCCCACCACCAAAAAACACCCCCAGGGGTGTTTTTTGGTGGAATTATACAACTCTGCTCGAACATTTTTTAACAAAAACCCCAGTAGAGATTTCTCTCATACTGGTTGAAGGGGGAAAATTGCCTGCGGGCAGTCCCGCGAAGCGGGACTTGGGGTGGGAAGCGGCTCCGTCCCGCCAGAGGCGGGAAGCCAAAGCCCGCAAAAATCACAAGGAAGTGATTTTTGCGGGGGTTAGCGCAATTCCTTCTCAATATCTTCAATTTCTTTTCTCACAGACTCCTCCGCGTCGTCCAAATCTTTTTTGAGACGTTTGATAAGTTTTTCTTCCTCTTCCGTAAGCTCACGTTTATTTTTAGTTTTCTCAAGCATTTTAACTTGCTCGCGAATATCCTCTTTGAGCAAATCAAACGCCTTATGAAGGGCCGATTCCGTCTCACGCACTTCTTTCTTCAATCTTTTTCTAAACAGTGAAAATTTGTGCCATCCATACCAACTAACGAATAAAAACAAGATGATGAGCGCTACAAACGGTACCACCACCGCAAGCAAGCTTACTACCCATGACCCTACCTGCAGGAATGCGGGGCGCTTCACCGCGATAATTAGTTTTTCGGACGGCCCACTTTTTGCGCCACGCTCATCAACCACTTCTGTCCAAAGCGTATATGCGCCGTCGCGCAATCTCTCGTCGGAAACAAAAATGAATTTCCCGTCTTGGTCACTTCGTACCGGAAAAGCTTTAGATTCGTCATTTTCTCTTTGCAACCAAACAATTATTTGAGAGTTTGGGTATTGGTTTTCGCCTTTAACCGTCAAGATACTGCCGCTTTCCAACTCTTGTTGATATTCGGTGAATGCCGGTTCTTTTAATGGTCTTATAATAAACTCTTCGGTCGCCATCGCGTAATTCCCAGCTTTATCAAAGGCCTGGACTAAAATGTTGCGCTTCCCCGGCGCCTGAGGAAGAAGGGTGTAGGGATTGCTTTTTACAATTTCCGGTGCCACGGAAAAGAAATCGCCTTCGCCGATTTTAATCTTGTAATAATCTATCCCGGAAAGAGAGTCGGTGGTGTCAAATAGCGCGACTGGCCGAGGATTGTCGGTCTCATTGCCGTCAACAAAGTTTATTGTAAACGGCTCCGGCGGCTGTGTGTCAATCTGGAATCTAAAATGAGAAACCGCTCTCCAGCCGCTTGCATCGCGCAATCGGACATGGAAATACCAAGTGCCATCCGCCAAATCCGTTATTTCTTTAGAGCTTATGGGGGTGGTATAGGTTACTGTAGGAATTTCGTTAGGGATTTTCCCAACAAGGAGACGCACGCCAGTTACCCCGGAGGGCACATTCCAATTAAACTGGGCGACGCTCTCTTGATACCATTTGTTTTGGTCAGGATGGGTTGTGGAAGTAATTTCTGGAGCTTGAGACGTGCCTGCTATTTCAGAAGGAGTAGTTGCTTCGGACGCTCCCGGGCCGACTATCCCCAGAGTAAAGTTTGCGGTTCCAAAACTTGCTAAAATGTTGGTTCCCTTGCCGTCATTAGCGAGCGCCGATCCAGAAGAAAAACTTACGGGTGCTGCTCCAGCCACTTTAACGCGGAAAGTGACGCCAAGGATTTTCCCGGAAGCGCCGGTAAAACCCGGGTTTAACACAATTCCCTCAAAATTAACCGTGCCGGCGCTGTTAGAAAATGTCGGCTCTTGAACCCACAAAGTAAAAATCGAGCCGGCTTTAGAAAGAGAGATAACCTCCAGCTTATCTTGCGGGAACGAAATCGCGCCCGAAGCCGCATTCATTGCCTGATCGGCGCTCGAAACATAAACACTTACCGTAAATGAGGTGCCAACCGCATGCGTTCCTGAAGAAGGAGAAAAATACAAACTTGCCGCTTGAGCGGTTACGGGGAAAATGCCAAAAATTACAAATAGCAACGCGCCGCCGATCAATGGACTTTTTATTTTTTTAAATATCTCCTCCATAAAAATTTTTTGATAGCGTAAGCAATAACGAGCCCTAATGTAATTATAAGCCAATTCTCGTAATTTTCGTACCATCCAAGCGGATTTTGCGGTAGAATTTTTTCAATTCGCGCATTGCCGGCTTTATCAATCGCTTTTATAAAAATATAACTTCTCAATTTCTGATCTTGCAATGCGTACGGACTTTCCGCCGAAATCCATTTCGCAAAGATATCAAAAATCCTTTGCCGCGTTTCTTTTATTTCGTAGCGGTCAATGCCTGATTTTTTATCCTGCGTCGCAAAAACCAAGAACCATTTACCGTCAAATATGCTGGAGTCGGCCGCAATTTCTGGCACAAACGACTCGGACGGCTCACTGTCTTTTTCTTCTTTTTTGGGCGGCAAAGACAAGGCCTGGCTTGTAACAACGATTTCAAGAGGAGAAACGGAAATATCAGCCGCAGTACCATTACCGTCATTCAAGAGAGCTTTTATATTTTGCATCTCCAGTTTTCCATTGCCTTCGTTCTTCGCCAAAAAAGTAATTCTGAAGATGAGTCCTCTTTTGCCAACAAATCCGCCCGGCGTGATGCCGGAAAAAATGATTTCATTTTCGACACGACGCGACGGCCGCTCTACCCAAAAATTAACAATGGAATTTCCGTCATTTAATTCTTTGAACTCCAAAATGTCGGCCGGAAATCGCAGAATGCCTTCAACGGCATTGATATTTTCGCTTTCCGCACTCAAGAAAACGCCGACTTCAAACTCCGTATTCGCTTTAACTTTTCTGGTATCGGCGTCATAAAAAATCTCCGCCGCAAAAAGGTGGTACGGAAAAAGAAATGCTATGCTTAAAAAAATAAAAAAAAACTTTTTCATATTTGATTTATCCCGTCCACTGGGTAGTAGAAGTTCGGCTGGGCGCCTTTGGCGCTATATTGCCGAAGGCAAGCCGAACTTTCACTACCCGGTCCAATAAAACGCCATAATGCTAAAATCGATCAAATCTACTTTACCGTCGCCATTCAAATCAACTGAAGCAGGGGGCGATGACCGCTTGTACCAATATGCGGCGATGGAAAAATCAACGAGGTTAACTCGCCTATCATTGTTCATATCGCCTTTCGTGACAACCTTAGGCAATTCGGCCGCAATATTTTTTGTGCCAACGAGAAAGCTGATGGCCTTGCTAAAAGAACTAATCGCGCCTTCTTTGGCTACTTTTGATTTTGTGAAATGCTGACCCATATCCAGTTGAGTAGTATCAAAATTGTAAAGATACGCGCCATTTTGATCGGCAGAGGTTTTTCCAAAAAATTCTTCTTCTGAACTGATGGCAACGGTAATCTCTCCGTTTGGCACGCTTTGTCCAAAAATCGCAATGTTATCGCCCCGCTTCACCTCGCTTTTATCAACCGCGATGGTCGGCGCAATAAAAATGCCGCTCACGAAACTCGTGGCGCCGCTCGTCACGCTCACGGGAAAAGTTAAAAGAGACGACCTGATGCCTTTTGAATCTTCGCTATAGACGGCGAAAATATAATTTCCGCCCGAGAGCCCGGAAAGCTTCATTGAAAAACCGGCATCGCCGCCGGCAACCGCGGTGGCCGCGATTTGCGCGTCTTTCAGGAGTGTTACGACGTTTTTCGGATAAGCCCGACCGGAAAAGACAACGCTCGTTACCGGCGCGATGATGCCACCCCCGCCGCCTCCGCCTCCGCCTCCGCCCCCACTACTACCATTACTACTAGATTGCTGCTGCGCGGGAGCAGTTCCCAAAAGCGAGAATGTACTGAATTGCTGTGTAGATACGGTAACCTTATTTACTACGGTATCAACAGTGTAGCTGGTTAAAGCAGACCATGAAGATCCGTTCCAGCGATAGGGAACCAACGTGCTTTCATCAATACCGCTTATATCCGCATCCGAGTAAAAAAAAGTAAGAGTGATTGGCTTATCAAATGAGGTAATAATACTTCCGGTATTCGCGTTAGTGAAAGAAAAATTATAAAAAGTGTTCGCGCCGAGCTTCCCGCTAGGCAACGGCGCCTCAGCGACTACGGCGGATTCCGCCGTTGAATATACGGTCATGATCACCGGAACGCCGGAACTTAACACATCTGCGGGAAAAGCAAAATCAAGACGGACATTGGTATCATTCGGATTGCTTATTGAGTCAGAAAACGAAGCAGTAGTGGCAATCTGGTGAGTTTCAATGGTATACACAACAGTAACCGTCAGTGTGGCGGTAGAGGCAACTGCGGCAAAAGGAAAGAGGGAACTACAAAGCAAGAGCAGGCAGATGAATTTGAGCGCGCCACAGACGCTTTGCTGAACCTGCTTCTGAATATAATATATGTATGCAATAAAAAACATTCATTATTTATTTTTTGCAATGGAGATTTTTATGTTTTTCTTCACAAACCTGATTGCGAAAAAGAGTACCACCACGCTCACCAAGAAAGCAATCACATACCAGAGCGGGAAAGCGTAAAAAGTAATGCTGCTCGCGACAAGTTCATTGCCCTCGCCGTCAAACATTTTAAGATTGGCTTTATAACGCCCCAAAAGGACTCCGTCAAAATTTACGCTGGCGACCAGATCCCGCACTCCGGTAGGCAGCACCACCTGTCCGCCGACATCGACACTGCCAACTTCTTTACCAAACATATTAGTGATGGTGATCTTCCCTTTTGGTTCAAAATGAACGGTTCCGGTATTTTCAAACTTAATCTTAAAATCGATTGGGCTTTTTTTGACAAAAAGCGGTCCGGAAAAATCAAGCACCGTGCCTTTCTCCAAGTGACTGCCGGGGATAGTAACCAGAATGAGCATCCCGACTTGCGTCCCCACTCTAAGCTGTTGCCCGCCAGATGTCGGCAATAGTGTGGCCTTAAAGAAAGCAGCGCCAAAATGTCCCCCCGGTTCGGCGTTGGGAGGCGCTTGTATGGTATAGGAGACATTCTTCCCCTCGCCCTTTTTGAGTACAAATGACTTCGGTGAATCCAGCGTAACCCAATCGCGAACAGTGCTCACCCCGGGCGCTCTTCCCACAAACTGGATGTTGTAGGTACCGGCAAGAGGAACGAAATCTTCCACCTTCACCTCAACATTCACCGCTTCATCGCTTGCGTTCGTAATTGAAACAACACCCGAGGCAGAAGCTCCGGGCGCAAGTGTTTCCGTAACTTTAAGCGGCTGAATCGTAAGACCGACGCTTGCAAAAGCGCCGGGAGTGAAAGCAAAAGTACCGACGAGCAAAAAAGCAATTGCCCCCGCTCTATATATGAGAGTTTTTTGCCACGGTAATATCATGAGAGGTTAGTTACCAGTGGCAGTGTAGGTGATAGGGCAGCTATAAGCTCCTTGCGCTTGAGACTCGGCAACATCAAGATAATACTGCACAGTGTTTAAGTGCGCGGTCGCGGAGTATGAACCCGTTCCTGCATTGCCAATTTGTCGCCCGACCGTAGAACTTGCAACTCCCGCGTATTTGGCTGTTCCGTCTGCGTCAGTCGCGCCCCACCAGCTGGTTGCAAGAAATGCCGTACCATTTGTGCTGGAAGCCGACATCACGCGAAAAGCAAGAACTTGTCCCGAAGTATCCAAGCTCGCGCGCACCACGGCGTTACCTGCGGTGGTAGTAGCCGCTCCGTTGACCCATTGGGCTTGGTCAGTAATACCTGTTGATGCATCACTATCCAAGTCGCAGGCAGTATTACCGCCCGGAATAGTCACGTCATCTCCCGAAAGAACAACATTCCACCCGGCAACATTATTAGTCGTAACCGAAAGCGTGCTTGTCGCAATTTTGTATGTTCCGGGAGTGAGAGTGGCAAATTGGTCAGTTGACACACTAAAGGTAAGCGTCTGCGCTACGGTTACCGTCAAAGTAACCGCCGCCGCATACACATAGGACGCCCCCCCCCGACAAAAATAACCGCCGCAATCAAAAATGATGAGAACAGCGCGCGAGCATCATTTTGAGAATTAAAAATTCGTAGCATATTTTGGTAAGTTAATAATAAAAAATTTGTCTACTTCATAAGCTCATGCTAATTGTAACATATCGTCATGTAAATGTTATCCACATACTGCAAAACATGGTCAAGGGTTCATGGTTGCCGTGTAGGTAATCCCCCCTGAATACGCCCCCGTCTTTTGGGTTGAGGGGACATCCAGATAATATAGCACGGTGTTGAGAGCACAATTAGTTCCCGAACAACTGACACTTGAATTGCCGATTTGTTTGGCGGTAGAAGGAATGCCCGCCCACAGTGTGCTCGCGCTATCCGCATAGGCATCGGTCGTACCCCACCAACTTCCCGCCCTGAAAGCAGTGGTGCCGCTTGCCGTCATCACTCGGAGACCGAGTACATCACCGCTTGAATCAAGAGAAGAAATACGGACCGCGTTGCCCGCGGTAGTGGTTGCGGCACCCGGAGCCCATGCCGTCTGGTCGGTGATATTAACCGTCGCGTCGGTATCCAAGTCAAGAGTGGTGTCGGCATCATCTCGGCTCACAGTCACATTCCAGCCACTGGTATTATTGGTATCAACGCTCAAGGTTGTAGTGGCAAAAACCAGAGAGCCGGGTGTTATGGTGGGAAAATTATTGCTACTCACGGTAAACGTAAGCGAGGCACCTCCGCCCGCGAGCGTTACTTGCGCGATAACATCGGCGGAATTCAAAGCTGTGCCGGCGTTCGTTACCCTGAAACAATACACGCCGCCGTCCGTAGCATTTGTATTTGCCTGAAAAACATACTCCACTTCGGTATATTGGTTTTGAGCCAAAGTAATGGCGCCTGATTGGTTGGATGTGCTTTCTACCTGATCGCCGGCCACGAAAGTATATGCTTCTGCGTTTGTAAGCTGGGCGGTGGTTGGGTCGCCATCAACAAATAAACTACTGCCGCTCAATGTCATATCAAAATGTTCTGTCGTAGCCGTATCGGGAACCGCGGCATAACTTTCCCCGGAATAAGCGGTGTCGCAAGTGCCGCTCTGCGCCGCCCACTCCAAACGATAATTGTAAGCGGAAGCGCTGCCGCCGGTATTATCAACTTGAAAACGGAGTCGGATGTTGGCGCTTTTGGCGAGGCCAGTATGCGCCGCATCCTCCGTCTGCGCCCAAGTCGCCGCGGGAACTGTGTAAGTTACCAAAACATACAAAGTTGAGATTTCCGCTTTGACGCCGCTACCGGTGAGCACTAATTCCATCGCATTCATTCTTGTTGTGTTGATGCTCAAGCCGGTAAATTGCTCTGTTTTTGTCTGGTCGGCTCCGTTGATGACTTGGGCCGAACCCATTGAATCTGCGACGCCGCATTCAACCGCGTCGCTGGCTATATTTACGCAATATCCTAAAGTAACGCTTGAATTGGGGTTTCCGATATCGTCTGCGCCGGCAACCGTAATATCAAGTTGGGTCACCGTAACGCCTGCCGGAAGAGCGTCATTGGAAAGCGTATAATAATCTGTCGCGGCGGCAAGCAAAAGTTGAGAAGTTTCCAAATCGCTCGATGGCGCGGTTGCCGAAGTATCAGCAGTGTCGTCATCCACGCAATCCCACTCGCTTCCAGCAGAACAGCCACCGACAATCGAGAATCCTACCGCGCCAAATCCATTGCCGGTCGGATTGAAATAAAGCGTCTGATTCGTATCGCCTTGGGGACCGTTATCATTTCTCCAGCGATAGTGGTCTTGAAACACATTAGGCAAAAGAGAAAGCGTCGTCGCCCCGGCAATGGCAACGGCCGTGGCCGGAGTTACATCGCCGGCTGAAACAACAACATTTGTAGAAGGATTGGTGATTTCAATCTCAAGGGTATTTCCATCAGACGCGCCAGAGCCGACATCCAACACCACATAAACGCACATCGCTTGCGTGTTGCTTACGGCAACTGAACCAGTGAACGCCGAAGTTCCATTTGCCGCCGAAAAGCCGTCAATATCGGTTGATCCATACTGCGTATCACCGGCGGCATAACTCTCGCCAGCGCAATCAAAGGGAGAAGTTATGTCAAGGTCGTACTGGAGTTTTATATTGTCCAAGTTGTTGAGTGCGTCCACCGTGCCGTTTTCGGTGATGGTGATGGAAGTAACATTCGCCGTGCCGCCGCTCCGAACCATTGTAAACGCGCCGCCGACATATTGGCCGGTTGAGGGGATATTCATACTGGCGGTTTGGGTGCCAATTGTGCCGACCGTAATAGCAGGCGGGCCGTAGGTGACGGTGATGCGTATAAAGTCAACATGCGCGCTTTCAGCTGCGCCGCCGCCGGAAACTTTTTTGTTTTCTGACACAAATGCCACACCGAAATCAAGGTCGTTAATTTTCGCGGTCGTCCAAAAGCCGGCCGCTTCGCCCCACAGATCGGCCGTGCCGCCGTAAACTACCGTGCCGTCAGCAGTAGGCCAAAAAGTAGCGGTATCGGCTTTATTGACCGTGGTGCGAATTGTCCCACTTTCGTCAATCAGTTGGACGGTATTGTCTATGACGCCACCTGCAGCAGCCGTATTCCCTTCTTTGCGGTCGACTTCAACTTTTATTCCCTGTATTGTTGACCCATCGGGGATGGAAAAACCAAAATTTGTCGCCTTTAAGTAATTACTAATCTCGCTTTTTGCCAAAGCTGCTTCCGCGTAAACACCATCATCTCCTCCCCCTGTAGCAGTAATTTCTTCTGGCGTCGTCCAAACTTCTGTACCTATACCCGTGGCATTAGCGCCAGTGCCAGAGATGGTAGGAGTAGTATCTGTTGCTTGCGCAATCTGAATCCCCGGCGGAAAATTGAAAATCTGCGGCCAGCCGGAAAAAATCCAAGAAAAAGCTAAAAGTATCACCAGAAAAAATCTGGAAATTTTCAAAATTGCGGTTTTTTGAGGCAAATACTCTTTCACCCCGTTAGAAGTCCGCTGTGTATGATTATCGTGATGTATGCCCGACATAATTTGTTTTTGTTATATTCCCGCTAATCCAGCGCAGAAAAATTTAATAATTTTTTTGTCAAGGACTTCTAACGGGGTTCATCACTTACATTATACTTCTTATCCGAAAATTATTGAAGATACCAACGCAAAAATCACTTCCTTCATTGAAAAAAAACGCGCGCGCGAGATCAAAAAATGCAAAGAGAATGTTTTTGCTTGGCCGCGATCAGAACCGCGTTGCTCTAGCGGAGGATTGCATGTACGCGATCGCACAAGTACCGCGGAAATTTCTAACTTGATTCACTTCTCTTCCCACGAAAGGGTAATGTACTGGTCGGAAGTTAGGGGGAAACTCGGCGGCGGGGCATAGAGCAAACTTCCGTCATAGTTAAGATTGCGTATTTGGTATCCGGTTCCGTCGGTATAGGCAAAACCATATCGCTGGTTAGTCGCGATCATGCCCCAAAGCGTAATGGTCTGGCGCGTATGATACGGAGAACAGCGCTGTGATCCGCCGCCTGGCGGGCGGTAATAATGTCGCCCCACGCGTCCGTTCTGGGCAATGAGCGCCGCGTCAATTCTCAAATCATTGTCGCTTACCATGCCGACATTGATATTTCCCTGCGCGATGAGCCCTAAAACATCCGATCCGTCATACTGCGTATACAAAAGATCACTATTCACGATAATGTTTTTCCGAAACGGAGGATTGTCCGGCAAAAAAGCTGCGACAATAGTGAGGCGGCCGCCGTTGATTTGGCCGTCAACAAAAATATCGTCTTCAAGAAAGATGATGCCGTTGGCGGGAAACGGGAAATTGCCGATAAGATGCTGGTTTTGAATGCTCCACGTGCTCCAGCCCGATTGATTCTGGCTATTTGTGCAGCCCGACGGCGGATTTACCCGGCCTGTTACGCGATAGAGATCAAATGTGTCATCGGTGCGCAAAACAATATGGTATCCAAGGGCGCCCGCGCTCGGACGATAAAACCCGTTTGCCTCTGCGTCTGTTTTCATTTGAGCAAGATCCGCGGTAATTCCCGCAAAATCCACCGCTGGCACGGGGAATTGCCGTCCGATCTCAAATACATCGGTTCGCGCAGGCACAGGAAGCGGTGGCAGAGGATCCGCGGGCACGACGTGCGTATGAACGCCGAACTCATTTCCCCCGCTGTGATCCGGATCATTGTAGGACGCGACTGCGCTTGAAACCACGTTGTGCGCAAGGCCGTCAAAACGAATCCCTTGATTTGAATGAATTGGTCCGAATACCTCGGTGCCTTCGCCGAACCTCATGAAGTCGTTTGCCACAACCGCGTATTTTGCAATCGAGGGCTTTGCGAGTTGCGCCGCAATTTTCCGCAGAACCGGCATATCGGCATTTAGATTCCCTGTGGACTCAACAACTACCAAGCTCGAGCCAAGAGGCGGCGGAGTGATGTTGAGAGAGAATTGGCCGATCACATTGCCGTCTTTGTCCCGAAAATCGTGCACATAGGGACCTGGACCGCCAGTACCATCCTGAAAGTCCGCCGGGGCGTGCGCCAGATGCCAGCGGTAGTAATCAATGCCGGCCTCCGCGATCTGAAGCGCCTCTTCACGGCTATATGCTTGGCGAGACGCTTTGATATTGAGCGCGGTCCAACCCACTAAACCGCTAAAAAGATAGACGGCGATCGATCCAAACACAATAACCTGAATCAATATCTGACCTCGTTTCGATCGCACAAACTCCCTTATTTGATTTACGATGCGGCGGAGCGTCATAAATTGTCTTTGAGATTTCTCATGGAAATTTGCGTTGTGAGCGTGATGGGATTGGGCGGCGCAAGCGGATTGCGATCAACTACAATCGTTATTTTCACAAGGCGAACCGCAGATACGTCAACGGGCTCTGCGAGCGGCTGGGTAGTGCCGTCATAGGCAGTATCATAGTAGCTGAATAGTGCGGTTGCACCGTTTGCAATATCACGCACCACATCGCTTATGGTTTCGCTCGCAGGATTATAGGTAAGGGGATCGCCCGCGGGCTTTGTGACTCCTTTCTTGAGAACGGTGCCGTCGAGAAAATATCGAATGCGCTCTTTGAACGAATCGTCGTCAATGTTAGAGTAAAAAATAAATGATGAAGTCGATGTCTCTGCGAGGGCGTATGCGCCAATGCTTGAGGGAGAGGCGGCGCGTATTTCGGCGCTCATGACCTTGAGGGCGCGCCGCACCTCCTCCTGCGAGACGATACTCTGCGAAAAAATCCTGTTGAGTGAGAAGACGTCTTTTTGAAACGTAAAGATCGCAATGCCAACGAGTGCCAGAATAGATATCGCCACCACCGCTTCAATAATGGAGAAGCCCGAATCACGCGTATCCTGTTTTTTGCGAAATAACTTTACCATAATATCAGGGTGATAAAGTTACCTCCGCCTGCTGCCACAGAGAAGAAACATTTACGGTATCGGTGAATACCTGATACCCGGATTTTGAAACAGTGACCGTATAGTCGCCGATTCCTAATCCTGTGAAAAGTAATTGCCCCGGCGGCACGCAAGAGGAGGTAAACGTAAACGAAATATCGGAGATGGTCGGCGTCCATGTTGTGCTCGCGGTCTGGAGAAAAACCTTGTAGCGCAGATATCGGTCTCCGTTATGAAGCAAGTTGATATTTTGATTCGCAAGAGTGTAGTACGTATCAACGCCCCCGTCGGGACCCAAAAAATTCCATGTCGTTGTATCGTTATTCGTTGCAATCTGGAATCGAACATTATCAGCGCCTGTTTCGGGTGGTTGTGACTGCGGCTGCCAGAGGATTTGATGGAAATTGCTCGCAGAACCCGTATCAAACGTGGAAGAAATCAGATACCCAGACATTGCGTACTCGTCAAATGTTTTTCTCAGACGGAGCTCGCCTGAGGGATTGTTGATTTCGATATTCCCGTCAGAACTAAAATACCGCGCGGTGTCGATATACTCCTCTTGTCCGGATCCGCCCGACCAATCGGTCTGGCGAATAAAGCCACGACCCGTAATCACTGTTTCATCGTATCCCCCGGGCCCTTCAAGCCGCACGGAGGCGTCAGAAAGCGGAAGCTGGGTGGAGGCGTCTTTGACAGTAATAAGAATGCTTCTCGGATTCTTAGGCACCACAATCAGTTTGGAATCCTGATTGGCGTTTGGATTCAGTGTTATAGGCGCCAGCGGAACAGTTCCCGCAAGATCATAAACGCCGTCGGTAAGCGCGAGATTGTACGTATCCCATTCAATGCTGGAAATGGTTTTTCTGCCAGTGCTATCTGTGACGTGAGATGTGCTGTATTTAAAAACATCCGGGCTTGTTCCGATAAGTTTTGAACCCGCAAGAGAAAAATCTATGGATGGCGCGATATTGCACGTCTCGCTTACGCTTGAGACGTCGAGCGTGCTCGTGCGGTCGATCGCAAAACTCAACTGCGTCAAGAGCTGGGTGGCAACTGTTGCGTGGGGCTTTGCAGGATTTGGATTTTCAGGAGCGCCGGTTGGGTATGTTGCTTCGGCAGAATACCCGGATTTTGACACGCTGATTTCGTACGCCTCTGCTCCCGGAGGCGCGTCAACAATTTGAAGCATACCGTCGTTATTTGTTGTATCGTCAATGACGAACGCGGGACTCGTCTGATTATTTTCAATATGTACATCAGCACCCGAAACCGGTTGCCCGACCGCGTCAAAAACTTGGACAAAGAGAGCGCCGTTCGTTGACGCGGTCTCGAGCGCCCGGGGAGCTATAGAGGTCGTAAATCCAAGCGGCGTGAAGTTTCGGCACAAAGCGCACGAAATTTCTATTTCAATAAGTTTATAGTCAGCGGGAGAAAGATCATTCGGATTCCCTCCGATGGTTCCGTCAAATGGATCATCGATATTGCGGATAATAGTTTCTACCGTAAACTCTGTTCCATTGCGGACAAGGGTTTGCGTATGTGGAATCTTGCCTGAAGGCAGCCCGCTAACGATTCCAACATCCGCATAGGAAAGATTCCGCGCTATTTCAAACTCTTCATTCGCAAGCGCCGTTGCGGTGATTTTAATGCGGGAACTACGAATCGCATTCATGGCCACGCCGTATGCCTGATAAACACTGACGGCAATAATCATAAATACCGCCACTCCAACGAGCGACTCTACGAGCGTAACTCCCTTTTGATGGTGGATCGGCGTGCGCATGCAAAACACACCTTCATACTACCAAAAACCGTCCTTGTATGGAACGGTCTAGGCAAGCGCGCGAACCTCTTTTACTCCTTGTATCTTTGATTTGAGAATTTCTTCAATTCCTGCCTTTAACGTGACCTGCGATAGGGGACACCCCTGACACATTCCGAGCATTTTCACGTAGACAACGCCTTTCTCAAACCGCACAAATTCAATGTCGCCCGAGTGGCGCGCGAGCGCTGGCCGTACTTCTTCAAGGACTTTTCTAATTTCTGTTTCCACAAAAAATCCAGATGCGCAACTCTCGCGTTGCCTATCCAACTATTCGCT
>Ga0209211_10002271_pt1 | contig 33565 bp, 43 predicted proteins | sample RifGroA2_FD_183992 | JGI IMG/M metagenome (GOLD analysis project Ga0209211, IMG submission 183992) | Groundwater microbial communities from Rifle, Colorado, USA - Groundwater A2 (SPAdes) (version 2) | ecosystem: Environmental > Aquatic > Deep subsurface > Groundwater | place: Rifle, Colorado... | reverse complement strand
TGTAGTTTGGGAGCTTAACAACAGGCCCAGGAAAATACTACAATACAAGACAGCTCAGGAAGTATTTAACACACACCTTAATTTGCCCTAAGGGTTGCGTTCGTTCCTAGAATACAGGCTAGTAAAAAAGAAAACATCTACTTAAAGCAATTGAGTAAAAAATTGACAGAGGCCAGAGAAAAATTAGGACTTACTCAAGCTCAAGTGGCTGAAAAAGCTGGTATGGATGTTACTTATTAGCCCGTATTGAAAGAGGAGAGATAAATACAAAGGGAGATAAATTGCTTAAACTCTCTGAAGTCCTCAAAGTAAAAATTCCTTAAGCCTCTAATAAAATTGTCTTACGGTTGCATCAGAAAGCAAAGTAACCTATAATGAGTGACTTATGTGGGAAATCTACAAAGGAAGTCCATTTAATCAACCTTTAAAGTATGAAAAATTTTCGGATGAAAATCATCGTGGATTCTTCGTACCAATAAACAGAAGAGATTTAGTTGTAAGAACCATGCGGCCAACTCCACTGCAAACAAATGATGAAAGAAGGAGATATTTAAATATTCGCGCTGATCTGTGGAGAGAATTTAGTAGTTATGAAGGTGTTCGTGTTGCGCCCTTCTCTTTGGTAGCTGGGATGCCAACTGGAGGTACTTTCAACGGGGTGCCTACGGGGGAAAGTCTGTATGTAGTCACAGAGAAGGTAGATGGGCCTAGTTTAGATAACATAGGATTTTCTAGCGATCCATGTAGAGCTGAAGATTTCGAGGCTTTTTGTGTAGGTTTAGCTAAATACTTTACAGATAAATATCGAGATGGAGGTTATTATTTATCTGACCAAAAAATCGACCAATATGTTTATGGTGGTACAAAGTCGAATCCCAAGCCAGGAGTACATTTTGTAGATTTAGATTGGGAGATGGGAAGTATTAATCCAGAGGACCCTTACGATTTAGATAGTTGGATGTTCAGAGGATATATTGGCTTTGTTGCAGACATGATTGATCACCTAGAGGCGAGATGTGGAACTAACTTTGCGAGAGCTAGAACCGAATTTAAATTATTTCAAGAAGCTCTTGATGTTTAAAAACGTAAGTAATTCTTGAATAATTCTCTCACTTTCTATCCTTCTCATAAATTCCTTACTGTGTGCTTGAGATAAAACGTTAAGACTCCCTTCGTAAAGTATTTTTCTATCAATTATTACTATCTTTCTATGGAATTTCTTTTTTCTATCATTTTTGGCAAAAAAAACTTGTACACCTATTTCCTCAAAATAACGAATCTCGTTTTCTGCTTGTACAGCCATCTCACCATCATGTTCTAATGGCTCTCTCGTCAAAACGTAAACTATTATATTTCTATTAACTAATTCCTTGAATGCCAATATCAATATCTTCATCCTTTCCGTAGTTATAAATGGAGATCCAATATAAACTTCCTCCCTACTATTTTCTAAGTCCTTAATGAAAGCTTTATAAAAAGTGGTTTCATCATGAAGCTGAGCGGAGAAATTGGTCATTCTGATCCCTCCTCATTTTGGTATACTTGTACCAATCTGTCCCAGAATGCTAAAACCTGTTTGAATAGTTTATACATCGGGCAGCTTTTTTAGGGTAACTAAACATATTCAATTAATAGCCACTCTCTTGCTTCTTCTTCGGTTTTGAAAATCTTAACATTAAACTTGCATCCTGTTGCCAGAGAAATTTATAAAATCTAAGGAGTTCCTGAAGGAAGGACTGCTGAGGAATTTGTATTGGTATGTTGCTGTATTGTTTCTTGGTTTAAGGCCTGATTCCAAATTCGCACTTCATCTATATCACCATTAAAAGTTAAAGTACAAGTGCCAACATAGCGTCCAATGTATAGGTCGTTGCTATCAGGAAGGTTATAGCTAATATTTATGTTAGTTGGGGTACCAGTACCAACCTCTAACCCATCAACATAAAGCCTTACGTTGGCACCATCATAAGTACCTGTCGCATGATGCCAGTTTCCATCCCAAACTCCAGTTCCTGCATCAGGAGATAATTCAAATGTATTCCCGTTGGAGATATAAAACTGCAACCCACCTGAAGCACCTGTATAGAGTGCATAGGATGCAGTATTACAGCCACTTGCACCCTTAGAGGCTATGTAATTAAAGGTACCCGGACTACCTGATCTGCGTACCCAGGTCTCTATTGTAATTGTCTGGGGTTCTAGTAAAGAATTGTTCGGAACCTGAACATATGAGTTTTGATTAAAATTTAATGCATTACCGAACTTTCCTGATATAAGGCCACTTCCACTTATAATTCCACTTAAATTATGGCCTGAAGTGTCTTTTGCTATTGAGTTTGTATTTTCGTTTAAGCCCCATCTACCAATGATGTTAGAGTGGGAAGCATGTACTGAAGGTGCTGCAAATATTGCCACAACGATAAAGATTAATGATGAAATTACTACTTTATTCATTAGAAATTCATTAGAAAAATTATGTAATTTAAACACACTTACGAAAGAAGTGCTTCAGAAATGTGTAATTACTCCGTAAGCCAAAATTGAATAAAAAGGTACGAAAAAACCGCAGGCTTTAACCTGCGGTTTTTCTTAATTTACGCGATTAACGACTTCTTCGATTGTCTCTTGGACCACGATTATCTCGTCTACCGGTATCTCTTCTGTCAAAACCTCCTGAAAAATTTCTGTCTCTTGGTTCTTGTGGTTTTGCTTCGTTTACAACAATATTTCTACCGTCTAAAGCTTGACCATTAAGTTGTTGAACTGCTTGATCAGCTTCTTCATCAGAAGACATCTCAACAAATCCAAAACCTCTAGATCTGCTTGTAAACTTGTCTTTAATAATTGTTGCAGAAACTACATTTCCAACTTGAGAAAAGAAATCACGAAGTTGATCGTCTGTAGTATTCCAGGAAATACCTCCTACAAATAATTTTTTAGCCATTTGGTTATCACCTCCATTCATGACTCACACTCTCTGATAAACCGAACAGCTAAAACTATTCATGTAGGTAGTTTAATCGCTACTAGTTACTAAAAGAATTGTGAATGACTATCTAAATAATTCTAACACAAATTGACTTAGGATACAACTACACGAGTTCTAAAAACGATTGCAACCCCCCTGGATAAATTTAATGAAAGAAGAAAGTATAAAACTCTTAGAAATTCGGAATTAGAAAGATAAATACAACTAAAATAATAATCATAACAAATATAATAATTGGAACAATTTTACCAGCGCTCATAATTACAATATAAAATATTACTAAATTCAAAAAAGAATTTATGCAAAATATAGTAACAATATCAAAAATGATTCCGCATCAACTTTAGTTCTAAAGATTTGATAAGCAATTGCACTAGTATCAAAACTTGATTCATGGTGATTGATTTTAACAAAAATGATATCATTAAATTTTAGGAAAACATATGTCAAAAGTTGTTGCAATTGATGGGCCGACTTCTTCTGGTAAAGATTCTGTCGCTACACTTCTTTCTCAAAAAACAGGTTATAGATTTGTTGATGCCGGAGCGATTTACCGGGCAGGAACAGCATATATTCTTAAACATAATCTACCAATTGAAGAGGAGCAGCAGAATGCTTTAGTCTTTAAAAAAATTAACATTAGATTCCTAAATCATGATCTAAAACCACAACTTCTAGTAGATGGTGAAGATGTAACAGATCTTCTTCGAACGCCGGAAGTTACAAAATTTACACCAATTATCGCCTCCCAACCTAAGGTTAGAGAAGCCCTAAAGAATAAACAAAGATGGTTAGGTAGTAAACAAAACACTATTATGGCAGGCCGTGATATCGGAAGTATAATTTTTCCCGATGCTGATTTAAAAGTATATCTAACTGCCGATTTAAAAATCCGGGCAAAGCGTAGATTCTTGCAAATTCAAAAAAGAAATCCTAAAGTAACTTTTAATCAAGTTCTTGAAGAAGTTAAAAAAAGAGATGAATTAGATTCCAATAGAGCAGTATCTCCACTAAAAATTCCTGATGGGGCAATTGTAATCGATAATTCTAGCCTCAGTGTGGAAGAAACCGTAAATAGGATTTTACGAAAACTCCCGTAACTAGTTAGTTTTGTCCAGCCAAATCGTCATTGCGATGGGCCACTGGCCCAGAAGCAATCTCCTACCGTAGAAGATTGCTTCGCTACGCTCGCAATGACGGACCACTGGAAAGAACTGAATAATTACAAACTCCCTACTTGACGCACCAATCTAAACTCTCTAATCTTAAATTTAGTAAGCAATTGCCACTAAAATGTCAGAAAAAATCATAGAAAGAGTAGCAGAAGCTCCCGCTGTTATTTTAGATAAAACTTTAGAATCTTCAAAGAAAATCACCGATACTATCAGCAATCAAGCTCATCTAAAAAAAGCTAAAGAATACTGGCATAACCTTGGTCCTGGTTTAACAACCGGAGCTGCAGACGACGATCCATCCGGCATTGCGACATACTCCCAAACAGGAGCTCAATACGGTTTTCAATTAATTTGGCTTGCTGGTTTTACATACCCCTTAATGTCTGTAGTCCAAGAAATGTGCGCTAGGTTAGGTTTAGTCACCGGCCGCGGGCTTGCTGGTAATATCAGAGCCTTTTTCCCAAAATGGGTTTTACTTATAACTACGTTTTTACTTTTTTTTGCTAATACACTAAACATTGGAGCAAATCTAGGTGCAATGGCAAAATCAAGTCAACTTTTATACCCAGAAATAAATTTTGGATTTTTAGTTATTGGATTTACTATTCTTAGTTTAGCATTACAAATATTTACTACTTACGAAAAATATGCAGGATACCTAAAGTGGTTAGCGCTTGTTTTGATCGCTTATATTTTTTCAGCATTAAGCGTTGATTTAGACTTTAGAGAACTCTTGAAGTTTACTTTTATTCCGTCCATGGAGTTTAGTAAAGACCAGATTTTTATAGTAACCGCTATACTTGGTACAACAATATCTCCTTATTTATTCTTCTGGCAAACATCACAAGAAGTCGAAGAGCAAATTCTGGAAGGTAAAACAACTTTAAAACTTCGTCAAGCAGAAACCACTCCAGAAGAGGTTAAAAATATGCGAATTGATGTTTGGTCGGGAATGTTTTTATCAAACTTGGTTATGTATTTTATTATTGCTGCATGTGCTGCTACTTTATTTAAAAACGGTATTACTAATATAGCTACTGCAGAACAAGCAGCCAAAGCTCTACAACCAATAGCTGGAGACGGGGCATATTTACTGTTTGCCCTTGGTATTATCGGCACTGGTATGTTGGCTGTTCCGGTTCTTGCAGGCTCTGCTTCCTATGCCCTTTCGGAAAGTTTTGGCTGGAGATATGGTTTATATAAAAAACTTAAAGAAGCATATGCTTTTTACGGGGTAATTATTTTAGCAATGGTACTCGGCGTTATTATGAACTTTGTTGGTATTGATCCTATTAAATCCTTGATTTATACAGCTATTGCCAACGGATTAATTGCACCTATTATTCTTTCTCAAATTGTTTTAATGAGTAGTAACAAAAAGATAATGGGAAACTGGACTAATGGCTTGATAACTAGAATCATAGGTTGGTCTATTACACTTATTATGACTGTTGCAGGTATAGCTACTCTAATATCATTCTTCTAAGCAATCCTGGCTTCGCTTGACGGTTGTTTCCTACGCACTTAGAATATGCAAAACTCCTTTAGTATGACGAAACAAAAAAGAATTTTAGTTGTTGATGATGATCTTTCCATATTGGAAGTGATTAAAATAATCCTAGAAGAAGAAAATTACCATGTAACTACTGCATCTAAAATAAATACTATAGATAGTTTATTTAGAGATAATATTCCTGATTTGATCCTTCTCGATATATGGATGACCGGAATTGATGGTAGGGAGATAGCTAGGCGATTAAAATCTCATGCAAAATACAAAAATATTCCAATTGTTGTTATATCTGCCCATAATGATACCCCTAAGATGGCAAAGGAAGCTGGTGCAGACGGTTTCCTACCAAAACCTTTTGATATTCCAAATTTAGTTGCTACAGTTAAAAAACATACTGAAAAGGATTCTTGAAAGATCCTTACTTGATTACTAATTAGTTCTTAACCTCCGTCGGTAGTATGGGCACTATAAACTGCCTATGGACGACTTCTTAATATTTAAAAACTTCGAATTAATTAGGGTTGAGGACGAAACAGAAGCCGAGAAAAAGCATCTGGAGAGTTTGCTCAGTGAAGATCTTGGCGAGGAAAAAGAAATACAAGTTCTAAAAATCATTGAATGCTATCAAGCATGCTTGGAAACTGCTGCTTACTGTTTAAGCCGGGAAAACAAGGAACGGGAATATATAGACTTGCTGTTATATTTTGCAGAAGTCTGCCAAATTAGCGTAGAGCTCCTGCTAATATATCCTGAAGTTTATGAACTAACCCGAGGTGTCTCCCTAAAAACAGGAAAGCTATGTTTGCAGCAGACCGAAAAACTGAAAAAACAAGTTTCTTCTGAAAGTCAGGTTATTTTTAACCAGCTGGAAAATAAATGCCGGGAATATATTGAAGTGTATGTTTAGGTTTTGTTTGCGATTTTACTAGCTAAACTTAATGTAAACGCTCCAACCATTGCGACCAGGAGGGATAATAAATTGAATTTATTTACTTCTAAATCAAATAGCAGGTTAGCAAGAAGTCCTCCAAGTATTGCGCCAACAATACTTAAGATTACTATTCCTATTACATCGCTTTCTTGTTTCTCCTGATCAAAATAGTTTACTAAAATTCCAATAATCAGTCCAAATATAATCCAAGTAAGAATATTCATCATTGAGCTTAAGGGTATTAAACACAATTAATAACAAGAATCTTTGCTGGTAAGAAAAGGGGAAGAATAAGGTAGAATATATATATGAGGATTATCCGATTTAAGCTATCTGTTATTAAAAAAGTATTACTTCTAATTACTGTTGTAATACTTGGTATTCCAGTCTTGCTAGTGTCTTTTTCTGTTTTTACTTTTGCCAGTTACAAAATAGGCGAAGCTACAGGTCTTATAAAGATCCAAGAGTATGTTGCTGGTACGGGGTCAATGTATCCAACTTTTCCCAAAGGAACTGGAAAAACCAAAATAGAAAGAATGGCTGAAGTTGCTGATATAGCAAAAGCAAGAAGATTTCCTGGTGGGTTTAAAATAGGAAGTAAAATCTTTTTTGATTATAAGCTTCAAAGAGGCGATATCATTGCTTTTTCCAACGAGAAGACCAGAGGGATTATTGAAAAAGAAACAAATGGACAATCTGTAAATAGTGCGGGGTTTATTAAACGGGTGATTGGTCTACCTGGTGATACTATTGAAATTCGGGATGGATTAGTTTATTTAAACGGTGAAGTCTTAGATGAACCATATACTGCCACTGCCAGATCTACTTTCGGAGGAGACTTTTTGCCTGATTGCGCTAAACTGACTATCCCTGAAAGTAGTGTTTTTGTGATGGGGGATAACCGGAAAGGAAGTAATGATTCAAGATTTGACCTTGGACTGGTTAACTTTAAAGACATTGAAACTGTTATTCCAAGAGATGAACTAAAGAAAACTTGGCGGGATACATCTTCTGATTTAAGCCCATTTTCAAAAATAAAACTTAATAAACAAAAATACTTGCAGCTTCTAAATCAAGAAAGGGCAGAGGCTGGTGCTAAACCTTTAAAATTGAATGCCAAATTAGAAAAATCAGCAGCTAAAAGAGGTGAGGTTATTCTTAAATTCAATGACCTCTCTTTTGAAGCTAGCAAAAGCGGATATACTATGGAAAAAGCTATGAATGAAGTTGGATACTCTAATATTGTCTGGGGAGAAGCCCCCAATTTGGGATACTTTACTGAAGATGAGTTAATCGAAAACTTCTTTGCCTTTCCAAACTCAAAAAAGTTTTTAGTAAATAAAGATTATGAAGAGATCGGAATTTCAGAGGTGGAAGGGTTTATAAACGGCTGTCCAACGCAAGTAATAGTTCAACACTTCGGAGGCTACAAACCCCCTAATTATTCCAAAGAACAAGTGGATTCCTGGGTTAAAGGGTTAAAGAGTATTAGAGAGGTACAACCAGGCTGGATCAAGTTAAAAGATTCTGGCGATTTTTATCAGCAGAACAAGGAAGATCTAGATAAGATCATTAGTTTAATTTCTACCCGAATCTCAAGAATCGAGGCAATTATAGCTAAAATGCAGGCAAATCAATGGCTAACTCAAGAAGAAAAGCAATGGATGGAAGACGATGAGAAACTATATAATGAGATCAATGATTTAGCTGATAAGCTTAATAGGGTATAATCTTACTGATGGCAAAATACATTATCACTGGCGGACATAAGCTGAAGGGTAAAATCCGCATAGGGGGCAATAAAAACGCAGTCTTACCTTGTTTAGCAGCCTGTTTATTAACAGATAAAGAGGTCGTACTGCATAACGTTCCATTAATCAGAGATGTAGGAGTTACTTTAGATATCTTCCGAGAACTGGGTGTTAACTCTGAACTCGATGGCTCTACTATCCGAATCAGGGCCCAAAAAATTACATCTCATGAGCTGCCAAAGGATCTGGCAGAAAAGTTAAGGGCCTCTATTCTTTTTGTCGGTCCCTTGCTTACCAGACTAGGTAAAGCAAAATTTACCCACCCCGGAGGAGATATTATTGGTAAACGTAGTATTGATATTCATCTAAACGGTTTTAAAGATCTAGGTTATGAGATAAAAAGAAGAGACTTAGAATATGAGGTAAGCAGAAAGCACCATCAAAACCTAGTGAACATCTTTCTGGATGAACCGTCTGTTACCGGAACAGAAAACTTAATTCTGGCCGCCTCACTTTCTCAAAAAGTAACGATACTTCGAAATTGCGCTGCGGAACCTCATGTAGTTGATTTATGTAACATTCTTGTTCAAATGGGGGTCGAAATAGAAGGGATTGGGAGCTCAACCTTAAGGATTATTGGTAAAGATAAATTAAATGGTACTGAATTTACTATTGGCCAGGACTTTATGGAGTTAGGAACTTATTCTATTGCAGCAGCTATCACAGGAGGAGAGATCGAGATGGAAAATGCCACTCTTGATGGTATGGAACCAATGCTTAACCCCTTAAGAAAATTTGGTCTGCAGTTTGAGGAAAAGAATGGTGTGGTTAAAGTTTGGGCTAAAAATCTTAAATTCGTACCTGTTGTTAAGGTAAATGTATGGCCGGGTTTTCCGACAGATGTAATGAGTTTGGCCATAGTTTTAGCTACCCAAGCTAGGGGTGTCACTCTTTGCCATGACTGGATGTATGAAGGAAGGATGTTTTTTGTTGACAAACTAATTGGTATGGGCGCAAATATTACTATTGCTGATCCACACAGAGTTGTAATCTATGGCCCCTCAAAACTGACCGCCCGTGATTTAGAGTCACCTGATATCCGGGCTGGAATGGCCTTAATACTGGCTGCCCTTATTGCTGATGGAGTTAGTACAATTAACAGAGCGGAACTTGTTGAAAGAGGTTACCAAAACGTAGTAGAGAACCTGACTTCCTTAGGCGCAAAAATAGAAAGAGTGGACTAACAATTTAGCGTTTCTTTTAGCTTCTGTATTGAATCATAATCATAAACCGAAACAGGCAGGATATCTTTTTTAAGTTTTTTCAGGGATTTAACAACTTCTTTCAAAGTTTCTTTATCTACTAAATCAGTTTTGGTTATCAATATAGTTTCTTTTTTATCCAGAAGCGCCGGGTTATATTTTTTGAGCTCGTTTCTAACTACTTCATAATCATTTAAAAGATCTTGAGAATTGGCTGTAATACAATGCAGTAGGTTTGATGTCTTTTCTATATGCTTTAAAAACTTTATCCCAAGTCCACGGCCCTCAGACGCTCCTTCTATCAACCCCGGGATATCTGCTAAAATTTTTGAAACACAAACACCCAAATTAGGTTCTAAAGTAGTGAATGGATAATCAGCGGTTTTGGCAGAAGCCCTTGTCAGCTCATTGAGCAAGCTGCTTTTTCCAGCATTTGGTAGACCAATTAAGCCAAAGTTGGCTATAAGTTTAAGGTTAATTTTGAATGCTTTTATATCTCCAGGAAGCCCTTTTTGAGCAAACTTTGGAGTAGTTCGTCTTGGAGATCTCAACTCAAAGTTTCCTTTCCCTCCAATACCGCCTTTACATACCAAAACTCTTTGACTGGGCTCAGTAAGTTCAATCTCTTCACCTGTCTCAATATCAGTTAGTCCTGAACCGACTGGAAGGATAATTTCTATATCTTTACCGTCATGACCAGATTTTCTATTTTTCCCACCTTGCTCACCATCTTCAGCTGCAATAATTTTAGTATGTGTAAAGTTTCTTAAAGCTGTTAAATCACTTGTCGCGCGGATATAAACATCTCCACCTTTGCCTCCATTCCCACCATCAGGCCCGGCTTTTAAGTGTAGGGTAGAGAAGGATGCTCTTCCAACTCCTCCATGACCTGCTTTTAAAACAACTTCTGCTTCATCTATGAACATAGAGGAATTATATCTTAATCCTTGACTCTTTCCTAATAATCACCTATCTTAAGTTTACAAGAAAAGAGGGGAGGTGATTTAAAAATGGATGAACAAAACCAAAATCCAATGACAGGAGTTCCTACTCCTATACCAGCTTCCGACCCTACAACTCCAGTAGAACCAGCTGGTACTCCAGGACCTGCACCAGTTGTAACACCTGAAACACCAACTGAGGCTCCTGTTACCCCAGTAACAGATCCTACAGCGCCAGCTACTACTCCTGAGGTAACACCAGGTCAGTAAATGGATACTTGACTCCTCTCCTGAAATAGTTCTAATCTTAAGGTAGATAACAGGAGAGGAGGTGAGTAATAAATGGCAACAGTAAATAAAGTAGCGATGCTTCTTGTTTTGGTTGGCGCTCTTAACTGGGGACTTGTTGGTCTTCTTAACCTGAATTTAGTAAATATTCTTTTTGGAAGTATGGAAGTGGTTGAGAGAGTAGTTTATATCCTTGTTGGCGCTTCAGCTGTATTGGGCTTGCTTAATATGAGCAAGATGCTTAAGTAGGTCTGATTTTGTAATTATCCAAAATCTCGCCCCCTTGTGGGCGAGATTTTTGTTTTTCAGTCTCCCCGTGATAAAATACGCAGTTATGTTTGAATCACTTGATGTATTAGACCCTTCTGTTAGAGAGAGGCTAGAGGATACCTATAATCATCTTTCACAAAATAAACCTTTTCCCAAAGGCTATTGTAGCATGGCAAGTGAATTCACGGCTGATGAAAGGTTTCTTTTTCTTTCAAAAGGCTTTTTTGTTACAGATAGAATCATAACATCAATCCTTGGCACAAGAAGGCGTCAACCTCACTATTGGACAGAAGACCCAGAAAAAAGGATCATAGATATGACAGCCCCTCAATTTAATGATGGACTAATTGAAAAACTACCATCAGGAATTTTAGTTATCCCTCCTACATCTTTTTTGTATAGAAGATACATTAAACTAAATGAAAATGGCCGCGTTGAAAGGATTTTGATCTAGGAGCTGGGGAGCGTAATTGGCTCGGACCTATTTGAGCACGATGACTATATTAAATCATATCTCCAAGACAATCCAGACTTGCCCTTAAGCTCCGTAATTAAGATAGTATTTAGCTATTGTATCACTCCAAGATTAATTACCAAAATGGAGGAATTTAAAAATTACTTTAAGAGTGTGAATTTCTTTATGTTTGAAGAAATTTTTGGAAAACTAAAGAGACTGAGAAGATACCGTTAATTATCTCTTTCTGGCATTTTCCCATTCAAGCTTTTGCATTTCTTTCATTTGCTCATAGTAATTGGATAAACCTAAATTTTTTTTCAAGCTTTCAATTCTCACGTCTCTACCCGCATCATATTTTAAGTCTTTTTCGACTAAAGAATTAGCCCATCCAATCAAATCGCCTCTAATGTCCTCAATTATTTTCTCGCTTGGTAACAATCGTAATAGTCCCTATAGTTTATAAGAAAAATAGTCTGGTAGAGTACAGACTTTACCTGCTAATTTCCTCAAGTCTTGTTCTACAGTATTATGTAACCTTCGATCTTCGAATATTCTTTTTCCATCCTTTCCATTATAGGAATATGCTTGGTAATTGGCGTACTGAATGGAGATAATTATCATTTCATCTCTTAGCTCTCTCCACTTCGAGACTGGAGTAAAGAGAATTCGAGCAACCACGTAGGTAATAAAGGTAATCAGTAATGGTAAAAACAAATCTTTTAAATACCAAGGGATCTCAGCAGAATAAATTATAGCTTGAGGGTTATTTTCCACAAAGCAAGTATACCAAAATCTTGGTATAATCTAAGCACCGAATGATTCCTGTAGTGAAAGTACCTTATCATTAGGGAGTGAATGTCGGCACTGGCAACAGATGACCGTCTTGGCCACAGGGATCGCTTAGTAGTTTTGGTTCACTCCAAAATTCTACTACTTCTTAAGAAAAATGACTGAATATAGCTCATTAGCAATCTTTTTTGCATCTGTTAAATCCAGTGCAATCTGACAAGGAGAATTCTCATCACTGAAAATTGTCTGACCTCTCTTTTCTCCATCTGTAATAACACTAACTCCACTAGTTATCCATTCTGCTTTTTCTGGAAAGAAATCTAGATACACTGCTAGTGGATCATGGAGATTGAAGTCTTTTTCTCTATCGTGGTTGTAGTTATCAAACCAGGCAGATAGCAAATGTTTGAGCCATATATTTATTTCATTATTTTCTGAAATGTTTTCAATTTGATCCTTTGACCAATAAACTTTTCTTGTTACATCAAGTGGTACAATTTTTGCTTTTATATCTTTCAATTCATCAAAAAAACACTTAGCTGCATCTGGATCAAAAGCCATATTAGTTTCTGCATATTTTGTCTCGTTGCCTTCAATCTTAAATGCTCCTCCCATAATAGTTATTTCATTAACCTTCTTTTCCCTCAGTAAGGTTAAAGGGTCTGTTAAAGTAGCTAAAGATATAACTTTGTCTGTAGATAGACTTACATTTCCAGTACTAATATTTTGAATATCTACATTAGGATGTATACTCCATACACCGTCTGGACCATGGAAATAATCTGGCCAAGGTCTTTCAATCTTACCGTTTAATGGAATTTTTGAACCACTAATGAATTTCCAGGACTTAACCACAAAAGCAATAAATTCTTTTGCATTCAATGAGGTGATTTCTTCAGTAGCATTTCCAAATGTAGATATTAGAGTGTTTTTTGCTTCTGGCATGAGCTTATAAAGCAAAACTAACGCTACTAAATCATCTATTCCTGGATCTGAAATTATTGTGTAATTTTTCATATTGTTAGTTGATTTTATTAATAATATCTATAACTCCCTCTGTTAAAAGTTTATCAGAAATATAAGCTGCCTGTTCTGAAACCTCACTTGTTACTCTTGAGTTTACTACAAAAGCACACTTAACACCTGTATTTGGATCAACCCAATCAGACATACTATTTCCAATCATAATCACATTATGTCCAAAAGAAGCTAGTGTACCTAAAGTCTTTCCTTTAGCCTGCTTATAATCATATCCTGGATGTATGGCTAAGAAATTATATTCCGGACTACAATCAACACTAATATCGTGCTGCCCAGTAAAAACCTCTCCTAGTTTTTGTACCATTTGAGATGGACCAAAAACGGTAACTGATGCTAATCTATTTGCTCCAAAGCTCCATTGCTGATCCAAACTTTCTGGAGTATTTCCTCCAAATTCCTTCGCTATAGCATCTTCTGACTGGGGTATCCCTAACTGTTGTGCGTTTTCGTATATTTGTTGTTTATAACTTTCAATGTTAGAAAGAGGATTTATAACCAAAGTTTTTCCATTGTTATATAAAACATTTCCATTCTCTGCTGCAATTGGTCCGCTAATACCTAGTTTTTCCGCCAGTTTTTGAAGCTGAGGTAAAGGAGAATCAGAACATAATCCTACTGATAATCCATTTATTCCAGCATTTATTACAGTTTGTCTAAGTTGTTCTATATCATCCTGAGGTATATGTCCATCTGGTGACTCATCAGAGAATAGAGTACCGTTTACATCCACAAATACTATATTCTGGGGTAATTCTAATTCAGCTAATTTTTCCTGTAGTTCTCCTTGCTTTTGGACTACCTCCCAAACACCATCTATGTTATTCATTGCCCATGTTACAACTTGATCCATCGAAGTATTTTTATCAAAACCAAACATTGTCTTCATCATCACCATAAAGCCTTTATTCACTTGGCTTAATAAAATTGGTTTTCCAAGTTGTTCCCCTGTATTAGAAAAAAACTCAAGATTAGCTTGAAGAACTTTCAAAGCAAACTCTTTTTCTGCTTCCGGTGGGATAGTTGCCCTTGCAGTAGTACTTACAAAAGGAAGTATATATGGACTTCTGCCGTATTCCCCATTAGGTAACTTAACAACTAAACCACTGCCTCCTAATAAATAGTCTCTGGGATCACCTAAATCAACCTTATCAAATATGTCTGTTCCATCACTTGCCTCATAAATTACTACTGGATCAACATCTATCCCCATTTCAGCGAGCTTTTCAGGCTTACCCACCTGAATTCCTGGAATAACTTTTTTTATTTGAACTCCATTCTCTTGTAAAGCGTTAAGTGAAGCAATGACACTCCCACCGCTGAAAATATCATCCTCGGCTACTGATGCCTTAGCACCATTTAGTGAGGCATTTATATGCTGAGCTTGTAACGGTAATGAATCATTACCAGGTCTTGCAATCTGGCTAAAATCTTTTTTACCGCTTAAATAATAACCCCTTGAAACTCTAAACTCATGAACACCTTGATGCATTAAGGGATCTAAGCTAATAATCGGATGATCTGGGGATTTTGCTCTGACAGCTTTGTCTAAATCATTCGGGTCATACAAGTGTGCTTCAAAATTACCCTTGGAAGAATAACCCCACTTAAAGGTATCAACTAACTTAGCAACAAATACATCATATTCTTCTAACAAAACCTGCTGCGTTGTACCGTAATCTAATCCATAATCAGTAGCAACATTTCCAGAGAGAGGATCCATTGTAAAATTACCGTCTTTTCTAATAATGTAAGCAAAATCCACATCAGCACCAACCTCTACTTTTCCAAGCTTAGGCCATTTAACTTCCGATGTATGCGATTGCTGTAATACTTCTTTCATTTTTTTCTCCAATGAGCAAAGCTCTTGCTAATGCAACAAAAAAGCCCTTGCAAGCTCCCAAACAATATAGTTTAGAAACTTACAAGGGCCTTCAATTAGGCTGTACCACCTTGCTTCATTTATCCCATTAAAAAATCCGCTTTTGGCGGATCATTATCTGGAATAAACTTTATTCCTGACATGCTCCGTTACCGACACATGTTACGGTCTTTTACAGTTTCGTCTCTGTAGAACATTTTTGTTCTCAGCTCCTGGATCGCGACTCCAGTATAAACGCTTTTTGTATTAAGTTGTAGAGACAATATAACAAGAACAAACTCAAAAGTCAATACAACTATGAGATAGTTATAATCTTGTAGTTATTAAGTAAGAGGTTCGACTCCGGTCTCCGGTATGAAATTTTTGAGACTAGCAAAAATCAGCTAAAAAATTAGGCTCGAACTAGGAAAAAGTTTGCTTTGATGGGCAGAATTAGAGGTTTTTAAAAACTATTCCGGTTTGGAGCTGGTCACCGTAATTGGCTCGAACTACTTTGGCCTGGATGAATATATCAAACAATATCTACTTCAACCAAACCTACCGTTTATTTCTTTTATCAAGATTGGCTTACGGTACTACACTACTCCTGAGTTAATTTTACAACTTGAAGAGCTGAAAAACTATTTAGGAATTACGACTTTTAACAAACCCTTCTTTATAAAACCGCCAAAACCAATAGCCAAAAAATAATTGAAATGGAATATTGATCCATATTCCCCAAGGTAATGACAAAATGGGCGAAAGGATTAACAGGACTAGACCTAATCCACCATTATCTGCCAAGCCAAACAGTAGCAGGTATTTTGTCCACTTTGAGTGAGGCTTTTTATAGATGTACCAATAAACAAAGAAATCTAGTAAAACGATCACTCCCCAAATTCGTACCAGAGTTATTTGGAAGTCAGTTAGATTCAGACCAAGCAATGGAACAAGTGATTTTGGGATCAGCAAAGGAATCAAACCCCAAACACATATCACCATGAAAAATTTAAAGTACATGACCCTTTTAAATGTCGAAGAATCAAGGATATTCATAACTCAAGTATATCAAAAAGTGATAAAATCGGCCTACCGAATGATTTCTGTGGCGAACGTACCTCTTGAGGGAGCTGATGGCATATCATGATCCATCTTAGCCACAGAGATCGAAAATTAAAATATGAATAAAAAAATTAGAGTTTCCTGGAAAGAAAAAGAGAAAAGAATTTTTGGAGCCTTCAAATGGAATGCTTATGTAATGGCAATGTATGAAGATATATTTGAAAAAATCAAAGCAAACCACTCATGGGAGGCACAATATGGCTCTAAGTATTCATTAAAAGTTGATAAAGATTGGAAAAATGAAATTACCCCTTCTGAAATTGAGGAATTCATAAATAGAAATAAACAGCTTTACGAAATCTTTGTTAAAGGAATATCGTCTTGTGATTTATTTATTGCAGATATAACAAATCATAACCCCAATGTACTTCTTGAACTAGGAATTGCCATACAAATGGACAAAAACATCTTGGTAGTTACAGGTCAGGATGTTGACGATATGCCCTTTGATATTAGGGGTTATGAGGCTAAAAAATATAACTCAAAAAGTGAGCTATATGACATCATTGAGAAAGAAATTAAGATTTTCGACATGATAAAAAATCAGACTTTTGAGAAGGGAAAGTTTACAGGAAGTAAGAGGTATCTGCCGAAACAGAGTGGAACTTTAATTAATAAGCAGGCAATTAAAATTGAAAATATTCCTAAACTCAAAAATTTAAGAATAAAATTAGACTTTAGATTTAAATATTCGACGAATAATAATTACGATTGGTTTGGAGTTCATCTTAGGTCACAAAAAGATTCAGGTTTCTTTTCAGAGTTAGCGTTAATTAGATATTCAGGTAAGCCCAGATCCGTAACCTGGCCTGAACAAAGAAAGGAACAAGACGGTAAAATCTTTGAAGATTATGATCCAAATAAATGGTGTTCAATGGAAATATTGATTGATGAAAATAAACTTAGCATGTGGATACACCAGCAACTTGTGCTTGAGGATCAAGATCTTTTAATTGAAAATTACGGGGAAATTTTCATCAGAACAAATGACCATCATGATGCAGGTCACTTCGGTAATAAAGAAGAAGGTAAAAAGGATGAAAACGAAAACTTTTTAGAAGTTGAATATAGAAATGTTGAAATTTTGGATTTAAGTACCACGGCAAACTTATTTGAGTAGTCAAATTATGTTCAATAAATTCAAAAAGGATGATTTTGTTTTTATACATAGTACAGAAGGTGATAGTGTTGGTAACTTTGAAGTAAACAAAATTTTAGAGGTGACTCCAGAAAACATGAGTTTAAAGTATCCATTAACTCATACTTATAAAGACGATTTTAAGAATCACTCTCAGGTCATAAAAATTCCTCAGTACAGTACTGTAACAATTGAAAAAGATATACAACTTTTCAATAAGGCTTTGAATGAAGGAGTGGGTGGCGTAATCGTCCTTATGGCAAACGGTGGGTTCACAATAAAAGGCTATATCTCCGACTCATCTTCTGAAATTGATGATAGCCCCAAGTCTCAAAAGACAAAAAAATCGACAGCAGGAATTATCTGTGGACTTGCTAACTATCAAGGCAATGTTGCCCGTAAGGTATTTGATTTAAAATTTACAACACGATATCCAACTATAACTTTGCCTCCAGATCAAAAAATTATTGTAGAAAATAATGGAGAAGAGTATATCCATGGGAAATTTCAACATATAACTATCCCACCTGACTTAAACTTGCACTTAACAGATGAGAGTCCTACTAAGTCGTACGAATTCTTTAGGCCAAAAAAGCAACTTATAACTAAAACTGGTCGTTTAAGTAAACGGTATATTAAATTAGTTTCCATAACTTATCCAAATATTCAAGCTTGCCCTATTTTTACTAACAAAAAATATTCAGCTTGTTTTTTAGTGGCTTTTGCCCAAATGCCACATTGGAATCCAAATTCCCATTTCACATTAGAATTGTTTGCAATAAAAGATGAAAATGTTCGAGTTCCAATTGGAATTCATAAGAAAGGTGAGTTAGGAGTAATACATCCGTTTCCTGCCTTTTACAAAGAAGAGTCTAGTGATGAAAAAATTAGATACTTTTTACAACCGTTCATAATAATGAATCACATTCCAGAAAAAGCTATTAAAATTAAGTTTTGGTAAAGGTCCAACTCCGGTTACCGGTACCACATTCTCCCAGGCTAACTCCAAAAAACGAAAAAACCTGGCTCGCACCAGGCTAGAAGTTGATTTCAAGGCTAAATTTGAAGAAGTTGCAAAACTAGTCCGATATGGAGCTCCTGACGTGATCTTACACAGACTGCCAGAGTTTATCAGATTGTTCCTATCTGACGGTCTATTACCTGATTTAGTCTATGCTTTAGAACTAAAAAATGCATAAGTATGCATAGCAGAATTATACGAACGTATCCTACTTACGAGTTCTAGACTCTGCTATTTCTATCAAAGCCATATCCGTTAGTTTCTCTGCAAGACCAATATAAGTTGCTGGTGTTAAATTTTTTAATGTTCCCTTTACATCATCACTTACTGGTAAACCATCAACCCATTCTTGCCATTCTTCCTGCCCAATTCTTTGACCTCTTGAAAGCCCTGCTACCATAGAGTATGGGTCTTGTGCTCCAGTTTTTCTTAAAACTGTTTGAACGCCTTCTGTAAGAATCACCCAGTTCTCATTTAGTTTACCTTGCATTAGTTCAGTATTTGGATGGACTCTTCTTAAACCTGCAAGTGTATTTCTATAAGCAAGTAACCCATATCCCAAACCTACTCCTACATTTCTGATTGTTGTGCTATCAGATAAATCCCTTTGTAATCTTGAGACTGCGAGTTTTCTATCCATCCCTTCCCATATACTGTTTGCCAATTGGGCATTGCCTTCACTGTTTTCAAAATCAATCGGATTTACTTTTTGAGGCATAGTAGAAGACCCAACTTCACCTTGCTTTACTTCCTGTGTAAACCAGTCATCGCTAATATAGCGCCACATATCCTGGTCAATATCTACCAAAACACCATTCACTCGTTGAAACACTTGGAACATCTCAATCATATCGTCGTAAGGGTTTATTTGAGTGGTAAAAAGATTTGGTTCAAGACCTAGGCTTCTTATAAATTTTTCAGAAAAAGCAATCCAGTCAACTTCAGGTGCAGCCAAAAGATGAGCATTGAAGTTACCAACAGCACCATTTAATTTACCAGTAAGCTTTACGTCTTCTAATTTCCTTGTTTGTCTGTTTAACCTAACTGCGACATTTGCCATTTCTTTTCCAAGAGTGGTGGGTACTGCTGGCTGTCCATGCGTTCTAGCAAGCATTGGGATACCTTTATATTGCCTTGCTCTATCAGCAAACCCATCTACAACTTGGTCTAATGCTGGCACACAAATTTCTCTTCTTGCTCTGTCTAACATCAATCTGTAAGAAAGATTATTTACATCTTCTGAGGTCAATCCGAAGTGAATCATTTCCGTTACGTCTTCAAGACTTGTCCCTGCTACAAATTCTCTAAATGCTCGTTCCATTGCTTTTACATCATGCCTTGTTGTATCTTCAATTACTTTCACCCTTTCTGTTTGAGGCATTGTCATGTTTGGTCCAAGATTAACCAAAACATCTCTTTCTTGGTCTGCCAGTGGTCTAAGTAACCCAACCTCTGAAAGTCCTACTAAATATCTTGCCTCAACTTCAACACGAGTTTTAATAAGAGCCATTTCGGAAGCAAAGGGAGCTAAATCTTCAATTCTACCGCGATAACGACCATCTAAAGGGGAGATCGCGGTTAATGGAGTTAATCCAGATTCTTTTTCGGCCATAATTTCTGTCTAGGTATTTTAAACGATCAATTATACCTATAACTGACACCGATTATACATAACATTTATAGTTTTGCAAATAAAAATTATTTATAACCCTCATGATGTTGGTTTTATACAAGGAGGTGATGAATTTAGATGTTACCGTTGGAAATAATTAAGAAGTATTATCCTAACGCATCAGAAGAAGAGCTAAAGGATATACAAGAAGTTGTTTATTTGTTGGCTTGTGCAGTTATGCAACATGTTTATGGGTCAAAGTGGATGGGAGATTTTGAAGAAGTTGAACAAGATGAGAAATAGCGAGTTAAAAGCTAGTTCGATTCACGTTAGGGTACTAGGTTATAGGATCATATTTTTGTGAATTTTATCAACTTTCTGAAGCTAAAATTTATTAGTTCGATAAAATTCCTATGGAGCGAGGGAGGGGATTCGAACCCCCGACATTCTCGTTGGCAACGAGACATTCTACCACTGAACTACCCTCGCTTATTTAAAGTACTTTTTGGCCTTTTTTGAAAAATATCTCTCTTCTATAAGCTTCAACTCTAGTCAAATATTCTTCTTTGTGAATTATATATCCAATTTTTCTTGGCGTCTAGGCTAAATTTGACAACTCTCTTAAAATATCTTTACAATGGATTTACATAATTTTTACAAATGGATTTTGTCACTCTAAGTTTATTAAAAACTACTATTTTGGGATTTGTATTATTTAGTATTATTACTCACCCTAAATCTTTTATCTGGAATAAACTCCCAACTTATAAGAAAGGTAAGATACAGGTCTTTCCAAGTATTAGGTTACTGATCAGGGACCGGATTATCCATCTTCACCACTGGTTTAATTTCGCTATCTTACTACTTGTAGCCCAACTTACTGATATCGGCTTTTTAAATCACAATTTAACCCAAGGAATACTAATTGGGGGAATGATTCAAGGATTAACAGATCCTCATTCGAGAAAGTTAATATACAAGAAGCTTAAAAGAAGCGAAACCTATCACCACACGTTCTAAAGTGTGCCGCGTCAAACGCGGCTACCGAGTATGACTCGGTGCCGGGGACAGGACTTGAACCTGCACGCCCTTGCGGGCATAACGACCTCAACGTTAAGCGTATACCAATTTCGCCACCCCGGCTTGAATCCTGGTTATTATATCAACTCTAATATTTAAAGTCTAAATAAAAGAATTAAGCTGTGTGCGGACGATAGTTCTTATTTTGAACCATTACTAATTGAGACTATATCACATTTTAAGCAGTTAATGGAGGTTTATCTGATCTAAACTAATTAGTATAATCTACATATGTTAACCAGAGAAGGCCTTCAAGAAGCTCAGTATAAAATATTTGGGCCCTATCATAGGAGAAGATTGTCATTGCCTTTTGCTTCCAGTCGATTGAGGTATGATGTAACGCTCCCTCTAATGCCTGATAACCTTAATGGATTAGCGGTACTAGACTATGGAGGTGGTGATGGTGCGATGGCTACTTTACTTGCTGATAGGGGAGCCTCCGTGGCTGTTGTTGATAGTTCAAGAGCAGCACTACGTTTTGCACAGAGTGATGCACGGTTAAAGGTTGTTCAAGCAAAAACAGATTTGCCAATTAAAAGTGGTTCTTTTGATCTTGTAACCCTTTTAGAAACAATAGAGCATATAGATGATACCAGTGAAATACGAGCATTGGCTGAGACAAGTAGGGTCCTTAAACCTGACGGGAGTGCAATAATCTCTGTTCCTTCATCTAATCGGGCGGTAAGGATGAAACATTACCGTCACTATTCCTATGGTGATCTCATCAAAAAATGCGAAAGTGTTGGGTTAATTCCACGTAAGGTGGTCTTTTATCGACGACCTCGATTAAACTTCTTAAGTAGAGCAGCTGTTTATGGCGTTGCTCTAACAACCGAACAAAAAGCTGATGGAATAGTGATATCTGCTACCAAAACCAATTATAATATTCTGCAATGATCAAGAAAGCAAAAATCAGTGTTTCGGTGGCGGATTTACCTATCAATATTTCACCTGAACGGTTATTTGCTTTTGGAAAAAAGTTGGGAATAGATGGAGTTGAGGTAGTCTTAGGATATAAGAGTTTCCCCCCTCATATAAAATTGGTCAAACTCTCTCAGAAGTTTGGGGTGCCAATCCTCTCTTTACATCAACCTCAATCGTTCTTTAAACATCTCGTTAGTGACGATGAAATGTTTCTCACTGCTAGTAGTTTACAAGTGCCAGTTGTTATACATCCCCTAAAGTCTACAGCAATAGATAGCCCAGCACAAAAAAAATATCTGCGAGATTTAGCTAAAAAATCTCAAAAATATCGGGTAAGACTGCTGCTAGAAAATATGAGTGAGAGTAGTACTTTGCCACTCTATCGCTATCAAAAATCCGATCCCAGTACTACTAAAATAGACATGATCGTAAAAAGTTCTAATACTTACAACTTTGGAGTAACACTAGATACTAGTCACTTAAAACAGCCTTCACCTCATAAAATAGTGGGTTTTATGAAGATTATGCCGTCTATCGAAAACATTCATCTGAGTGATTTTACGAATAAAGAACAACACCTCCCGCTTGGCAGTGGGGTACTTCAATCAAACGATTTTCTAACGTTCTTAAAAATGCACCAATATCAAGGATTAATCACCCTAGAGCTTAGCCCTCATCTCTTCATTTCACAAAAGGAATATTTTAGCTGGATTGAAGGATCTATTACACTGGTGAAGAAGATCTTAACTTAATAAGTACAGATTGGACTTTATTGAGCACTAATTCAGCTACTTCATCAGTCTTAAATTGATCAGTATCAATCTTTACTATCTGAGTGCGACTGCCTGCCAGAGCTTGAACGTGCATCAGGGCATCTTCATATTGCTCAGACAATCTACGTAAAGGCACTTCCTCTTCGTGAAGGTGTTTCCATTTGGCTTTTTCAGGTCTTTTAGTTAGAGCAGACTCTGTCGCTATTCGATTATCAATTCGAGCCACAGCAGCTTCTAAGGATCAACCCAAAAATCCCTATTCGACATTACTAAATCTAAATCATACCTCGATTCAAAAAAAGGACTTGCTAAACGAGTTAAGGTAAAAACACTCATTGCGCTCGCTAAACCTATCAGTCTAGTATTCCTTGTTTGATCTGCTATTTCGTGCAGTTTTATGAGATTATGGCTTTGCCCCAATGTTTGTTCTAATATGCCTGCAACAGTTGATTTGCCTGCACCATCTATTCCTGTAAAGGAAACTCTAAGCGGCCTTTTTTCCACATCTGGAGTATAAGAAGAGTTACCTTAATCGTCAACAAGATAAGCAGCAAAGCTTTTAATATTCCGTGCAATGTTAGACCTTAACTCTCGGGAAGCTGGGGTTCTTAACGGATATGGGTTAGTAGGAGATCGATACTTAATCCCGATTAAATCTGGATTATTATGCCATGCGAATCGAGCGAAACTAAATGTTGCACCTGAAACATCAGCATGCCCCATGGTGGCTTCTCTCATCACCCCAAAACTAACTCGAACTCGACCATTTGAGAGTTTTGCAATAATTTCTCTCAGCATTTTGGAAGTTTTGCCAGTTAGTATTGAATCATCAATAAACATAAGATGAGGATCCGGTTTAACAACTAGCAACTCTTCAATATCTTGTTTGATGGTGTCAATTACAAACCCTACTGGACAGGACTTAGATACGCGCTTAAATCTAATGCAACGATCAACTGTCGGGAGATTACCATACAATGACTGGTACATATTATGCACAGCAAATGCGGTTATCCGTCCTCCTGTATCAAGAGCAATAATACGATCTGGTTTTTCAGTTTCAATGAACTGAACAAGAGGGAAGACTATTCTTCCAATATTTCTATAATCAATCCGAAACCGGGAGCGAACCCAGTCTAATACTTTTGGAGGAGGTATCTTTATATTCTGTATTTTTTCTGTCTCATAGGGCATACCGTGAGTATAACAGTAACCAGAGAATTTAGCGGTTCAACTCCTTTGCTCCTGTTAAAAAATTACGCACGATTCACAGAACAACAATATTTTAGTTTGAACCAGGATTTGAGGCTAAAATGAGCAAAAAGTACTAACTGTCCTATCAAGTGCCGAAGAGAGGACTTGAACCTCCACGCCCTTACGGGCATACGGCTCTGAACCGTACGTGTCTACCATTCCACCACTTCGGCTTAAGGACTACAACTTGATGTATTTTACCTCAAATTGTCCGGCTTTGCAGGTTCTAAAATGTATGGTATGCTTTCTAAGTTCAAACAATGGCTGAGATTAAAGAATATAAAGATTATAAAATAGCAGTTTTAGGAGGGGGACATGGACCCAGAAACATTGAACGTGCTCTAAACAGACGCACTAGACTCCTTATTTCCTTGGTAGGCGGTACGCAAGATAACGGCGGCCACACAGAAAAACTTTCTAGAGAATTACACATACCAGGTATTGGAGATATCCCCACCAGGATGAGTAACCACTTTTTAGACCCGTATCTTCAAGATACTTTTGACTACAGATGGGAAGGGGAAATGAGTTTTAAGGGGGAGAGGCCAATAACAAGTACTCTTGCTTCTTTTGTGTACAGAGAAAGAAGCCTATCAGAAGGTGTTAAAAGATTCGAAAGTATGTATGCAAGCTACAGAGGCCATACTATTCCTGTTACCGAGCATAAAATGGATCTTAAAATTGATTATGAAAATGGAGATAGTAAAGTAGGAGAAAAGCACGTCGACGGACATACTCTTTCTGATCCACCAATTAAGAAAATCGAATTATTACCGTCTCCATCCATAACCACTATGGCAGATATTATCACAGCTAACCCTGAGACTATTGAGGCTTTGGAAACTTCTGATGCCAATATACTCGCACCAGGCACAGTAAGAGGATCAACAGAACCAATTCTCCATATTCCTGGAATTGTAGAGGCTTTTAACAAGGGACCTCATAAGTTTGTTTTTGTGAACTCATTTAACCACCCTGAGACTTATGGATGGAAAGCTTCTGATCATTTAAAACTTTTCAATGAGCATGGGTTAGATATTGATGAGGCAGTAGTAGTTAAAATGGAGCACCCAATTCCTCCTCAATATTTCACAGAAGGATTACAAGCGGTGTACCCAGACATTGATGAATGTGCGAGGTATGCTAAAAGAATTCACTGGTTGCCAATTACGCATCTGGAAGAATATAAGGACGGAAGGCAAATCGTTAAACATGATGGTGAAATCGCAGGTGATCTGATCTACTCGATTTTAGATGCCAGTCGAACTATTCATGCTCGTATGAACGGAAGCGCAAAAAAACTTCTTGCCTACGCATAAACTTAGCTCGATCTCAGATAAAATATCCCATAATATTTGACTTTTGACATATTTCTATGTATAATACGCAGTAATTAATTTCTGCAAAGAATTAAGCTCCTGTACCATCCGGTACAGGATTTTTTTTGGCTATGAAAAGACTTAAAGTATTATCTTTAATATTCTTAACCTTACCTTTCCTCTCACATTCAGCAGTGGTAGCTCAGTCTACGCCTGCTGCGCCTGAAGTTCAGGAGATGAAAATTGAGATCAAGGAGCTTGATCCTCGTGCCCGGATCCTGCGTGATTATCTAAATAAGCATAAATCACCTTTAGCAGACCATGCTCAAGACTTCGTTGAAGCTGCTGACCTTTATGGAATCGACTGGAAACTGGTTCCTGCTATCGCTGGTACTGAATCTACCTTTGGTAAATTCGTTCCAGGTGGAACAAACTCTGCATATTCCTCTTACAACGCTTGGGGCTGGGGAGTTTATGGAACCCAGGCTATTTATTTTAGATCATGGAAAGACGGTATCTATACCCTTTCTGAGGGTTTAAAGAGAAATTATATTATAAGGGTCTAAAAGAACCTTATGCGATGAATAGAGTGTATGCAGCTTCACCTCATTGGGCAAAAAGTGTTACTTTCTTTTTGAGAGATATCGAACGTTTTGCTTTAAACTACAAAGAGTATCAACAAACAAAGACTGGTATCAACTCTCAAGTAGTTGAGTATTCTAATTCTGAATCAAAAACAGCTGGTATTTCTGGAAAATTAGCTTACAAGTGGTAATATAGTGTTGTACGTATGCAGTTAATATTTGCAATTCTAATAGGTAAGCTAATTTTAAAATTAACTAGAATTCTTAAAACTGGGGGAGGCAGTGCTGCTCCTGGTCTATATGCTCTTAAAATTGAACCAAACCTAGTAAGGAAACTAACAGCGCAAATTCCTCAAAACATCGTCATTACAGGCACAAATGGTAAAACAACTACAGCAAGAATACTAACTCATCTTGTAGAAAACCAAGGCTTACAAGGCTTAAAAGTAATCCGCAATTCAACTGGATCAAATTTGCACCGAGGAATAGCTTCAAGCTTGATAGAGAAAGCTGATTTGTTTGGAAGGATAAAAGGTGTAGATTTAGGCATCTGGGAATTGGATGAAGCTGCTTTTAACCACACTATATTTGATCTTAAACCTCAGATTATAGTCTTCTTAAATGCTTTCAGAGATCAACTTGACAGGTATGGTGAAGTAGACACTGTTACCCGAAAATGGAGGAATACATTAGAAATGATTGACTGGAAGCCAAAAGTGATTCTTAATGGGGGCGATCCGAATACAGCTTCTTTAGGTGATATCAGGGATTTGGATTTTAGTGTATTTAAGATTAAAAATCACAGAATGTGGAGAGAAAGAGATTTAGAAATTAAAGACTTAAGACCAGATTTTGAAGCCAAAGTAATAGAAAATAATGGATTAAGAGGCAGTAAAGTAGAGCTTAAGCTTGGAAAAAATAAAATAAGCGTCGAATTTTCTGTGCCTGGAATTTATCATGTATATGACCTTTTGGCAGCCTTGAGCGTTTTTTATCATTTAAACCTGAAATTTGAAAATCTAGATAAAACACTAAAAAACTTTAAACCTGCTTTTGGAAGAGTTGAAAAAGTACAAATAAGTAAAAAGGATGCCTACATCTTCTTAATTAAAAATCCCGCCGGAGCAAATTCTGTTTTTGAGACACTTGCTCCTGAACTAAAGCAGGATGATGTAATCCTGGCAGCTTTAAATGATAACTTTGCTGATGGAACAGATGTTTCCTGGATTTGGGATGCCTCATTTGAAAAGATAGTCTCAAATACACATGGGAAAGTAATCTGTTCAGGTAAAAGAGCACATGATCTTGCGTTAAGGCTTAAATACGCAGGGTTTGAGCCTAAAAATATAGATATAGTTACACAGCTAGGAAATGCCCTTGAGAAAGCTAAAAAAACCAAAGGGAGAGTGTTTATTTTACCGACATATACCGCTCTGCTCGAATTACAAAAAATCTTAGCTAAATCTGGAATAAAAGAAGAGTACTGGAAAAGCTAGAACTTTACATCTTCCTGAATTTTATTTAAAGTACAATCAGTTACTAATTGACATGGGCGTAAATATAGAACTTAATCCAGGTGCAAAATCCCTAAAAGTAGAAGGAACAGAAGCAATATGTCTTCCACAAACAGATTGGAGTTTAATCACCTTTATATTGATCGATAGACAAACAAGGTCTCCAGGTAAATTTGTGTTGTGGGATCATATTACAAGAGTTACTTCAGGTAGAGATGCCAAGGGCGTTGTCCCCACGAAACTCAATAAAGTATTTGCATCACTAAACATACTCAAGAGAGAAGAGATTCTTTATAGATCCAAAAACGGATCCGTAGAACCTGGAGTATATGTAGGTGGGTCAGATCAAAGACCTCGCTATTTTGTTCATAATGTTAGTGCTGCTGTTAAAGAAACGAATACCGCTCCTACAGTCTTACCCCTAAGGTTGATTGATCGTATTAGATTGGTAAGGAAACCTCCTCCAACTCTTGTACGGCAAAGAGGATCTGTTGATGCTATTAAATGGGGTGGGGATCCCTTACCTATGAAACCTAAAGCAGAAGCTAATCACTTACCATCAAACTTAATACCACCAAATCTTTGGCCTGGTTTATTATTAGAAGTAGTTAGTGTTGTCATGATACAAGGCACCCCAAAAAATGTTGATTATTACACGTTACTACACAGAAAATTTCATAAAAAAATAGAAGAATGGACTGGTGTTTGCGATGGATCAGCAGAATTTAACACTCGTTTTGTAGAAGCATGCATAACAGAATGGAACGGTATTCTGCACAAGGCTGAGGAAGGTAAACCCCTAAGTCCTATGGAAAGGAGAATTGTTTCAATGTTTAAAAGTTCCTCTGATGAGGATAAACTAAAAAAAGGTTTGTCAATTCCTTACTTCCCAGGGAAACGTGGTTAACTTTGATAAAATACCCATATGAATCTAATTATTGGTCATTTATACGGCGACTTGATGAATACCTATGGAGATGACGGAAATATAATAGTGCTTAAAAAGAGAGCGGAGTGGAGAGGGATTGATGTCAAGCTAAAAGTTAAAAGTTTAAAGTCAAGAATTAGGGAAGGGGAATGTGACGTATTCTTTTTCGGAGGCGGGCAGGATCAAGCACAAGGTTTGGTAGCGAGTAACTTAATAGCAAATGATAAGGGAGACGTAATCAAAAAGGAAATAGAACGAGGTGTACCGCTTTTATCAATATGCGGGGGATATCAGCTTTTGGGTGAATATTACAAGCCTCATAAAGGCCCAAAACTTCCTGGGTTGGGAATATTTCCAGCATTTACTACTGCCTCAGATACCAGAATGATTGGAAATATCATAATAGAGTCCCAGTTTGGAAAATTAATTGGATTTGAAAATCACTCCGGAAAGACATTTTTAAAAAGGGGAGCTCTGCCACTGGGAACAGTAACTGAAGGATTTGGTAATAATGGAGAAGACCAGACTGAAGGATGTGTGTATAAAAATGCTATTGGATGTTATATGCACGGATCATTGCTTCCCAAAAACCCTCATCTAGCTGACTGGCTGATCAGAAAAGCTCTGGAAGCAAAATACAAAAAAGACATCGTTCTTAAACCTCTTGAAGATTCTTTAGAAGCAACCGCCCACGATAAAACTATCCAGATGTTTAGTTAATCTCAGGATTTTGGTAGAATACGTAGGATGCCGAAGTGGCGGAACTGGTATACGCGCACGGTTTAGGACCGTGTTCCCAAAAGGAATGGAGGTTCAAGTCCTCTCTTCGGCACTAGAGTATATACAGATGAATAAGGCTATTTAATTTTAACTTTTTGGTTCTCTCTTAGAGCTAATCCTACACTTAATAATATAGAAGCAGCAACTAATACAGATGGCCTGGCATAGAATGGAGTAGAGGCTTCAGGTTTTTGTCCTAATTTACTGTCCCAATAAGCTTCACCATTAACTTTACCCCTGGAAAGATCATCAAAAAAATTTCTGTTCATTAACCCGCCACTTTTAAGCCAGTAATCAAACATTGTCAGTTTAAGCTTTCTGGCTAAAACAGGATCGCCTTTACAGCGATAAAAGAAGGGGGCAGTATAGTTCATTAAGCCTTCAGCAACAGTTGCTCTGTCTTCATCATAATTTGCTCTGCCATAAGGTATAGCAAACCCCCGAATATCCAAACCTCTTATCTCTTTATCGGTTAAATCCCAATACTTATCTCCTAAGTATGCGCTAGGAGGGTTATTGCGAATCCATAGCCACCGTATAATCGGCGCCAAACCCAATACTCCCAAATGTCTGCTACTGTTTTGGTCTGATCTATGCCATAACTCGTGATGCATAGTTCCTCCTGTATAGAGAATGTCGTTAGGGTAATGTACAATGTATATGGGACCTTCTCGGAAAGCAGCTCCTCCGTATTCATGCATTTGATCTGCCTTGCCTTTTCTAGGCATTTTATATGCTGATACTAGTCTTACTCTTGTAACTCGACAATGCTTAATATAGGAAGACGGGTATCTTGCCAACTCCTCTCTCAATACAATTGCAGCCTCAGCAGCATTAACGGGATTTGGTCTTTCTATAGCCGCTTCCTTGATATCTTGGGCATCTTTCCGTCCCAATTTAACTTCCATTCCATATCTGTCTTTGATAAAGCGAGCATCTCGTAGTAACAAATCAAAAGGTCGGTAGATGTTTGTATCATATAACGAAGCAGGAGAAGTTGGAGGTAGCTTATAATAACTAACTCTCTTCCTTCCAAATTCATCAGTAAAAGTGTGTGAAGCTTCTATAGGCTTTGCTCTAAATATTCTTGGTTGAGGGTAGCCTTCTTTATGTCCAAATATCATGGATGAAATTATAACTAATATCTGAAAGAATGTAAACTATGGGGTATCATATTTATTTTTTCTTTGACTTTACTCGCAGAATACAAGAAATTGATGAACATAGATGGAAAGCTACCGTATTCAGGAGTATTCCACACGGATACTCATGGAAATCTCTATGTAGACCCAACTCTTCTGATAGGCGTAGTTAGAGGTAAATCAATAGTTTGGATTAGATAGGTTCCAACACCATCCCAGATGGTGCACAGATTCAAGAAGCTTAGTTTATTGCAGGGATTTCATATCTAAAATCAAATCCCCGGTCGCTGGATCGCATTCTACTTTTTAATTTTGGTGCTCCGCCAAACCAATTTTCTATTATTTCATCCGAACTGTAAACAGGAGATATCTTTTTTAAAGCAACCCTGTCTGGAACATACCTGAAGTAATTTAGATCACTAAGAATCTCAAAACCAGGAAGATTATTATTTCGGGCCTCGATAAGGTTTTTTAATAAAACATCTGACCCAGGTCTTCCTGACTCTACCATTAACCTGCGACGCACTATTTACAATCGCAGCCAAAGGATCGAAGGTCCACATTAAAACATAGTCCATGGTAATTAAATCAGGTTGCTGCGGAAGCTTAACAGTATCAATATTATCAATAACAACTCTAGATTCTTCCCGATTTATCGTGGAGGTTCCAGATTTTTAGCGAATGGCTGGGATTTTAACCACGAAATTCTAACTCTACCTGATATACTCATGGTATGCCCTATGAGACAGAAAGAACACAGAATATAAAAACGCCTCCTCCAAAAGTATTAGACTGGGTTCACTCCCGGTTTCAGATCGATTATAAAAATATTGGAAGAGTTGTTTTACCTCTAGTTCAGGTTCAATCTCTCTTGATGAGATATATAAAATTTCTGCTCCCTGACTTTGCCACTTCTTTAATTTTTCTACCGAATTGCCGTGTGGTATATAACTAGCAAAGTCATGGGCTGAGTTTGGTTCAACAGGAATATCGTAATCGGGACCATGTAGCTCTTTCAGCCGTTTTCTCTCTGCAACTTCTTTCTTGTTAAGTTCAATAACTTCTTCTCGAGAGCGTCCTTCTGCAAATTTTGGTATCAAAACTGTCCCCTCGGTAAAAACTAATATCTTCATGTGAAGATTATATCAGAGGAAAAATTAAATAGACCGACTTTCCTGGAAGCCTTTTTCTCAGCCCCGCCTTTCTATTCTCAGAAGGAAAGTTTATCCAAGAATCCATCCAGCCCTCTCGGGTTCTACAAAGATAATGTCCGACAGGATATTTTCTAGATCGTTTTATGAAAACGATTGATCCTGTTTTATAGATCTTCTGTCTAATCCTATCTTTAATGTATTTATATTCGTAATTTAGTCCTGCAATATTCAAAAGCTGAACTATTTCCTTACAATAAAAATTTGCTTTTGTCCTAGCTCTCCTTTTTCCATCTCTAAAAAGCACTAAAGCATCTTGATAACTTACATTTAATATGCAAGCGACACAGGCTACAGCACATCCTAGGGGATCTTCTTGAAGAACAGGCTTCATTATCTTTTTGTTGGTTTAAAGTTCCATTTACGGTGAAGATTTGTGGCTATTTGTCCGAACTCTTCTGGTAATTCCTGTCCAAGACGTGGGCGTATATCTTTACGTCCTTCTTTATCATGAGTTTCAAATTCCCAACGCCACTCTCTATTTCTTGATTTCCACCACTTACTTAGTTTAAACCCTTGCAATGATTCTCCACTTTTATCTTTATCGGGGACAGTTACTTCAAATCCTGTATAACTGATGTAGGGCGCCATCGGATTTCCCTCTACAACATCTTGAATAGTTGCACGAATGTACCCGGAGACAGTGGCGCTATCAGGATTGAGCGGGAGGGGACCGTCAAAGTTAACAAAAACACACCAGGGATCATATTTTCTTAATACCCTAAAAAGTGAACCTGCAAGAGCTCGGCAATTTTCCTGAAATAAGGCTACCTCATGGTCTCCTTCCTCTACTGGCTTTTCTCTCACAGTAACACCTCGATATACTTCCATATCGCCAGGAGTATACACCCTTATATTTTTGTTATTTTTATATATTTGTTTGGACCGATATAACAGTCCAAATTAGACTTGACAACATTGAAAGTATTCTCTCTGGCCTGCTGTTTACCGTTTTTCAGAAGTAGGTCTAGCAGTTAATAAGAGAAGAGTAATGTCACAAGTTCTAAAAACGATTGCAACATCCCCAAGTTAATCAGTTAAGGGTAAAATTTCACTTCCTGGACCAGTTAGGAGGTGAAATATTTTGGGTAAACATACTAAATTAACCAAACCTGAAAGGGTCTTAATTTCTGGGTGGAAAAAGCTTGGATTCTGTGGAAATGAAATAGCTAAAAGACTGGGGCGGGATAGATCAACTATTGGCAGAGAATTAAAAAGAAACCAAACCAAAGTTAAAATTGGTAAGTTTGATGAGCTAATCTATGAACCTGAGCATGCCCAAGCTATAGCAGAAGAAAGGAAACAAAAAGCCTTTAATGCCAAACAGCCTTTAAAGAACAAGGATGTCTATGGATATGTCCTGGACCATTTAAGATAAGGCTGGAGCCCTGAGGTAATTTCAGGAAGATTAAGAGAAGAGGATCATCCAAAAGATCCCCATTGGCAAATCTGCCATGAAACCATTTACCAATTTCTTTATGCAGAAAAGACTGAAATGGCAAGGCAGGGATTAATCCCTGCCCCACTGCTTGACAAAAGGTTAGCGGTACATAACCAGGCAATAACAGTGACTGACTTTGATAGGCCCTTGTATGAGTATTTACGCAGGAAACAGACCAAAAGAAGGAAAAAGCAGGGAAGGTTTGGATATGGCAACCTACCATGCTAATCCCTACTCATCATGGCAGAGAGGGACCAATGAACATGGGAATGGCCTGTTAAGATATTATTTTCCTAAAGGGACTGATTTTTCTAAAGTTACTGATGAGGAACTGGCAGATGTAGTTTGGGAGCTTAACAACAGGCCCAGGAAAATACTACAATACAAGACAGCTCAGGAAGTATTTAACACACACCTTAATTTGCCCTAAGGGTTGCGTTCGTTCCTAGAATACAGG
>Ga0209211_10002269_pt1 | contig 33579 bp, 30 predicted proteins | sample RifGroA2_FD_183992 | JGI IMG/M metagenome (GOLD analysis project Ga0209211, IMG submission 183992) | Groundwater microbial communities from Rifle, Colorado, USA - Groundwater A2 (SPAdes) (version 2) | ecosystem: Environmental > Aquatic > Deep subsurface > Groundwater | place: Rifle, Colorado... | reverse complement strand
TTGGAAATCGGTCGAACGATATGTCGCCAACCAAGGAAAGACGATGGCGACACCTTATCAACTTAAGTTACTCACCTAGGCTCTGCCTTCGGTCATACCCCGTCGGCTTGCCGCGGGGTGATTGATTTTTTTCACTTTGTAATTTTCTGGAGCATTTTTTAGATATTCTTCAATTTTTTCCCTGGAAAGCAATCCTTTTTGCGCGCCGATTTGTTGAACGACAGACATAGCATTTATCGGTCCCCAAGAAAATGCCTCAAGAGGAGAAAGTCCTAAGGCAAGCGCGCAGGTTACGGTGGAAGAAAAAGCATCTCCCGCGCCCGTGCGTTCAAACGGCAGGTCAGTGTCTGGATATATCGGAATATGCCACAACTCGCCATTCTCGTAAAAATAAGCGCCGTTTGGTCCGTCGCTTATGGAAACAATTTTCGGACCCAAGGCCTGTATCTTTTTTGCTAATTCTAAAATATCTTTACTGTGTATTTCTGAAATTATCTGGGCTTCTTCAAGATTACAAAAAAATATTTCCGCGCGTGTATAAATTCCTTTTAATTTTTCCTTATCAAGTTTTATCTGAAAAGTTCCCGGTTGAAAAGCGAGTTTTGTTTCTGGATTGTTTTTTAAATATTCAGCTATTTCTATGTGATATGGGAGGGAATTATCTGATAATGAACTTAAATATATCCAAGACACTTTTCCTAATTGCGGAAGTTTATAATTAAATTTATTGTGTCTAATTAAAATTGTGCGATCAACATCATACCACAGAACATAGTGATAATTTGTGGATTTGTTTTTTTCTGTTGTGACATAGTCGGTAATAATTTTATTGTTTTTCAGGCTTTCTAAGCAATCTCTGCCATGTTTGTCGTCTCCAATATTTGCAACTATGGCAGATCTTAATCCTAATCGAGAAGCCGCGACTGCCGCATTTGGGCCATTCCCGACAGCCGAGACCACGGTAACTGATTCATAAGGAATTTTATCTCCAAAACCCACGCACAGCTCACAGGCATCGGTGTCTATTTTGCAATGCACGTGCGCTTCTTTTAATCTTATAAAAGCGTCTATGGTGATATCCCCAATTGCCAAAAAATCTATTTTAGTATCTTCTTCGCTCATGGTACGATTGTAGCATATTGTAAAATATATGTCTAAAATTTTTATTTTATTTTTAATGTTGGTTTTATTTTTCTCTAGATTTAATTTAGCTTACGCAGGGGTGGTCATCAATGAAATAATGTACGACGTTGAGGGCACGGATACTGGTCGAGAATGGATTGAAGTTTATAATGACTCTGACGCTCCTGTAGATTTATCAGCATTCAAATTTTTTGAAGCGGATACTAATCACGAAATTGTATCTGCGGAAGGAAACGAAGAAGTGGGAGCGTATGATTATGCGATAATTGCGCTTGATCCGGTTAAATTTAAAATTAATTGGCCGAATTTTGGAGGAAATATTTTTGATTCAAGCTTCTCTCTTAGCAATGAAGGGGAGAGTTTGGTCGTTAAAGATTCCAATTTGAATATTGTTGATGAATATACCTATAGTTCTACTACTGGCGCGCAGGGCGACCTAAAATCCTTGCAAAAAATATCAAGTGTTTGGGAAAGCGCTACGCCTACTCCAGGAAAAGAAAATGAGACTTCTTCAGATGCGTCTATTCCGGATGGCGGGGATGATGATTATTCTGGCGGAAATAATAGCGGCGAAACTGAAGAGAATGTTTCTTCTTCAAGCTCCAGCAATACGGAGAAAAAAACCAAAGCAACAACGGCGCAAAAAATTAAAACTCAAATCACAACCAAATTGCTTGCGTATGTCGGAGTCCCTCATTTATTTGGAGGAATGGCTTTCGGAGAGAAAGGCGAGCAATTATTCAGAGGAAAATATTTTTGGAATTTCGGCGATGGAGATTTTAGAGAATTAAAAGTGGTTAATGCTGATAAATTTTCCCATACTTATTTTTATCCTGGCGATTACGCTGTTATTCTTGAATACTATTCGGATCAATTTATAGATACTCCGGATGCAAGCCAAAAAGTTGTAATTAAAACGATTGTACCGGAAATTTTAATCTCAAATGTTGGCGACGATAAAGATTTTTTCGTGGAATTATTGAATAATACCAATTATGAGGCCGATATTTCCCAATGGATTCTTTTTGGCAACGGAAAAAGTTTTGTGTTGCCTCGAAATACGATTATAAGCTCAAAAAAGAAAATAATTATTTCTTCTAAAGTAACTAATTTTTCCACTTTAGATAAAGATGCTCTGAAATTGACAACTCACCAAGGGAATATGGTATTCACTTATGTGTCTTCCACGACTCCGGCTGTTTCGGCCAAAACTTCAAATGAAAAAATAACTAAAGCAAAAACACCTGTTGATCGAAATCAAATAAGTCAAAAAAAAACAACTTTTGCCGCGACTGAAGCAAAAACGCCGGAAGTGGCAATATCTGTGCCAGAAAAGCAAGTTTCTGCTGTTACGGATGATATCAACTTCGGCGGACCAGCTTCAGTTGTGAAAAGCAATATTATAAAGGATAATCCAACTCGAATGTATATTTTAGCTCTTATTTCCACTGTTTTTATTGGAGTCTCAGTTGGCACAGTATATCTTATTCGCCGAAAGAAGACTGTTCCCAAAGCTGGAGATGATTTTAAAATATTGGACGAATAGTTTTTTGTGTTATATTAATTTATTATGTCATTAAAAATAGGAATCGTAGGCCTCCCAAACGTCGGTAAATCTACTCTTTTTAACGCGCTGACAAAACAAAGCGTGCCGGCGGAGAATTATCCTTTTTGCACGATTGATCCGTCGGTGGGTGTCGTGCCTGTGCCGGATGAACGTTTGATTAAGCTCTCGGCTATGTCCAAATCAAAGAAAACTATACCTGCCGTAGTTGAATTTGTGGATATTGCAGGACTGGTGAAAGGAGCATCAGAGGGCGCTGGACTCGGCAATAAATTTCTCTCTCATATTCGCGAAGTGGATGCCATCATTGAGGTAGTGCGAATTTTTGAAGACAAAGATATGATTCATGTTCACGATAAAGTTGATCCGCTTTTTGATATAGAAATTATAAATATGGAACTCGAACTTGCTAAGATAAAAAAACCGACACTTTATGTTTTAAATACTTCTGAAGCGGCTGAAAATGTTAAACGAGATTTTATTTCCAAACTTCCCGGTCCTTATATAGAAGTTGATCCGATTTTTGGCAAGGGATTGGATAAGCTCATCCAGGCAGGCTATGACCTATTAAATTTAATAACTTTTTTTACTACCGGCGAAGATGAATCAAGAGCTTGGACAACTCGCCGCGATTCTACTGCTCCGATTGCGGGGAAGGCAATTCATAATGATTTCAAGGAAAAATTTATTCGGGCGGAAATAATTAATTGGAAAGATTTATTAGATTGCGGTTCGTATGCAATCGCTCGTTCAAAGGGTCTCGTTCGCACCGAAGGCAAAGAATACATCGTGAAAGATGGAGATGTAATAGAGTTTTTAATATAAAATCCGACATTTCTTGATATTGATATAAAGTTTCTTAACATAAAATACTGTTTATAAAGTACGCATATGCTATAATTATAATCAAAATGCAAAATGAATATTTTTCAAGAATTAGAGAATTTTTAAACTCCGGAACAAAAAAAGCTCAAATTACCCAAGTGGCTCTGTGTGTGCTTGCTGTTGCGTCAATGCCAGCTCTTATTTTTTTAGCCGCTGCTATAGGCAACGCAGTGCAAGTTTTTAAACAATTTGAGCGCTCTAAACATTTCAGCAAGGAACAAATTAGAAATTCAATAAATCATCTTCGCCACCAGAAACTTATAGAATATGTCTCTGATAAAAATGGGAAAACTATAATAAAAATCACTAAAAAAGGAAAAACAAGACTAAGGGCTTTTAATATTGAATTAATGAAAATAAAAAAACCAAATAAATGGGATGGTAAATGGAGATTGGTAATGTTTGATATTCCCATGAGGTTCACAAAAGGAAGGGAAGCCTTGCGTTATCACTTGAAAAATTTAAATTTTTTTCAGTTCCAAAAATCTGCTTGGATTTATCCTTATCCCTGCAAGGACGAGATAATTTTCATTGCTGATTTTTTTGGAATAGGAAAATACGTGGAAATTTTAATCGTAGATAATGTGTTGCGAGAAGAAAAAATAAAAAAATATTTTAACTTGATTTAATAAGATGTTGATAAATCCTGCATATGCAGGATTTATCAACAAGTAGTAGTTTAATGGAAAAGTATGCTATATTTTCTTCATATGGATAAATTATATAATATAAAAATTTTTTATTCAAAAGACTGGCAGGACTACGAGCTTCTGGATACGGGGGGTGGGGAGAAGCTGGAGAGATTTGGCAAATATATTTTTGTGCGGCCATATGAGGATGCTGTTTGGAAAAAAACTCTAACCGAGAAAGAATGGAATGAAGCAGACGGCAAATTTTGGAGTTCAAAAGTGGGCGCGAAAGCAGGGTGGAAGATGTCAAAGGCGGGTTTTGACAAATGGGAAATGTCTTACAAAAATATAAAATTTTTTGCTTTCCCGACGCCTTTCAGACATCTGGGATTTTTCCCTGAACAAGCAAGTCATTGGGATTTTATAAAAAACGCCATAAAAAGTTCTGGCAGAAAAATAAGATTCTTAAATTTGTTCGGCTACACAGGCGTTGCAAGTCTTTTTGCGCTTAGGGCTGGCGCAGAAGTGACGCATCTAGATGCGTCAAAACAAATTTTAAATTGGGCAAAAGAAAATCAAAAATTATCAGGTCTTGATAAATTGCCGATGCGTGTCATTGAAGATGATGCTATTAAATTTCTTGAGCGAGAAGAAAAAAGAGGGAACAGATATGACGCTATTATTATGGATCCGCCCAAATTCGGCAGGGGACCAAAAGGAGAAGTTTGGAAAATGGAAGAAATGCTTCCGAAGCTTCTTTCTTCCGCGCGAAAAGTTCTAAGCGACAAGCCACTGTTTGTTATTTTAACTTCATATAGCATTGATTCTTCTTCACTTTCACTTGGCTACGCTCTCGAAGAAATGATGAAACCTGCTCGCCAATTGGCAGGCGGGGATTTTTTCGGCACTGTAGTGGCAGGAAAGTTATGCATATTAGAAAAATCCAATAATCGCTTTATTCCGCTTGCTAATACTGCCATCTGGAGCGTATAATATAAGTATGTTAAATTATTTACCGTATACGTTTTATTTTTATCTTATTATTTTATTCGTTGTACCTGTCGGCATAATAATTGGCATCGTCGCCTTTTTTATTAATCATAATCGTAATACAAACAATATGGATTCAAATCAAATAAAACCAAAAGCAAGCGCAAAAGATTTTTTTCTAAACTTAGGAGCTTTTGTCGCATTGTACATATCAGTCGGCAATCTTCTCGGTTTATTGTTTACTGTTATTAACACTGCTTATCCAAAAGTCACTAACGGATATAATTATTTTGGAAGCTCATCAATTAGCTGGCCTGTTGCCACTTTAGTTGTGCTTCTCCCGATTTTTATTCTTTTAATGTGGTTTCTAGAAAAACAATATAGAGTGGAGCCAGAGATGCAGAATAGTCTTATTCACAAAGGTCTTACATATATAACTCTATTTGTTTCTGGCCTTGTTATTGCCGGGGATTTAATAACAGTGGTTTATTATTTTATTGACGGACAAGAATTAACTACCGGTTTTCTTCTAAAAGTTTTAGTCTTGCTTATTATTTCTTCTAGTCTATTTATTTACTACATTTCCGATCTTAGAAGAAAATTAACAAGAGGTTCTAGGATAATTTGGAGAATTATCGCAGGAGTTATTGTTCTTGGATCAATTGTCTGGGGTTTTTCTGTTCTCGGTTCGCCTAGAACTCAAAGATTATATAAGTATGATGAGCAGAAAGTGAATGATTTGCAAAATATAAACAATCAAATTACAAATTATTATTCAAACAAAGGCACTCTGCCAAAAAATATTGAGGAAATGAAGGCGAACGGAAGTTATTATATTTCTGAAATTGATCCTCAAAATCAAAAACCATATGAGTATCAAAAGGTAGATAATATAACATATAATCTCTGTGCAGAATTCAATAAATACACCAACTCTTCCGGAAAAAATCAAATTTTAATGATGAACGATTACAATGGAAGATCATGGACCCATCCTGCTGGCAGATATTGTTTTGAGCAGACTATAAATCAGAATTTGTATTTAAAACCAGTACCTCTTATGAGATAAAAAATGGCAGAGTATAATCACTTAAAAATAGAGAAAAAATGGCAAAAGGAATGGGAAAAAAGAGGAATTTATTACGCTCAAAATAAATCCAAAAAACCAAAGTATTACAGCCTAATTGAATTTCCTTATCCTTCAGGCGATGGTCTTCATGTTGGCCATCCGAGGCCCTATATTGGTATGGATATAATTTCTAGAAAAAGAAGGCTTCAGGGCTTCAATGTGCTTTATCCTATCGGCTGGGACGCTTTTGGGTTGCCGACAGAAAACTATGCTATAAAAACGGGTCTTGATCCCAGAATTGTCACCAAAAAAAATAGCGACACTTTTCGGAGACAAATAAAATCACTTGGTATTTCCTTTGATTGGTCGCGAGAAATCAATACCACTGATTCAAAATATTACAAATGGACTCAATGGATATTTTTACAATTTCTTAAAAAAAGTTTGGCATACAAAGAGAAGATGACCATTAATTGGTGTCCGAAAGATAAAATCGGTTTGGCAAATGAGGAAGTTGTCAATGGATGTTGCGAAAGATGCGGAACTTCGGTGGAAAAAAGAGAAAAGGAACAGTGGATGCTTGCGATTACAAAATATGCCGATAGGCTTTACAAGGATTTGGATGATGTGGATTATCTTCCGCAGATAAAATTAGGGCAGAGGAATTGGATAGGGAAATCTGAAGGCGCGGAGATTAATTTCCAGATAAATTCTTCGCCGATTTCGCAAGGTGTTGTGAAGATTTTCACCACTCGTCCAGACACAATTTTTGGAGCAACGTATCTTGTGCTTGCGCCAGAGCATAAACTTGTGCAAAAATTAAAACCACAAATTGCAAATTGGAACGAAGTTGAAAAATATATAAAAGAAATAAAAAACAAAATTGATATTGAACGCACTGGTGAAAATAAAGCAAAAACAGGAATAGAATTAAAGAAAATAAAGGCTATCAATCCTGCAACGAAAAAAGAAATTCCAGTATGGATAGCGGACTATATTTTAGTTACATATGGCACGGGAGCAATTATGGCTGTGCCGGCGCATGATGAGCGGGATTTTGAGTTTGCAAAAAAATATAATTTGGAAATAAAAGAAGTTATTGAACCTCTTTTTGTCAAAGCTGATGGTGTGGATGCATTTCAAAAAGATAAACCCTTTTTTGAAAGAGATGCTGTTGTGTGTGTCATAAAACATTGGTCTGAAAATAAATATTTGTGTTTAAATTGGAAAAAAATAGACTGGAGAGGTTTTGTCGTGGGTGGAATTGAAAGTGGTGAAAAAATCGAAGATACAGCCTTAAGGGAAATTCAAGAAGAGACAGGTTATCAAAATATAAAATTTATAAGACCTTTACCTTTGGTTCATTCTAAATTTTTTCAGCCGGTAAAAAAAATAAACAGATTTGCTCATTTCCATCCTGTTTACGTGGAACTAATTGATGGAAAAAGGAATGATGTGGCGCAGAGAGAAAAAGATTTACACGAAGCAGTTTGGCTTTCCAAACAAGAAGTTGAAAAATCATTGAATAGAGATGACATGAAAACTATTTGGAAATTTTTTAAAGACGGCGAATGTTTTAGCGGTTTAGGTTTAATTGCGAACTCTGGAAAATTTAACGGTCTAGATTCCGAAAAAGCGAAAAAAGAAATTATAAAATTTGTCGGCGGAAAAGAAAAAACAACTTTCAAACTTCGCGATTGGATTTTCTCTAGGCAAAGATATTGGGGCGAGCCTATTCCGGTGATTCACTGTAGGGATTGCGGTATCGTGCCTGTGCCAGAAAAGGACTTGCCTGTAAAGCTTCCGAAAGTGAAAAATTATCAACCGACGGATAGCGGAGAATCGCCGCTTGCAAATATTTCAAAATGGGTAAATACAAAATGCCCTAAGTGCAATGGCAAAGCAAGAAGAGAAACCGACACAATGCCGAATTGGGCGGGAAGTTCTTGGTATTATTTGAGATACACTGATTCGAAAAATGATAAAGAATTTGCAAGTAAGAAAAATTTGGAATATTGGCTCGGCAAAAAAGAACTTGGTACTCCGACTACCAAGTGGAAGTCGGAGTACCAAGTTGGAGGCGTCGACTGGTATAACGGAGGCAATGAACACACTACTCTCCATCTTTTATATTCACGTTTCTGGCATAAATTTTTATATGATCTTAAGTTAGTGCCAACAAGCGAGCCGTATATGAAACGTACTTCTCATGGGATGATTTTAGGCGAAGGGGGAGTGAAAATGTCCAAGTCGCTTGGAAATGTCATCAATCCAGACGATATTGTGAAAACATATGGCGCGGACACGCTTCGTATTTATGAAATGTTTATGGGACCGTTTGACCAATCTGCCGTTTGGTCCACAGAAAGCATTATCGGAGCAAGAAGATTTATAGAAAAAGTTTGGAGAATAGGGGAGAAAGTACTTGGTAGTCGGAGTACCAAGTTACTTGGTACTCCGACTACCAAGTTATTGCATAAAACCATAAAAAAAGTTTCAGAAGATATAGAAGAAATGCGTTTTAATACAGCAATCTCTTCAATGATGATTCTTGCGACAGAAATGGAATCCGCCTTCGCCAAAGGCCATGGCGCAACAAAGGAAGATTATAAAAAATTTCTGCAAATTTTTTCGCCATTTGCGCCGCATATAACGGAAGAATTATGGTCAATGCTTGGAGAAAAAAGTTCTATAAATCTTTCAAATTGGCCAAAATGGGACGAAAACTTGATAAAAGACGAAGAAGTGAAAATTGTCGTGCAAATAAATGGAAAAGTCAGGGTTGAATTAATGATTCCTGCCGATCTTGAAGAAAAAGATGTAAGAAAAAAAGCTCTTGCGAATGAAGTTGTTTTAAGATATGTGGCTGGCAAGAATGTGAAAAAAGTCATTTATGTTAAAAACAGACTTGTTAACATAGTTATTTAGCATAGTAGGTTGTGCTTTTAAATTAGACTATAGTATAATGAACTTATGTATACGAATATATTCGATCGGCTTTCGTTTCTGTCACTCTTTTTAGTTGTAGTATTATTGCCAGTTTTCTTTTTGCCTTTCACAAAAATACCGATTGAAATTTCTAAGGGGTTGCTTTTAGTGATGGGACTTACTCTTTGCATTATTTTTTGGGCGATAGCTCGATTTTTTGACGGCAAAATAAGTTTGCCTAAATCCGTGTGTTTATTGGGAGGCGGGGGTGTTGTTTTGATATTTTTTCTTTCAGCTTTTTTTTCAAAGGCTTCCCAAGTTTCTTTTTTTGGCACAGCGTTTGATATTGGATCTTTCTGGTTTATTTTTTCAGCTTTTCTTTTAATGTTCTGCTCTTCTATTATTTTTCGAAACTCCAAACAAGCTAAAATAGTTTTATTTGGGGCAATATTATCTTCTGCCTTTGTTTTAATTTTCCAAAGCATTCATTTGTTTTTCCCTAAAGCTCTATCGTTGGGAATCTTTGATGTCGCCGACAAAACCGCCAATATTTTAGGGTCCTGGAACGCTCTCGGACTTTTTGCTGGATTTTCTGGCCTCCTTTTCCTTTTGGTGGTTGAATTTTTTCCAATTTCTAAAACAGAAAAAATAATACTCCAGATATTCATTTTACTTTCAATGCTATTGGTGGCTTCTATAAATTTCCTGCTAGTTTGGATACTTCTCGGGATTTCCAGCTTGATTATTTTTGTTTACAAAGCTTCTAATACTTTTAAAAGAAATGAAACTGGAGAAGGTGGTGAGAAAACCGAAAGCGACAAAAAACATTTCCCCGCAGTTTCTTTTGTTGTTGTTATTATATCTTTATTGTTCCTTTTGAATCCGTTAGTACCCATAATACCAGGAATGTCTCCTGATTATCTGGATAACATCATTCCAACCCGCTTGCAAATATCAAGCAATGAAATCAGTCCATCTTTTTCTTCCACAATGGTGGTGACCAAATCAGTGCTAAAAGAAAAACCTATTCTGGGCATAGGTCCGAATAAATTTGGAGAAGCTTGGGCAAGTTATAAACCTTCCGCTGTGAATAAGACTGTATTTTGGGATGTCGCTTTTAACTCTGGTTCGGGATTATTGCCAACTCTTGTTTCCACCACCGGGTATCTTGGCATACTCGCTTGGCTTATTTTTTTCGTGTTGCTTATAACAAGCGGCGTAAAATTTATTTTTTCCAGCATTAAAAATAGCGCAAATTGGGAAACGATGGCATTTTTCGTGTTGTCTCTTTATTTGTTTGTCTCTTCCTTTTTATACTCTACAGGACCAGTGATATTTTTATTGGCCTTCGTTTTTACCGGAGTATTCATAGGATTGTCTGCATCCAACAGTCCGAATGGAGAAGTCTCATTATCTTTTTTAAACGATCACAGAAAAAGTTTTTTCTCAATGTTGTCTATTATCCTCATAATTATCATTTCTGCCGCTACTTCGTTTAAATACATAGAACGCTTTGTTTCCTTTTCTTATTTTAGAAAAGCGATCTCATCCCCAACTGCTCCAGAATCCCTTGCTTCCATCAATAGAGCTCTGACGCTTTATTCAAATGATTTATATCTGCGCACTTATGCGCAGATATATCTATTAAAATTTAGTTCTCTAATCAGCAAAGGAACATCCTTATCTGAGGCAGAAAAAGCTGAATTGCAGGTAGATTTAGATCAGGCAGTGAATGGCGCTCAATTGGCAACGACATATAATCCAAAAAATTATTTAAATTTCCAGGCGCTTGGTTCTATATATCAAAACTTTGCTTTATTTGGCGTTGAAGATATTTACAGTAAAGCAATTGAAGCTTACAAAACGGCATCGGCCTTAAATCCGCTTAATCCAGGACTTAAGCTTGAAATAGCAAGCTCCTCTCTTGCTGATGGAAAAATAGAAGAAGCGAAGAATTATGCCAATCTTGCGCTTTCCCTTAAACCAGATTATGTCAATACTTTTATAGTTCTTTCTCAGATAGCAAAAAAAGAAGGGGATAATGCAAGCGCTCTTTCTTACGCGCGAACAGCTCTCTCCCTCTCTCCCGCAGACAAAAGTTTAATACAATATGTTGATTCTTTGAAAAATGAAGCTATTCCGAATCCAGTTACTCCTCCTAGCACGACTGATAAGAAAAAGCCGTAAGAAAGATGGATAGGATATTAAGAATTTTTGGCAAAGAATATGTAAACATAAATCAGGCCGCGCTTCTCTTGGGCCTCTTTGCTTCTCTCTCTCAAATATTAGGACTATTTCGCGATCGCGCCATTGCGCATTTTATTGGACCGTCGCCTTTATTAGATGCTTATTATGCCGCTTTTAGAGTGCCAGATTTTATATTCATATCCATAGCTTCCCTTGTTTCCATTACCGTTCTTATTCCTTTTATTTTAGAAAAAAATAAAGGAGAAAATGTCAGCAACGAGGCAAAAAAGTTCTTGAATGATATATTTACTGTCTTTTTGGCGGTTATAATATTTGTTTCTATTGCGGCTTTCTTTCTTATGCCGTATCTTACTTCAATAATCGCTCCCGGATTTTCGTTGCCTATGCAAAATAAAGTCGTTGAACTTTCCAGGATTATGCTCCTTTCTCCGATTTTGCTCGGACTTTCAAATCTTTTTGGAACAGTCACTCAGCTTTTTCGAAAGTTTTTTATTTATGCTTTAAGCCCGATTTTTTACAATTTTGGCATAATCATAGGTATTTTATTTTTATATCCAATTTTTGGAATCCATGGTCTTGTATTCGGAGTTGTTTTGGGCGCCCTGATGCACTTTTTGATTCAAGCTTTTTCCTCTATAAGATGCGGATTTGCGCCGCATTTGGAATGGGGGATTAATTTTGAAGATATTAAAAAAACGATTCTTGTGTCTCTTCCCAGAACCTTAGGTCTTTCTTTTAATAATATTGCGCTCATACTTATTGTTTCCTTTGCGTCGTATTTGGAGAGCGGATCAATTTCTGTTTTTAATTTTTCTTTCAATTTACAATCCGTGCCTCTGGGTATTATTGGCCTTTCTTATGCTGTGGCGGCTTTTCCTACTCTTACTAGGTCTTATGCGTTTGGCAAAATAGATGAATTTAGAGATCACCTGCAGTCTGCCGCTCGGGCTATAATTTTTTGGTCTCTGCCTGTTACTTTTCTTTTTATAGTTCTTCGCGCGCAGATCGTTCGGGTTATTTTGGGTTCCGGATCTTTTTCCTGGGAAAATACTCGTCTAGTGGCGGCTGGTCTCGCGCTTTTTTCAATTTCCATAATGGCGCAGGGACTTATCGCTCTTTTTGCCCGGGCCTACTATGCGCGAGGCGACACCTATCGTCCACTTCTGATTAATTTTTTTTCCTCCATTTTTATTGTTATATTTTCTATCTTACTTATTTATATTTTTAACCATTATTCAGGTTTTAAATATTTTATAGAGTCTGCTCTGAAAGTGTCCAATATTCCCGGGACCGATGTATTAATGCTTCCATTATCTTATTCGCTGGGTACGGTAATAAATTTCATTTTGCTTTGGTTCTTTACAAGAAAAGATTTTGTACGAAAAGATCGATCTTTATTTAAAATTTTTACTCAAAGTTTGAGCGCTTCATTTTTTATCGGACTTACGGCTTATATAAGTTTGAATATTTTTTCCCCGATTTTCGGCACTACTACATTCTTTGGAGTGTTTTTGCAAGGATTTATTTCCGGCATTTTAGGCATTTTGGCGGGCATTTTAGTGTTGCATCTTTTTAAAAATGAAGAATTAAAAGATATCGCGAAAGCTCTTAAAACCAAATTTTGGCGCGCTAAAGTTATCGCTTCACCCCAAGAAGGGCTTTAATAATTGGTTAATCTGCCAGACTAACTAATTTTCTAAGCTTTGAAATAAAGGCTTTTTCTGTTAGAATGAAATTTTACAAGTTATGGAAAAGGATTATTCAAATTTGCACCGAGTATTGGTGCTTAAATATTTTTGGCAGGTAATTAAACACTTCAAAGTGTCTTTTTTTGCCGTGATTATTCTTACAATAATCACTTCAGCTCTTGATGTTTTTATACCGCTCCAATACTTAAAACTTTGGAATGTTTTAAGTATTAATAATTTTACCGTTATAGAAGTGGCCAAGTCCATCATTATTTTTATTTTACTGTTGAACTTTTTGCGCTGGGTGCTTCGCAGAATTTCTGGATTTTCGCTTTCATACTTTGAAGCAAGAACTATGGCAGGTCTCCGCGAGCAGGCCTTTGATTATTTGATTGGACATTCACATTCATTTTTTGCAAACAATTTTAGCGGTTCATTAACTCAAAGAATAAATAAATACGCCAGAGCTTTTGAAAGAATAACCGACAGAATAATGACTGATGGTCTGCCGCTTTTTGTCCGCAGTTTAGGAACAGTTATTGCGATCTATAGTTTATTTCCAAAATATTCTTACATTTTAGGAATTTTTTGCATAGTGTTTTTATTAACAGCTTTTATCTATATTCACTATAAATTAAAATACGATATCATTGCTTCAGAAACTGATTCAAGAACTACCGGCGCTTTGTCTGACTCAATCAGCAATCATTCTTCAATTCAATTGTTTACCGGCCACGAATACGAGAAAGAACATATGGGTAAAATTATAGAAGACCAAAGAAAAAAGACATCTTTCAATTGGTATTTATGGGAAGGACTTGGCGCGATAGAAAGTTTTTACTCGCTTGTCATTGAATTTATAATTTTTTGGGTTGTTCTTGGAGACTGGAAGCTCGGTCTCATAACATTACCCGTTATTGTTTTGTTGCAGAATTATTTAATTCGTCTAATTGAAAATTTATGGAGCTTTGGCGCTATCGTGCGCACATATTATGAAAGTTTTGCCGATGCTGAAGAAATGGCTGTTATTTTGAGCACTCCATATGAAATTATGGATAAACCGGCGCAAGTTGCGGAAGCCTTGTTTCCGCTAGTTAGCGGAAACAAGGCTTCCGCAACAATAGGAAAAGTGATCTTTGACAAGATTACATACATTTATGCTGATAATTATTATAAAGTATTAGATAATTTTTCCTTGACCATTCCAGCCGGACAAAAAATTGCGATTGTCGGTTCTTCCGGGGCGGGGAAGACTACTTTTGTGCGCCTCTTAATGAGATTATTTAATATTAATTCCGGAAGAATTTTAATTGATGGAATTGATATTAGTGATATTTCTCAAAAAAGTCTTCGCGAAAAAATTTCTTTCGTGCCGCAAGATCCTGTTCTTTTTCACCGGACTTTATTGGAAAATATTCGCTATGGCAGGCGTGATGCAACCGATGAAGAAGTTTTAACTGCGGCTCATCTTGCGCACTGCGATGAATTTATCGACGCTCTGCCAAATGGCTATCAAACTTATGTTGGAGAAAGGGGAATAAAGCTGTCGGGCGGGGAACGCCAGCGTGTTGCCATTGCTCGAGCTATTCTAAAAAATGCCCCGATTCTTATTCTTGATGAAGCAACTTCCTCGCTTGATTCTCATTCTGAATCTTTGATTCAAGATGCATTCCATACTCTTATTAAGGGAAAGACGACAATTGTCATTGCGCACCGGCTTTCAACTATCCGAGAAATGGACAGAATTATTGTGCTCGAAAAAGGAAAAATTATTGAAGATGGTACTCACAAAGAACTTGCCAATAAAAAAGATGGACTATATAAAAAATTATGGGATCTCCAAGCAGGAGGATTTAAAAATACAATTTAATTCAAATGGATTTAAAATATATCAGAAATTTTTCAATAATAGCTCACATAGATCACGGCAAAAGCACTTTGGCGGATAGGATGCTTGAGATTACTCATACTGTTCCGGAGCGTTTAATGCGCGACCAGGTGCTTGATTCTATGGAGCTTGAACGAGAGCGGGGAATTACTATCAAAATGCAACCGGTTCGTATGGAATACACTTCTAATTTGGTAGTCGGACTACCAAGTGGTAGTCCGACTACCAAATATGTTCTGAATCTGATTGACACCCCGGGTCACATTGATTTTTCTTATGAAGTTTCTCGCTCTCTAAAGGCCGTGGAGGGTTCTATTTTGCTGGTTGACTCTACTCAAGGGGTACAGGCGCAAACGCTTACTACGCTTGCTATGGCTCGCGAGGAGGGCCTTGAAGAGGGCAGAAAGATTATTATTCCCGTGCTTTCTAAAATTGATTCGCCTCTTTCCAGGGTATCTGAAGTAAAGGAAGAAGTCGTAAAACTTCTGGATTGCGATCCTGGTGAAATACTTTTAGTATCGGGCCGTACAGGAGAAGGAGTGGAAAATCTTCTGCAAGAAATTATTAAACGCGTTCCAGAACCGGCGGAAAATTACCAATATAAGGATAATAATAACGTCTTGCGCGCTCTTGTTTTTGATTTTAAATATTCAAATCATCGAGGGGTTATAGTTTTTGTGAGAATTTTAGACGGCAAAGTGAAAAAAGGCGAAAGTCTAATTTTTGCGGTATCGGGCGAGAAATTTATTGCACTCGAAGTTGGCATTTTTTTGCCGGAAGAAACTTCGCGCGAATCTCTCGCTTCGGGTGAAATAGGTTATATTGTTACAGGAATTAAAAAACCTGGAATAGCGTCTGTTGGCGATAGCATTACAAAATTTGCGAATCCTTTGCCGGCGCTTCCCGGTTATACGCAACCTATGCCTGTAGTTTGGGCAAGTGTTTTTCCGGAAAATGCGAATGACTTTCCTATGCTCAAGTTGGCCTTGGGTAAATTGAAACTTTCCGACTCCTCTTTCTCATATGAAGAAGAATCTTCAGGATCTTTAGGCAAGGGATTTCGTTGCGGTTTTTTGGGAATGTTGCATTTGGAAATTATAACCGAGAGACTAAAACGAGAATTTAATTTAAGTCTGGTTATCACCACACCTTCGATTGTGTATGAAGTAGTGAATAATAACGGCAAAAAAGAAAAAATTTATTCTCCATATTTTTTTCCAGATGATGGAAATATTAAAACTGTCTTTGAACCGTGGGTGACAGCGCGAATAATCGTGCCGGTTAAATATTTAGGCGGTATTATGCAAATTTTATTTGATCATGAAGCAGAGGTGGGAGAAACGGAAAACTTTGGAGATAATCGTTCGTCCATATCTGTGAAAATGCCGCTTCGCGAACTGATGCGCAATTTTTTTGATGAATTAAAAAGCATTTCGTCCGGCTATGGATCAATATCTTATGATATCGCAGAAATGCGCGAAGCTAATGTTACCCGGCTTGATATTTTAGTTGCTAATGAGCCTGTTCCCGCTTTTTCTAAAGTTATTTCTAAAAAAAGAGTGGGAATTGAAGCAGAAAATTCTGTTGCCAAATTGGAGAATCTCTTGCCTCGTCAGATGTTCACTTTAAAAATTCAGGGCAGGGCGTTAGGACGCATTATCTCATCCGCTACTCTTTCGGGTATGAAAAAAGATGTCACTGCCCATATGTATGGAGGCGATATCACTCGTAAAATGAAACTTCGTGAAAAGCAGAAAAAAGGCAAGAAAAAAATGAAAGAAAGAGGACGAGTAAACATCCCGCAAGACGTGTTTTTAAAAATGATGCGCAACGGAGAGAATTAAACTTGGTAGTCGGAGTACCAAGTGGTACTCCGACTACCAAGTTCATATCTACTTTAAACTAAAAATCGGAGAGTACAATAAAATCATACTGATGATGATGAGAATGCTGAGTACGGCCCAGGCTATTTGTATTTTCTTTTGATGTTTTTTATTAAAAAGCATATACTAATCTTATCATACTGTGATAAATTTTCAACAAAAAAGAAGATTAAGAAATATTATGCATTCAAAACCGGTTTTGGTATTTTTGGGTGTTCTAATTATTATTTTTGCCTGGGGCGTGATTAGTTTTATGGGAAAAATGCGAATGACAATAGAAAATAGAAAAATAGCGGAAAATAAATTATTAGAATTGGAAAAGAGAAAAGAAAAACTTTCATCCGATATTTTTAGATTAAATACGCCAGGCGGAGTAGAGGAAAGCATTCGTCTTAAATTTGGTTTAGCTAAAGAGGGGGAAGATGTTGTTGTTGTAGTTGAAGACAAAAATAAACCAGAGGTAAAAGAAACTCCCCAAAAAGGATTTTTCTCCTTTTTATTTTTCTGGAAAAATTGGTTTAAATAAAATATATTAATTGCGCTTAATTTGTGATACAATTGAGAATATGAAAATCGTATTATTTGAGGTTCCCAAGGAAGAACAGCAGGTTTTTAGTCAATTATTTGATAATCTTGAAGTTTCTTTTTTAGAAGATAAATTAGATGAAAATAACACAGAAAAAGCAAAAGATGCCGATGTAATTTGTGTTTTTATCAACTCGAAAATAAATAAAAAAGTTATTGATGCTCTGCCAAACTTAAAGTTCATAGCTACTCGTTCGACTGGATTTAATCATATTGACTGCGAATATGCCGAGATAAAAGGCATAAAAATATCTTATGTACCCGCATACGGTTCTCATACTGTGGCTGAATTTACTTTCGGACTGATTTTGAATCTTTCGCGGAATATTGAAAAGGCAAATAATTATATAAGAAAATCATCAAATTTTAACTATTTTCCGGAAATGGAAGGTTTCGATTTAAACGGAAAAATTTTGGGAGTCATCGGTACAGGCAAAATTGGCAAAAATGTTTTAAAAATTGCCAAAAGTTTTTCAATGAATGTAATTGCCTACGATTTATATCCCGATTTGGTTTTTGCAAAAGAAAATAATTTTGAATATAAAAGTTTAGAGGATGTTGTTCGTCAATCTGATATTATAACTTTACACGTTCCCTACAATAAAGAAAATCATCATTTAATAAATAAGGGAAATATTTCTCTGATGAAAAAAGGAGTTTATCTAATAAACACGGCTCGCGGAGAGCTTGTTGACACTGATGCTCTTGTTTGGGGGCTTAAAGAAGGAATTATTGCCGGAGCCGGACTTGATGTTTTGGAAGGCGAGCGAGAATTAAAAGATGAAATTGAAATCTTATCTTCCACCCCTAGATTAATGAGAATAGAAGAATATAAAACGCTTCTAGAGGATCATGTTTTGATGGATATGCCGAATGTTACAATTACTCCCCATATTGCTTTTTATACTCGTGAAGCAGTGGCTGAAATACTAAAAACAACAATTTTGAATATCAAGGGTTTTCTTTCAAATTCTATGATTAATCTGGTGAAGTGAAACAAGGATTTACTTGTCTAATTTTTTAAAAAAATAAAATGCAAAAAAGTTATATCAAGAATTGGAACGCTTTGGCGACAACCAGCAACCGTAAATTGGCTTTAACTATTGCCGAAGCTGGATTGGATGCTATTAATACTGAAACAGCAATTTCACGTTCCGTTAAGCTTCAAGATAACATTTTAAGCGTAATGGGAAAAAGTTTTGATTTGTCAAAATTTGAAAAAATTAAAGTTGTTGGTTTCGGCAAAGCATCAATTGACACGGCAGTTGCGCTGGAAAAAATTTTAGGACCCAAAATAAAAATTGGCGCTGTTGTCGGGCTTTCTAAGATAAACCTTAAATATATTAAAACTTTTACCGGAACTCATCCCAGACCGAGCAAAATAAATATCACAGCTGGAAAAAAGATATACGAAATAGTTAAAGATTCCAACGCAGAAGATTTGATTATTGTTCTTGTTTCCGGAGGGGGTTCGGCGCTTTTGTGTTATTCTGAAAACGAATGCGAGCAAAATATGGCGCTCTATGATGAATTTTTAAAATATGGAAGAACCATCACTGAAATAAACACAATTCGAAAGCATTTTTCAATCTTGAAGGGCGGAGGTTTGGCTAAAATTGCTTATCCGGCGACGATAATTGGTCTTATTTTTTCTGATATACCCGGAGATTATTTTTGCGACGTGGCATCTGGGCCAACTTATAAAGATGAAAGCACGATAGCTGATGCGCAAAAAATTATCAGCAAGTATAATTTAGGCGAATTTAGTTTATTGGAAACCCCGAAAGAAGACAAATATTTTCGGAAGGTTCATAATTTTGTTTTGGTTTCAAACAAAATTGCTATTGAATCTATGGCAAAAAAAACGAAAGAGCTTGGCTTAAAAGCGGTGGTTCTTTCAACAAAAATGTACGATGAAACTAAAATTGCCCTAAAAAAAATTTTTCAAGCTCAGAGAGAAAATACCGTTGTTTTAACCGCTGGCGAGCCGATGATAAAAGTTAAAAAGGATGGCGGGGTCGGAGGAAGAAATCTTCATATGGGACTTCAGGCGTCTCATATGGGGCTAATTGGCGAGAATTCCGTATTTCTGTCTTTTGCCTCCGACGGCATGGATAATGGCGATGTAGCTGGGGCAATAGTGGATAAAAATACGATAGAGAAAATAAAAAAATTAGACTTGGATGTTAATGATTATATAAATCGTTTTGATTCTTATAATTTTTTCCAAAAAATTGGCGACGCGATAATAACTGGTCCCACCGGCGCCAATGTTTCTGACCTTGTGATTTTATTGACAAAAAAGTAATATTAGATTTTTTTATTCCTTTCCAATTGCTTCAGATTTCGCAAGATTTCGCAAGAACGGTTCTTGCGAAATCTTGCGGGTTTGGTATAATTTAACAATGTTTCGCAAAGATCTATTTATTACAGGCGAGTATTATCATATTTATAATCGTGGCATAGATAAAAGAATAATTTTTAAACTAAAAAGAGATTACGAAAGATTCATGATACTCCTTTATCTTGCAAATTCTAACGATTCTTTTCGGCTTGACGACATTTTAAATAAACAACACAAAACCTTTAGTGAAATTTTGGTGTTAGACAAAGGTGAATCACTTGTTTCAATCGGTGCATGGTGTCTCATGTCGAATCATTTTCATCTTTTAGTTAGACAAGAGGTTGATGGTGGAATTACTAAATTTATGAGAAAGTTGGGTGTAGGATATTCAATGTTTTTTAATATAAAATATCAAAGAACTGGGTCTTTGTTTGGAGGACTTTTTAAATCAAAATTGATTGGTGTTGATGATAATTATATGAGGCAATTGTTTGGATATATTCACATTAATCCTGTTGAAATAGAATTTCCTGAGTGGAAAAATAAAATTAATAAATCCTCAGTTAATATGAAGAAATTTCTTGAATCCTACAGATATTCCAGCTATCTTGATTATGTGGATGAAGATAGAATAGAAAAGAACATAATTGCAAGGGAAAACTTTCCTGATTATTTTCATGATACTCAATCTTTTAAAGACTTTATAGAGAATTATTTTTCAAATTCGCAAGCAAGTTCGCAAGAACGGTTCTTGCGAACTCTTGCGAATTTGAGTTGTAGAAATGAAAGCACAACTGGTGATAGATTTCTATTCTAAAAAAATCCAGAATTTCATTTTCTCTTTTACTTTCTTTTCAAACAATTCTGGATCTAAATTCCATCTTAATGATATTTCTTTTAATTTATGAGATTTTTTAGGATTTCGGACTTCGTTAATTTTCAATTTTTTATTAAATTCTTTACCAATTAAACGATAAAAATACCAACGCAAAGTATACTTAGGAAACATATAGATTAAACCAATACTAAACAGCCCTAAATTAATTGGGCGTTTTATCTTATGTCCTGACCATTTTGCTCTAGTGTAAGTGTAAACAACGTCAGACACTTCGCTCCAATAGTGAATTAAACTTTTAGCTTCTTTTAATTCTTCTAATTCATCCTCTATGTCGTTTTTATGCCAATTCCAATCTTCTTTTGGCATATTAAGAATTGTGTGCCAATAGTTTATTAACATTTTTTGATTATATCATTTCCTTTCTTTTCCTACAGCTTCGGAAATATTTTTATATCCGTCGGCTTTTAATAATCCTACTAATCCCTTATTTATATCGCTAATTAGTTGCGGACCTTCAAAGACCATTCCTGTTATAAGTTGTACAAGCGAGGCGCCGGCCTTTATTTTTCTATAAGCATCCTCTGCTGTAAATATCCCGCCGGATCCGATAATAATAAACTTGCCGTTTGTTTTTTTATAAACATATCTAAGCAGCTCGTCCGACAAATTATTCAAAACTTTACCAGAGAATCCGCCTAGTTTTGACACATTCTCATCTATAATATTCTTATTGTCGCGATTTTTAGTCAAATTAGTGCAAATAAATCCATCAATTTTCCATCTCGTTGCAATAGCGATTATTTCGTCTATTTCTTTTTTGCTTAAATCCGGAGATAATTTTAAAAAAATAGGCTTGTTTTTTGGAATAGACGTAATTTTTTGAAGAAGAGCATCCAGCTTTGCGCTATCGGTAAATGGCTGGCCGCCGAAAGCGTTTGGGCAGCTGATATTGATAACACAATAATCACCAATATTAGTAAAAGCTTTATAGGCCTTGAAATAATTTTCTATAGCTTTTTCAGTGTCAACTGTTTCTTTGCAATTGGTTTTGGCAATACTAATTCCGATTGGAATAGTGAATTTTTTACCTTTCAATTTTTTCGCAATGGCTTCACAGCCGTCATTCATAAGGCCGTAATAAACAGCTAAGGATTTAGATTTTTTTAACCGCCAAAGCCGAGGTTTGGGATTGCCCGCGCAGACATCGCCCGTAATAGAACCGACTTCCATAAAGCCGAATCCGATTGAAGGAATAATTTCAGTCAGTTCCGCATTTTTATCAAAACCGGCCGAAAGGCCTACCGGATTTTTGAAATTTATGCCGAGAATATTTTGTTCAAGAGCTTCGTTTGAATAGTTCCAGAAAATACTGACTATTTTTTTGGTTATAGAATATTTGCCTAAAAAATTTCCAATACTGCTTATTTTATTATGCACATTTTCAGGATCAAATCTGAACAAAATAGGCTTTAAAATCCATTTATATTTTTTTTCCAGAATATAATTTCTTGTGCTGATTATTCTGTCTAGCATATTCATATAATATCAAATATATGTTAAAATTAAAAATATTATGGCTTCGCAATTCAATTGTCTGATTAGTAAAATTGAAGCAGAAGAAATCAAAGATTCTCACGGTGCTCCGACCATCAAGGTTACAGTTTGGGCTGGCGCTAGTTCAGACAGTTTTTCGGTTCCATCTGGCGTCAGCACCGGTATTTACGAAGCTTGTGAATTAAGAGATGAAGATGGAAAAGGCGTAAAAAAATCTATCGACAGAGTAAATAATATTATTGCCGCGTCCTTGATTGGATTTGATGTTAGAAATCAAAAGAAAATAGATGAAGTAATGATAAAACTTGATGGAACTCCGAATAAAGGTAATTTGGGAGGAAATTCTATGGTCGGTGTTAGTATCGCTTGCGCCAAAGTTGCGGCAAAAGTTACCAATCAAGAAATATATCAACATTTGCGAACACTCGCGAAAATAAAACCATCTCGTAAAGCGCCGTATCTTTTTATGAATTTAATTGAAGGCGGCAAACATACGAACAATGGTCTCTCTTTTCAGGAATACCACATTGTGCCCCAAATTGATGACATAAAAGAGGCTATTGAAATTGGAATTAAGGTTCAGGATACGTTGAAAGAAATTATTATTAAAAATTTGGGCGAAGAATCCACTGCTCTGGGCGATGAAGGGGGATTTGCGCCGAAAATAAATGATATTCAAAAGCCGTTTCTTTATTTAACTGAAGCTATAAATAAAAATAATTTGCAGAATAAAGTTCGTCTGGCTCTGGATGTGGCGGCTTCGTCGTTTTACGAGAACGGATCTTACAGAATTTCCGGGGAACAGCTTTCCAAAGAGGAACTAATGGCTGTCTATAATTCTCTAATTAAAGAATTTAATTTGATTTCCATTGAAGACCCGTTTAACGAAGAAGATTTTGAAAGTTTTAGAAAATTAAAAGAACAGCATCAAAACTTTTTAGTTGTGGGAGATGATTTAACCGTTTCTAATCCAAAACTTCTTCAAAAAGCGATAAAGAATAGCAGTATAAATGGAATGATTGTTAAGCCAAATCAAATCGGCACGCTTTCAGAAACTTTAGAAGTGATGAAACTGGCTCGGGAAAACGGTATTGAACTTATTGTCAGTCATCGGGGCGAAGAAACCGATGATGATTTTATTGCCGATTTGGCTTTTGCCTTTAATTGTTTCGGTTTAAAATCCGGTTCTCCTAAAAAACCTGAAAGAATGGTAAAATACAAGAGATTAATGAATATTATAAATTCACAGGGGAACCCTGTGTAATTACACAGGGTTCCCCTGTGCTTGCAAACTTTTATGGCAGAAGAAAAAAAACAGGATTTTGTAAAATGGTATAGCGAAGTTTCTATTCTCGATGTTTCATCAGTCGGCGGAAAGAATGCCGCGCTGGGAGAAATGTATTCTAATCTTGTTCCGCTCGGCATAAATGTTCCTGATGGTTTTGCTCTGACAGCCGCGGCTTACAGATATTTTTTCAAAGAATCGGGTTTGGATAAAAAGATTCGAGAAATTTTCTCCGATCTTAATACTCGCGACATACGCAATCTTCAAACCCACGCGAAAAAAGTTCGTGAACTTATTTTACAAACTGATCTTCCAAAAACACTTCAAGAAATAATTTCAGAATCATATGAAAAATTACAAAATAAATATGGGGAAAATCTCAGTGTGGCAGTCCGCTCTTCGGCAACTGCCGAAGACCTCCCAGACGCTTCATTTGCCGGACAACAAGATACCTATTTGAATGTGCAAGGCGTGAACGAAGTGCTTGTAGCCGTAAAGAGGTGCATTGCTTCGCTTTTTACCGATCGAGCTGTTTCTTATCGTGAGGACAAGCGTTTTTCTCATTTTGATGCCGCGCTTTCGGTTGGCGTGCAGTGTATGGTGCGTTCTGATATCGCTTCTTCCGGAGTTGCATTCACAATTGACACCGAAAGCGGTTTTGACAAAGTTATTATGATAAACGGCGTGTATGGTTTGGGGGAGTTGATTGTGCAGGGTCATGTGATTCCCGACGAGTTTATAATTTTTAAGCCAGCGTTAGAAAATGGAATTCAATCGATTATTACGAAGAATCTGGGTAAAAAAAATGTCAAACTGGTTTATGCGAAGGATGGAACCAAACAGGAAAAAGTTTCATCCCGCGATCAAGAGAAATTCTGCCTAACCGACTTGGAGGTAGTGAAATTGGCGAGATGGTGCTTAATTATTGAAAAACATTTTTCTAAAAAACACAACCGTTACCAGCCAATGGACATCGAGTGGGCAAAAGACGGAAAAACAGGCGAACTTTTTATTGTGCAGGCGCGTCCCGAAACTGTGCATTCTTCAAAAGATAAAAATATTTTAAACGAATACAGATTAGAAAAAAGAAGCGAGATAAAGATAAACGGTATTGCAGTCGGCGCGAAGATAGGCGCAGGCAAAGTGCGCGTTTTGCGCAGCGCCAAAAATATTTCTTCTTTCAAAAAAGATGAAGTATTGGTTACGGAAATTACCGATCCCGATTGGGAACCGATTATGAAAATAGCTTCAGCTATTGTTACAGACAAAGGCGGACGCACATCTCATGCGGCCATAGTTTCGCGGGAGCTCGGCATCCCTTGCATTGTGGGAACTGGCACAGCCACGAAGATTCTTCATAACGGCGAAACGGTAACAGTGAACTGTTCCTCGGGCGAAGTTGGAAATGTTTATAAGGGTATTTTGCCGTTTAAAGTATTAGAACACAGACTAGATAAAATTCCTCAAATTGCGACGAAAATAATGGTAAACATCGGTTCGCCAGACGAAGCATTCAAAAATTATTATCTTCCGGCAAAAGGCGTCGGTTTGGGCAGATTAGAATTCATAATTGCTTCTCATATTGAAATACATCCGAATGCGTTGATTGATTATAAAAAATTGAAAAAGGGCAAAAAAACAGCTGAAATCAGCAAAGTTTTGATAAAAATAGAAGAAAAAACCAAAAATTTTGAAGACAAGGAAGAATTTTATGTGAATCATCTTGCCTTAGGCATAGCAAAAATTGCCGCCACTTTTTATCCCGAAGAAGTCATCATTCGTTTTTCTGATTTTAAGACAAACGAATACCGCACGCTCGTGGGCGGGGAACTCTATGAGCCATACGAAGAAAATCCAATGTTGGGGTGGCGCGGCGCGTCGCGTTACTATGATCCGAAATTTAAGATAGCTTTCAGTTTGGAATGCAAGGCGATGAAGCGCGTGCGGAAAGATATGGGTTTCTTTAATGTAGTTCCTATGATTCCATTTTGCCGAACACCCGAAGAAGGTAAAAAAGTTATAGAAATAATGGCAGAGCACGGGCTTGATCGCGCTTCAGACGAAAAACTTAAAATTTATGTGATGTGCGAAATTCCGTCAAATATTATTTTAGCAGATGAATTTTTGGAAATTTTTGACGGAATGTCCATTGGCTCCAACGACTTGGCTCAGCTTACTTTAGGGCTCGATCGCGATTCGGGCATTGTAACTCACATTGCTAATGAAAATAATCCGGCAGTTAAAAAAATTATTGCGGAAATTATCCACAAATGCAAAGAAAAAAATAAATATATCGGTATCTGCGGTCAGGCGCCTTCAGATTATCCGGAATTTGCGCAATTTCTCGTGAAGGAGGGGATAGACAGTATGTCGCTCAATCCCGATACGGTCATAAAGATTATTATGGCGCTTGGGGAGAAAGAAAAATGATTAAAGCGGGTATGGTTTAGTGGCAGAATGCGACCTTCCCAAGGTTGAGACGCGAGTTCAATTCTCGCTACCCGCACATTTTGCAAAATAAAATGTGCGTGATACAATTATAAATATGAAAAGCGTAACAATTTATTCCACCCCGTCTTGTCACTTTTGCCATATGGCAAAAGATTTTTTTAAGGAAAAAAACGTAGCTTATACAGAGTTTGACGTGGCGAGCAATCTTGAGAAAAGAAAGGAAATGTTGGAAAGGTCCGGACAAATGGGAGTGCCAGTCATTTTTATCGGAGAAGAAATGATTATTGGCTTCGAAAAGCCTAAGATAGTTGAGCTACTTGGACTTTAATCTATCTCTAATATACTATTGTCCTAGTAGGTCCTCGTAGTTAAACGGATATAACGACTCCGTCCTAAGGAGTAATTGTAGGTTCAATTCCTGCCGGGGACACAATTGACTTGTACCATAGTGATGTATTATGATGGTAGGCATGACAGAAGAAATTTCGGGATATAAAGCAGTAAAACGGCTTGCCGTTGAGCGACCAGACTGGTTGCCTATTGTTCAGGAGTGCTTGAACCTTTCGAAAGAAATTAAGGGCGATTTTGCCGGAGCGTGGGTTTTCAAGCGAGTACAAGAAAAGGGGTTGAAATTTTCAAACCTACGCTTGCTCGTAAGTTTTGGGATTTTGAAAAAGGAAGGAACTTCTCGCGGAGGTCGTCGAGCATACTACTCGTTTATAGATTCCGCAGGAGTTGAACAAGCGCTAAATGAACTTTTGAAATAAATTTATGATCAGTCCAAACGAAATTAAAAATCGTGCGTTATCTTTTTCAAAAGAATGGGAACGTGACTACAATGAAGATGCCGAAGCCAAAAGCTTTTGGGACGGATTTTTTGATGTATTTGGAGTTTCTCGTAAACGTGTAGCTTCTTTTGAATATCCAGTAAAAAAATTAGCCAATAAACAAGGATATATAGACGTGCTTTGGAAAGGAAAAATGTTAGCAGAGCATAAATCTCGCGGATTAAGTCTAGATAAAGCGTATAACCAAGCTAAAGATTATTTTCCAGGGCTTAAAGATGTAGAGTTGCCCCGATATATTGTAGTTTCGGATTTTGCGGTAATTAGATTATATGATTTAGAGAAAGACACGAAAGAAGAGTTTTTGTTAAAAGATCTATATAAAAATGTAGATTTGTTTGATTTTATTTCTGGTCACAAGTCAGTTGTCGACTATGGAAAAGAAGAAAATGCGAGTATTGAGGCGGCTGAATTAATGGCATTATTTCACAATGAAATTGCTAAAACTGGTTATTCTGGTCACGATCTTGAAGTTTTTCTTGTTCGTATTTTATTTTGTCTTTTTGCGGATGATACCGGCATTTTCCCTAAGCACTCTTTTCGCAATTATATAGAAAGTAGAACTCAGGTAGATGGAAGCGATCTTGGTCCTAAAATAGCTCAAATTTTCCAAATTTTAAATACGCCTCTAGAAAAAAGGCAGTCAAATTTAGATGAAGATCTAGTTGTTTTTCCATATGTTAATGGTGGAATTTTCTCTGAAAATATTGGAATTGTCTCTTGTGATGCTAACGCGTTAATTAGGTTAATAAAATGTTCTAGTTTTGATTGGTCTGAAATTTCCGCTTCCGTTTTTGGTTCTCTTTTTCAGGGTGTTATGAATGAGAAAGAAAGAAGACAGCTTGGTGCGCACTATACCTCTGAATTAAATATTTTAAAGGTTATAACCTCTCTTTTTCTTGATGAATTATATATAGAATTTGATGGAGTTAAATATGACCCAAAAAAATTAAATACATTTCATAAAAAACTTTCCGAATTAAAATTTTTAGATCCAGCCTGTGGATGTGGAAATTTCCTTGTTGTGGCTTACAGAGAAATTAGAAAATTAGAGTTGGAAGTTTTGATTCAAAAAGAGAAAAACAGCGAGTTGATGCTCGGACCTACGGAAGATATGTCTATCGTTAATGTTAATCAATTTTATGGTATTGAAATTGAAGAATTTCCTACACTTATTGCTAGAGTTGCTATGTATTTAGTAGACCATCAAATGAACAATGAATTATCTAAACTATTTGGTAAAATATATGCTCGTATTCCACTTCGCGAACCAGCCACAATAGTAAATGCAGATGCGCTTACTATTGACTGGGAAAGTGTTGTCCCTAAAAATAAACTCTCTTATATTTTAGGCAATCCACCTTTTGTAGGTGCAAGGTTAATGGAAAAACAACAAAAAGAAAATTTCTTGAAAGTTTTTGATAATGAAAAAGGCGCAGGCAACCTTGATTTTGTAACAGCTTGGTATGAAAAAGCTTCTCGCTATATACACGGCACAAAAATTAAAACTGCTTTTGTTTCCACAAATTCTATTTGCCAGGGCGAGCAGGTGGGTATTCTGTGGAAAAGATTAAAAGAAAAATATGGAGTTGTAATACATTTTGCCCATCAAACCTTCAAATGGAATAATGATGCGCCCGGAGTGGCTGCGGTTTATTGTATTATAGTTGGCTTTGCGTGTTTTGAAACGCCCAGAAAATATTTATATGAATATAAAGATATTAAAGCAGAACCAAAAGAAAAAGAGGTAAAACATATAAACGCATATTTAGCTGAAGGAGAAGATGTATTTTTAGAAAACAGAACAAGTCCAATTTGTAATGTTTCAGAAATGATTTTTGGTAGTATGCCAAATGATGATGGAAATTTAATTATTGAAAATAACGAATTGGAAGACTTTATAGAAAGTGAACCGAGTAGTAAAAAATATATTAAACAACTTATTGGAGCAGAAGAATTTATAAATAATCAGAAACGATGGTGCTTATGGCTTGTTGATATTAATCCAGAAGAACTAAGAACAATGCCAAAAGTTTTAGAAAGAATAGAAAAAACCAAAGAGCATAGATTAAAAAGCAAAAGAGAGGCAACAAAAAAATTAGCAAAAACACCAAGTTTGTTTGGAGAAATTAGACAACCCAAAAGTAATTACCTACTAGTGCCTTTTGTTTCTTCAGAAAATAGGGAGATAATTCCTATGGGATATTTTAATTCAGAAGTAATTGCCACAAATCGTGTAGCTGTTGTTCCAGATGCAAGCTTGTATACATTTGGGGTTTTAACTTCAATAATGCATATGACTTGGGTAAATAGAGTGTGTGGTAGATTAGAAAGTCGTTATAATTATTCAATAAACATTGTTTATAATAATTTCCCGTGGCCTGAAAATGTGAAAGATGAGCAGAAGAAGAAGGTTGAAACTTGCGCGCAAAAAGTTTTAATTGTTCGTTTGCAATTTCCCGATAGTTCACTTGCCGATTTATACGACCCAAATACTATGCCACCAGAATTGGTGGAAGCGCATAATAATCTTGATAGGGCAGTAGATGCTTGTTATGGCAAAAAATTTAAAGATAAAGAAGAAAGAATTGAATTTTTATTTGAGTTGTATAAAAAATACACTATGATACAATGACTGTATGACTAAGCAAATTCGCCAAAAAAGAAATGATACATTGGTTAAAACTATAGAGAAAAAATATGGCGTTGATTTAGGTTATCGGTCTGATACACAACTCCACACTGTTTTAAAGAAAGAGGGCCTACCATCTCTTTCAAAGCTTCTTAAGATGACTCAAAAGAACGCTAGTTAAACTTATGAGCGATCTTGATTTTATAAAAGATAAGGAACTTCGCTCTACCCTTGAAAATTCAATAGAATATATTTATGCTCTTTTTGAAGAATCAAAAAATGGGAAGAAATTTATAAACAAAAATTGGCGGATTTGGAGGAATTGAAAAAATCTGTGCTAAATAAAGCGTTTGCAGGGGAGTTGTAGGAAATGACTATGCTCCGTCTTCTCTCCTATTTAGGCAATACAATTAGTTTGTTTTACTTGCGTTAAATATAACTAAGTGATAAGATAGTTACTATTGAGGTTGGTAATATCAACTAAATATAAAAATTATGGAATTAGGTAAATTTATACAACAAAATAACGAACAATGGGGTAAATATAATGCTTTTATTCCAAATCCTTTTCCACCAAAAGGTGGTTTTGGTTTTCCTGAAAGTTTAATAAAACAAGATGCTCAAGCACAACATTTTGTGAGTACTTTAAATGGAATCACTAAGTTGCTCCCGGATGTTGATTTTTTTATATTCATGTACATCTTAAAAGACGCTTCTTCTTCAAGTCAGATTGAGGGAACAGGAGCAACAATGCTTGATGCCTTAGAGGCGGAAGCAAAAATTGGTTCTGATTTACCAGAAGATGTGGATGATATTATTCACTATATCAAAGCACTGAACAATGGAATTGATGCGCTCAAAGAAATACCGATAAGTGAACGTTTGATAAAAAAACTACATAAAGATTTAATGGCAGGAGCAAGACATACTCAATATCCACATCCGGGGAAATTTCGTCATGATCAAAATTGGATAAATGGTACTAGTCCTCGTGATGCAAAATTTGTTCCACCACCTTCTCATGAATTATCACGGACAATTAGTGATTGGGAGAAATTTGTTCATGTAGATGATAATTTACTTCCTTTAACAAAGGCGGCTCTTCTACATGCCCAATTTGAAACGATACATCCTTTTAGAGATGGAAATGGAAGGACTGGAAGAATGTTAACAACATTATATCTACGCGAGGCAGGCCTGCTTGAAAAGCCGGTGCTCTTTTTATCTGCCTATTTAAAAAAACATCAACAAGTTTATTCTAATCGCTTACTTGGGTATAGCAATGGTGAAATAAATGAATGGATACAATTCTTTTTATCAGGTGTGTCAGAGATTGCAGAAGAAGCAATAGAAACTGTATATAAAATTACAAAATTAAGAGAGCAAGATATATTGCAGATTCAGGGTATGGATAAAAGATCTTCAAAAAGTGCAATAGAAGTATTGCCGAAGCTTTTTGCTTTACCTATCGTTGATACATCAATAATTCAAAAGTGGACTGGCTTTACTAGGAATGGCTCACAGAAACTTATTGACAGATTTGTTGATCTTGGAATACTTAGTTTACGGGATGTGAATAAAAAATATAATAAATCTTATATTTATAAAAATTATGTGGATATTTTTTATAAGATTCACACAGGTGAGTAATTATTAGTTAACTAAAAAATTATTATGGAAAATAAATGTAAAAAATGCGGGAGTGAAAATATAATAATGGTTGAATATGATGGTATGCATCCAGATCATTATGATGGTGTTAGTGAAATAGAATGTCTAAAATGCAAGACTCGTTTTGGTCGCTGGTCTGGGAAAGAACTTGCTGAAGGAGAATTTGAAAAAGTAGGTGGAAAAGAAAAGAAAAAATAACAGTTATGAATGAATCAGAAACACGAGCCGAATATATAGACCCGAAGCTCAAAGCGAGTGGCTGGGGTGAAGGAGAATCGAAAGTTCTTCGTGAATTTCGTGTTACCGATGGCAAAATACAAATTGGTGGAACACGGGGCAAACCAGAAATCGCTGACTATATTTTGGTATATAAAAATCATAAAATTGGTGTAATTGAGGCAAAAGCCGAAAATTTGTCGGTGACTGAAGGGGTGGCGCAAGCCAAAGCGTATGCGCAGAAATTACATATTGATTATACCTATCAATCCTTTTGATATCCGTAGGACTGGCGGAGTACCAATGAGCGGAAGTGTTTATTTTACAATTTTTCAAACCTTTATGAGCGGTCCGGGCGGTAGCCCATATTTCGGAAATTACCCAGCAGATTTTTTTGATTTTATTATTATTGACGAATGTCATCGTGGCGGGGCAAATGATGAGAGTAATTGGCGAGGAATTTTAGAATATTTTTCTCCGGCTGTTCAGCTTGGCCTAACAGCTACACCAAGACGACAAGACAATATAGATACTTATAGATATTTTGGCGAGCCGGTTTATATTTATTCGCTCAAAGAAGGTGTGAACGATGGTTTTCTAACACCTTTTAAGGTAAAACGAATAAAAACGACCCTTGATGATTATGTATATACTTCTGACGACCAAATTATAGAAGGTGAAGTTGAAGAAGGAAAAATTTATGAAGAAGCAGATTTTAATAAGATAATTGTTATTAAGGAGCGTGAAGCAAAAAGGATTCGCGTAGTATTGGATGGAATAAATCAAAACGAAAAGACGATTATATTTTGCGCGACCCAAGACCATGCGTTAGCAGTTCGTGATTTAATAAATTAAATGAAAGAGAGTAAAGATCCGAATTATTGCCAGCGTGTAACGGCTAATGACGGCGCTCGTGGAGAGCAATTCTTGCGAGAATTTTAGGATAATGAAAAAACAATCCCGACAATTTTGACTACCTCACAAAAACTTTCAACTGGCGTGGATGCTCGTAATATTAGAAATATTGTTTTGATGAGACCGGTAAATTCCATGATTGAGTTTAAGCAAATTATTGGGCGTGGAACTCGTCTCTTTGATGGCAAAGAATATTTTTCAATTCTTGATTTTGTTGATGCTTATAAGCATTTTTCTGACCCAGAATGGGATGGAGACCCAATAGACCAAACAACAGAACCAGAGCCTCAACCGCCAAAGGGTCCGGGCGGTGATGAACCACCAATTCCACCAGAACCTCCAATAGAACCGAGGAAAAAACTTAAAATTAAATTGCGTGATGGTAAGGAAAGAGAGATACAACACATGATAGCTACTTCTTTTTGGAATGCTGATGGTAAGCCTATTTCTATTCAAGAATTTATGGATAATATGTTTGGTGCAATGCCAGAGTTTTTTAAGAGCGAAGAAGAACTTAGAAAAATTTGGTCTAACCCAACGACTCGCAATGCATTTTTAGAAAAGATAGCAGAAAAAGGATTTGGTAAAGATGAATTAGAAATGTTGCAGAAAATGATTGATGCAGAACAGAGTGATTTGTTTGATGTTTTAACTTATATTTCATTCTTAACACCACCCATCTCAAGAGTTGAACGAGTGAAACAAGTAAAAGAAAAAATATTTAATGGACTAGGTAAACAACAAAAAGAATTTTTAGATTTTGTTTTGTCAAAGTATGAAGAAAAAGGCGTTGAAGAATTGAGTGAAGAGAAACTTCCAATTTTATTGAATTTAAAATATCATGCAATTGCTGATGCTGTAAACGCTCTCGGTGCTGTTGAGTCAATAAGATCTACTTTCTTTAATTTTCAAAAAAATCTTTATGCTAAAGAAACTTAATTTATAATCTCTTTATGCCTGACGACCCAAATCAACCCCTAAAACCAAATTTCCACAGAAAATCCTTTGCCACCGAGCCCCCAAGAGCCCACCGAGCCTGCCTCTGAAAATATAGCACATTATTTTGATTTTTATGTATATTTTTGCTAATATCTGCATATGTCGCCAGAAGAAAGAGAACTTTTAAATAGAAGTGTCAGTCTTGCAGAAGACAATAATAGAATTTTACATTCTATGAGGCGCTCTCAGCGCTATACAAGCATTATGAGGGCTGTATACTGGATTTTGATTATCGGTTCTGCAGTGGGCGCTTATTATTATATTCAGCCGTATATTGATCAGTTAATGGGCGTATATAGCGGAGCGAAAAGCGATCTGGATAATTTTAACCAAGCAATTCAGGGTTTTAAAAAATAAGATTATATTGTT
>Ga0209211_10002266_pt1 | contig 33637 bp, 30 predicted proteins | sample RifGroA2_FD_183992 | JGI IMG/M metagenome (GOLD analysis project Ga0209211, IMG submission 183992) | Groundwater microbial communities from Rifle, Colorado, USA - Groundwater A2 (SPAdes) (version 2) | ecosystem: Environmental > Aquatic > Deep subsurface > Groundwater | place: Rifle, Colorado... | reverse complement strand
AGGCCAATCGCACTTAATTCTTCATCCCCAAGCCTAAATACGCAGGATTTGATACATTTGTAGTGTTTACACATAAACACAAACACTATGAATGCAACACATTCTGCATCAATTCTTGAACATTTTTCCATTGTCCATGACTTCCGTCTGGATCGGAACAAAGAGCATAGACTCATCGATATCATTACTATCACCATTTGCGCCGTGATCTGCGGAGCAGATACGTTCGTGGCAGTAGCAGAATACGGACGAACCAAAGAGGAGTGGCTAAAAACATTCCTTTCCCTTCCAAATGGCATTCCGTCTCATGATACATTCGGACGCATATTCTCTCTTCTTGATCCTGCAGAGTTTCAGAAAGGATTTCTTTCGTGGGTGAATGCGATACATCGATTAACAAAAGGGGAGGTCGTCGCCATCGACGGAAAAACGATTCGGCGAGCATATGCAAAAGATGAAAATCCTCTCCATATTGTCAGCGCATTCGCAACAGCGAACGGTGTAACAATTGGGCAGAGGGCTACCGACAAAAAGTCTAATGAAATCACCGCGATTCCGAAGCTTCTCAAAACTCTCCAAATACAAGGTTGCATCATCACAATTGATGCGATGGGCTGCCAGAGAGAAATCGCTCAAACCATCCTGGAAGGAGGCGCAGACTATGTTTTAGCGGTGAAAGGGAATCAAAAAACCATATACCAAGACATCCAGCTCTTGTTTGCCGAACAGGTAGAGGAGCACTACGCGGGCGACTCTTTTGAAACCGCTCAAAAGAATGCCGCAAGACATGAAGTTCGGATATGCCGCACCATCACCGACGAACGACTGCTGCCAACTGGCAATGACCGTCGCTACAGCTGGCCCAGACTTACAAGTCTTGTTGAGATTGTGAGCGAGAGAACCATTGGTGAAAAAAAGACGACAGAAACCAGGTACTACTTAAGCAGTCTCCCTGGAAACGCAGAACAGCTTCTGTCGGCTGTGCGTTCTCACTGGCAGATTGAAAACCAATTGCATTGGTCGTTGGATGTCTCTTTTCGCGAAGATGAATCCAGAGTACGCATCGGGCATGCGCAAGAGAATCTCAACATGATTCGAAAGCTTGCGCTGGGACTCTTAAGCCGCGAAGTAACTACCAAGGTTGGAGTAGCTACCAAGCGCATGAAAGCAGCATGGGACGAAGCCTATCTTCTGCGCGTACTAGCTGTGAACAAAAATGGAAATTAAGTGCGATTGGCCTGCAGTACGTGCCCTACGGGACGGACGACTTTGTTCTACACGTCATGGATGACAGGGTTGAGATATGGATAACTGATTGGAAGCGTGCCGCCAAAAAGGTGTGCATTCACAAAGAGAAGCTTATGTAAGCACTCTTTGAATCGGGCGACATGGAATCGTCGCCCTTCTCTCCCAGCACCGAAGCAGTTCGATGCTCGGATGGAAAAAGGTTCTTTTTACCTGGTAAGCCATAAGCCGACTCGTTGTTGGTATGTGGTAAGCCGACATATGTGGAGACGAAAAGATGAAAAAGGTTATTGAGGCTAACGAGAGTATGATTTTTGAGCATTATTGTCCCGCTCTCAAGAAGGCCGGGATTGCCTACGAGGTTACAGAATCAAAGCAGGAGGCGGCAAAATTGCAGTTAGAAGGTTATTGCAAGGTGGCGAAATGCGTCGATGATCTGGACATGGCCTTGTATGTACGAACTGGCATGGCGGCCAAAGCTACTACCCTACTATCGAAACTGGAAGAGCAGTTGTACGAGGAGTGGGGCCGGCGACCGACCGAGAAGGAACTGAAAGCAGAGGAATGGTTGAAAGAGCTGGAGCGGCAAGATGAGGAAATAGAAAGGGAGAACGAGCGACCATTCTGATTGTCTGCAAATAGGTTTCCGGCGATTCCTTTCAAAAATCGTCTTTCTTTCCCAACACCGGATTTACTCCGCTGTTCGGACAAGGAGCTGTGTTCTTTTCACCAGGTAAGCCGTAAGCCATACGCGTTGTGTGGTAGGCGGTATGCCGACACTTGTGGAGACGAAAATATGAAGATTACGCGAGAAACAACAATGTTTGACGCGATGGAACAGATGAACGAAATGAGTGGGAAGGAGAGGTTTGCTCACTTCATTAAAACGATGTTGGAGGAAATTGGCTGGCAAGGAGTGGAGGTTACGTGCGAGGTGACGAAGGAGTGTGAGGGATGGACGATGGAACGAGAGTACTGTGTTTGGGCGGAGGCTCAGGTAGACAGGAACCTTGAGTATCTTCTTAAAAATCTAGATTCCCTGTTCAAGTTCGTCGGTTTCAGAGATGGAAAAGGAGGCCGTAAGCGCATCACTATTGAAGTGAACCATCATAGTAATGAGGGTAAAGTCGGCTGTGTCGTGTGGGAGGATGCGGATTTCTCTCGGGATTGCGTAACTGTACCCCGTGTCCTATCCGTCCCTTTCTGTCCGTCTGATTTCTAGGGTTCCCATCTGGGGGGCCGGTGTGCATAGAGCACAGGTGAATACCGGTATATCCAAACTTCACCACCTTTCTTGGTAGGGTTTTTTCCGGAAAACCACACCAAGTGAAGGTACATTCAAATCAGGTAAGCCGTAAGCTGACTCGTTGTCAGTAGGCGGTAAGCCATTTAAGTAAGAGGTGATCCATGCAAGTGTGCTCGAAGTGTAAAGGCGAGAGAGAGTGCTGGCGGGTAGTCAGTCGGTGTACGAACGGATGTTGCAACGAAACCCACGAGAATCGAAAAATCGAGTGCAAGGCGCCCATGCAGTACGTTCGCGTTTACAAAGAATGCGACAAGTGTAATGGGAAAGGATTCCTCCTCGGTGCATATGGAGAATACTAAGCACCCCGGGCGACCCACGTCGCCCTTCTATCTGAGTTCCGAACCAAGTTCGGGGTTCAGATGGAAGAAAGTTCTTTTCACCGGTAAGCGGTAAGCCGACACGTTGTTGGGTAGGCCGTAAGCCACAGAATGAAAGGTTGTCACCATGGCACGCCAACGAAGTGAGTTTCTCGGATCCCTCGGCAAGCTGTTTGAGATTTTCAAGAAAGTTGTGCACGGGATTATTGAGCTGGGCGGAGACGATGACAATATTGATCGCATCGGCACTGACGACCAGCTCGCTAAAGACATTGCGGCTGTCATCTGCGGTCAGGCCGAGGTGGTCTATACGAAGGACAGAAAGACGGCCACGATTATCGTGGACGATCCGGCACTGGCCACGGCGCTCAAGTCGCTTGAAAATGACATGCCCGATGCTGTTCTGATTAACGTCAACTACGTTGAACACGCCAAGCAGCAACGGACACAACGCCGCGGGCTGGACATTGCACTGGATCGTTACGGCGATACTGAATCACCGATGATCCTGGTCAGTTTCGAGGCGCAGGAGCAGCTGCAGGAGGACGAACGCTTTCAGCAGCTGATTGCAAAGCCTAACGTCGCCTTTCTGCGCTTGCCGGCGTCGTTGGACGATTATCGGGACTTGTATGCTCAGCTGATTTAATCAGTACGTCAGACAGCTAACATGCCACCCCAGCCCTCGCTACATAATGTAGACGAGGGTTTTTATGCTCTCTAATTGTTATATTCTATCCGTACCGTTGAGGATTGACTCTATTTCGTTTAGTTGTTTCTCAAGCAGCTGTCTATCAGCGCGACCTAAATCTGCGGTTGCTTTGAGGTTGTCCACTCGTACCTCCAATAAGATAATCCTCTCACGGTTCCTATCGTTTACTACATCCCTATACACTTGTGCCGGAAATCGTTCTGTATAAGTCCTGATACCGCGTTCGCGGATTGCTTGCATGGTTACCTCGGGACCCTGTGTTTTTAACAAAAGCTTCAGGGGCGCGGTTTCATTTACATAGTCGGAACTTAATCCGGTACTTGAGATCATTTGAAACATCTCTCGCTTTTCAGAATTTGGTCTAGTATCTCCTAACTGAAATACTACGCGATAGCGATGATCCCAACTTCGATCTGGCTCTGCTAATTGTCCATCAAATAGCAGCTCCTCACCCCACCGGGAAGCGTGAAACGAGTACGATGAACCTCGGTCATCATACATTGGCCGCATAGCCACAATGAAACCTTCATCCTCTTTAACTTGTTTCCTGGTTTCTTCGTGGAGGAGTAACTGTGGGCCTACTTCGGCCGGACACTTGTCAAGTCCTAACTCAGCAGCATTCTGATAAATGTCAAAGCACTTGGGATACTCATCCTCAAGCCCAAGGTCTGCTGGCCATAAGGCTACGAGTTTGATATCTTTCGGCTGATCGGCAGTTGTGAAATCGGGTTTATTAAGTAGTTCTTTTCCAAGTCTGCCTACACGGATGTTTTGATCTTGACTTTTGAGGTTCTGTTCAAAATCTTCTTTTGGTACTGTGCCAATTTTTATTTTCTCGAGGAGAATCCGATTCTCCGGGAATTTGGAATAGACGTGGTTTACATTGTTATCGTAAAGTCTATGAAAGATGCCCGATTCAAGTTGTCCAATATAGGCTTTCGTATCTTCTTTAATCTCAGAAGTGTCCCAGGCGATCTGATCAGAATGACAATCGAAAATTGTTGGTACATCTTCCTTGGGGTTTCTTTGTTCGCGCAGTTGTTCTATTCGTGGATCGCGTCCATATCCAACTGCTGTAATTTTGTTGTCGACTTCGTATAAAAATCTTAGCTCCTCTTTGGACAGCTTCTCCCTCTTTAGTTGCTTGAGGTCGATGCTGGCTAATTTCTTCATGTCCTTCATGCGTTGCTGCCACTTCTCTCCACCTGACATTGATTGGAGGTGTTCTTCTACGACTGGTGTGATATGGCTGTCCAAGTGTTGTTTCTTTGATTTTGTGTTGATGATGCCGCGTACTTCAGATATCTTCTGACCATCCGTAATAATGGCTGCTCGTGGTATAGATGGCTTACCTTGCTTGTCGTCAGAAAAGTAAATATGCACGTCTGAGCGGGATAGGTAGCTCCCCGCTGTGCCTGGCGTGGCGATACACCAGTTGGTATTGTACGAATTGATTAAGTCTGATAATTTTTTGGGGTTAGATCCTTGCGGGAACACTTTCCAGGTGCCGGATGTTGTTTGCAGACTCTCCTGTGAGTAGGTGAGTGAGTTGACGTGTTCGACTGCCCAACCATATAGCTTACCGAAGTTTTCTACTTGCAGCCTCTTTTGCCAGTCTTTCTTTGTGATTGCATCTTCCAGCTCCATCCCTGATTTTTGATCTTTGTGCTTGCGCTCTAATTCATCGAGCACAATCGCCAGTGCCTGTTGATTTAATTCGGGAAAGGGAGCCGCCGTTTTTTCTGTACGTTTGCTAAAATCCTTGCGCTGGCGATCAAGCGTACCGAGCTTTGTTGCTTCGGCAAATGCCCAGTAACGGAATTCGTCGGGGTAGTGTTCCGCCTCTGGGCTAGACAGGTAATCAAACCAGCAATTTAAACTTTCCTTCTGATCGATAACGGCCTGTTGAACAATTTCCCGCCGTTCTTTTTCTGGAATCTGGTATCCGGCAAATCCCTGCCCGGTTTCCTGTTGAAATTGTTTAATGACTTGTGTACGCACCTCTTTGCCTTTGATCTGATCACGTTCATACCCTCTCTGCTCGGCAAAGTTTCCCAGAAGAAGATTCTTGAGGTAATCGTCTGTTATATTATCGGGCTTTACAACAAGTTTAGGATAGAGGGATTTTTTGAGGAAAAGTGATCCTTTGATCTCCGCGATGTGCTTTATGCGCTCAAGATAATCTGGGATATCCTGTGGCTGTGCAACTTCAGCAGTTGATTTTCCTTCTCGCCTGGCTGTTTTACCTTCTTCTTTTGTACTGCCAACGGCGTCACGGAACTCTTCCTTGTCCCAGTATTTTCCTTTTAGGAATTCCGGATTTTCCATATTTGCCATGGTTTTAATTGTACGTCTTGGCACTCTACACGACCAGTCGGATTTTGTTTGAAATGCTATCATCGGGACATAATTAGTAGGTTTTCTCAGCAATTTATGGGAGCAGTATGTAATCAGAGTGTAATGGGGTCTGCCACCCTTAAGGCCTTTTTTCAGCGTAACCTTGGTGGTTGAGACACAGCGCCCGCCTTTGCTACTTCATGTAGCAAAGAGCCAGCAGACTATTTCGCCCTGGCGCGCCACATTTTTTAATTTTTTGGGGCTGGGCTGGGCTTTGAATATGGAAACGCGACCAGGGCGAATCTGCTCGCTGCCAAGAAGTTTTCTCCCCGAGAGAACTTCTTGGCGCGGGCGCCGCGTTCAGTAACAATCGATAAATGTTTTTTAGTAGTCGCTTCCTGTGGTATTTTTAAAATAGGTTCGCGCAAAGGATAATATTTCACCGCCGAGAATCACATTTCGAAAAATCAAGGTTGGAAGCCTCGGCGCTTCGCGCCTCGGCATGGTATTTTTCCGCAGTTTTGAAGGCATTTTTGAAATCGCACGCCAGCGTGCGGTCGGCAATGCGGAAGTTCGAACCGATTATTGCTCTTTCGCCACAATAAAAAGTAGTATAGTATGGCAACTATATCTCAGAACATTAAGCGAATGCGAGCAAAACAAGCATTAACGCAGGACGACTTGGAGAAAAAAGCCAATATCAAATACTCTACCCTTACGAAAATTGATGGTGGTGTCGTTGCAAAGCCAAGCGTTCAGACAATTCAAAAAATCGCCAAGTCGTTAGGCGTTCCGATGGAGGACTTACTAAAGTGGGATACCCAAATGTTAGTATCATTGTTTGCATTATTAAAACCTGCAAAAATATGAGTTTGGAAATGATAAAGAAAAATATCACTTTAGTTATCGGGATATCAATCCCAATTTTGATGATTTTGTTCGTGGCGGGAAGCATTTATTTGCCCGGACTTTTTGTAAAACCACATTTTAATTTTTTATATGTAAGTGGCGATGATTCCTATTATTACGACAACAACAGATATCAGTATTCCGTCCAAAATGACAAGTTAGTAAAAAATGAAATTAAGCAACCAGAAAATCAAAACTACAACCCGCCACGAGTAGAATCAAAATTGTATATTTATGATGTTGCAGAAAATGAAGCAAAAGAAATTTCTTTTGCTGATGCACAAAATCGAAACTTAGATTCTAGCGTAAAATCACCTGATGATTTCGAGGTTGTCTATGGAAGTCGCGGTGATGGATTCTTCCCATTTTTCTGGAGCGGAGGAACGGATTACAACACCAGATATTTGAAAGGTCATAACGTGAGCAAAAAATTAAATCTTCAGCTAAACGGAGGCTCATCTTACAATAATTTCCGTTTTATTGGCTGGATAAAATAAAATTATATGGCAACAAAAGAAGAAGTTTTACAATACATTAAAACACTCGCCGAACAAAAAATTGTTACGAAAGACGAGTTAGATTTAGCGTATGATTCAGGGAGTGGAATTAAAACCGATGTAGTTCTCACTAGAAAGCTCGGTATCTCTGAAATTTTATACTACATCGGTGGAGCGGTCGTATTTTTAGGTATTGCAATTTTGCTAGCGCAAAATTGGTCAACGCTTGGTTTTGGAACAAAAGTTTTAGCAACTCTTGGTGCAGGTGTGGCCTCGTATTTTGTTGGAGTCCTATTTAGTAGAGATGAACGAACGGAAACTGCTGGCTCTGCCTTTTATCTTATCTCGGCTCTTGTTATACCAATGGGTCTTTATGTTGTTTTTGACAACGCAGGATTTGACGCCAGCAGTTATGGTTCTCAAAGTTTAATTTCAGGAATACTTTTCGGAATGTATATGTTGTCGTATGTTGTTTTCCGAAAAAATGTCTTTACTTTGTTTAGTATTCTTTTCGGGACATGGCTCTTTTTCAGCCTTACCAGTTTCATGGTCGGAGGCAGTCCATATTTTGATGACTGGAAGTTCTACGAATATCGTGTTCTTGTTGCAGGTATAACTTATATGTTAATCGGCTACGCCTTCTCAAAAAACGAGCGCGCCTCACTTTCCAATTTTCTCTATGGTTTTGGTATTCTCGGTTTTCTTGGGTCAGCTCTCGCGCTTGGCGGTTGGGAACCAAACCAAAATGTGTTTTGGGAATTGATTTACCCTGGTCTTATCTTTGGAGCACTGTTTCTTAGTGTTCATATCAAGAGTAAATCATTCCTCACTTGGGGGACACTCTTTCTTATGGTTTATATTTTGAAAATCACTTCGGAATATTTCTCAAGTGGTTTAGGTTGGCCTCTCGCGCTTGTTATTGCTGGACTTGCGATGATCGGTGTCGGCTATATGTCTCTCTCGCTCAAAAAGAAATATTTGTCTGTATAAATTAGTCGCCAACTTTTTCAAAAAACAAAGCCGAAGCCCGCGCTGATTCCTTCCCAGACCCCCTCCTGTGCGCGGGTGAGAACGCATTCCGCACCCCGCCACCTAGACTAGCCACTTTTCTAAAATTTTATCGTCTGCAGTGCTAAAACCCGAGACGGCGGGCGATGATATCAGCAATTGGTTCCTGAATGGTCTGATCTTCAGTGACGTAGTCCATTAAGACCTCACGGATAGCGACAGGATCGGCATCCCCTACTTCCATGTGCAGATAAGGCGAGAAACGTTTGGCACTGCGCAATATAACTGTCTTAGTTTCGTCGGGCTCATAGATGACATTGAAGGCGGCTAAATCCTCCCAGTGGTAAAGAATGTTATTTAAAGCGATGCCATCCAGCATAATCCGATAACGGACAATCCGCGGTTTCTGCTGGGCTAGGTAGTACATTAATCCGCCGATCAAGCCGACAGTAATAGCACCTAATATGTTAGTGAAAATAAACAGCATAATGCCGACGATGGTAGTTGTGCCGGCAGCTAAAACGGCAAACCAGACAACGTTTTTAGGATGATGTTCATGTTCCGGCGCGCGCCATTCAAACAAAGTGGCAGCTTTTTCGACATCGTCGTCCACCTCATCTAAATCATGGGTTACCTTCATTTCTTTAGCTTCATGTTGCCAGCGGGGGTCAGTATTATCTGACTCAAGGCGCTTTTCGGCGGACTGGCGTTGCGGCTGCTTGGTCTTGAAACCGCCCCATTGGTCAGCTGCAGCGGCGGGTTTAGGCTGTGGTGCGACGGGCGCTGGACGGTTAGGTTCGCGACGACGAATTCGACTAATGATCATAGAAATAGTATAGCACTTTTAGTAAATAAATAATGTACAGGCCAGCTAAACGGTTATATCACATATTTAAACATACGGTGGGTAAAGACGGGAAAGTTGCTATCGCGTCAAGGTTATTGTAAACTCACGGGGAAATCAGGGTCTGCTGCCTCCCCTATTACATCTTTGATTTCCATAAGAAGTGATTAGGTTTAAGCACTCGTAGCTTCCCACTTCACTCCTCGTTTCTCTCGGAGCTTCCGGCCTTCGTCCGCCAAATGGGCGGGCTACGACCGGCACAACGTGGGACGATGACGGAAAGAGAGAGTATTGTTATTTGAAAATTGGAAATTGGTAATTGTAAATTAATTTATGCACTCGTAGCTCAGCGGATAGAGCATCAGCTTGCGGAGCTGGGGGTCGCAGGTTCAAATCCTGCCGAGTGCACATCAAATAGCACAAAATAATATATTTTGGATATAGGGCGTGGCTTTTTTAACGTGGAAATAAGAAACAGTTGGCTGTGAAGAAGGTGGCCTAAATAATTCACAAGGCCAGTCAGTTGAGGTGTTCTTAAGCTGTTAGTAATGCATGGGTTTTTAATCAGGATTACTTCGTTTACAACAGCGATATTGGGCCGCGAACAAAGCATTTGCTTTTTAAAACGGATTTTATTAGGGTAAGATAATACGTTGTATGATAAAGTATTATCCTCTTTCTGAAAGGATTGCTCTTTAATTAATTAGGGCTTAGTAGACTTGTTATATCTAGTATCAACTAGGAAGACCTTGAGGTTGTGTTTGGAAGATGTGGCGTCTCGAGAATGAAAGGATGAGGAAATGGTTATAAGAAGATCGTTACGTACATTGGCTTTGAGTTACTTGGAAGCAGGCGCATTCGGTGATAAAGAGCAACCTCTATCCCCTGTCGGTTTGAATCTGCGCACAGTGGACAATCCAAACCGTGGTCCGTTGACGTTGGACTTGATCCAAGCAATGGGACACAAGCTGTGGCAGGAAATCGTTATTGATAATTGGATTCACCCATACGAGTTTGTGGCTGGTTTATCAGACGTGGGCCATCCCTTTGCAGAAGCTTTGGTAAGAGCGCATCACAGATTGGACCAAGGGGTGGAATTACTGCATGTTAGGGAAGCGGATCACAAGGTAAGTGATGCGGAGCTAACAGTAATACAGGGCAAACCACGAGGAACTGTTTTGGTCGTAGGTGACACTATCACGGATGTTGACATGACGATGGAAAGGATTGAATTGTTCAAAAGGCACGAGTTTAATGTCTGCGACGTTGTGGTAATTATTGATACGCAACAGAACGGTCCAGCTTTCCAACGACTATTAGCAGAAGGCCTTCGACTCCATGCCTTGTTCTCTCTGCAACAGTTGCGTGAGTTAGCGGTTCAAACCAAAGCCCAAATCTTTGCCAGATGCTAGTTTGAGATATGCGTCGTGGTTTAGTTTTGTTCTTTTAGGACGTCACCGTGACGTCCATTTTTTTTGGCTTGTGTAACAAATATATTTGCTTTTTACTTTTGGGCGTGTTATAATAATGGAATGAAAAGTCGTGTGGCAAAATTGGTAGCCACTTTTTTGCTTTTATTAAGCCCTCCTCTTGTCGCAGACGCGGCTTTGATCGACCAAATTAATCAGGCATTCAGGGAAGCATACGGACGCCTTCCTACCGGGTCAGAGTGGACTTATTGGGCGGGAAGAATCAATCGTGGGGAGAAAAAAAGTTATCAGGAACTGATGGGCGCGATATATTTCCAAAAAGGTATAGGGGGTAGCATTGCAGGAATTACCACTTTGAGTGCAAGCAATGTGGCTACGGCAAAAAGTTTTAAAGTGGCGAAGAATTTGTACCCATCGCAGATTAATCCGAATTATTTGCCAGACGGAACCTTAGTCAAATCCCCTACCGATGGGGCGATTTATTATTTAAAAGGCGGGAAAAAGAGCTGGGTATTGCCGACGATTATTAACCGCTGGTTGAATGAAAATCATTATTTTAAGCATGACGTGGTGATAACAATTTCAGCTGACGACTTAGCGCGCTATCCGCAGACTAAGTCGGTGAATGATATTTATATTGGCAAAGTGTTGCGGCATCCGGACGGAACACAATATTTCATTGACGATAAATTACGAAAACGTAAATTATCAGCTAGTCTAAGAGCAGCTTACAAGATTCCGGCGGGTAATTTATACCCGGCCACCGCAGCGCACCTGAGCGAGTTTGCGACAGGACCAGCCTTAACCTCAACTACACAATATCCCGGCGGTATGGTGGTTTATTCCGGGGCGTGGCATGGCGGCCAGATTTGGCGCATCAAGGAGGCGGCGGGCGGACAATTGATGAAGTATTTGTACTTGTCTGACTATATTTATGAAGCGGACGGTAATCCGGACGAGGGCATGCGGGCACCGGCTAATGCCGCGATGTTAGCCCGTCATACCAGAGGATCAAATATAGAACGATACCCGGATGGCTGGGTGGTTGGTTTGCATAAAAATATTTATGTCGTGCAAGGCGGCAAGTTAAGGTTAATCGCTTCGCCAGAGGTTTTCGCAGCTATGGGATATAAACAGAAGTATGTTCTGACAAATTATCCGGAGTTCTTGAGAAGATATCCGCACGGATATTCTATTGGTGCTTTCAAGTCAGTGGTCGCCAGCAATGCCGGGAAAGGTCAACCGGCGGCGGTGCCCAGCAATACGTCTAACTTGGTAAGAGTGAGGGCGCAAATCCGGACACTAATTAATAATGTTAACGACTACTACCTGACAGCCTACGACAAAGAGCCGACAGTAAGCGAGAATAAATTCTGGGTGGATTATATATATAATGGCGAGGTGAATAATGAGGCTGATTTGAGAGCAGTGATGCAAAGAGCGGCGGTGACAGGAAAGAAACCGGCACGAACGTCGTGGACCGCTGAGATAGGCAGTGAAAAATTAAAGGGCCATTGGTTCCCCTATCTTTTCTACTTTACGCACCAAAAAGATCCAGATGAGGCAGATAAGGATTATTGGTACGGCAGGATTGATTCGGGTGACCGGAATACGATTGAGAAGCTGGGCGGAACGATCCAGTGGCTGAAGGACCAAGAAGGGAAGACGAGAAGGTGAAAGCGGAAATCCCAATATCCAATGACCAATGACCAATGAATGACCAAATCCTAATAACCAATAACACAAACACTCAAAAGTCCAAGCTCAAATACGTAGTTATCGCTCCGTAAACTAGTGGAGCTATGGATGGCAGGCAATTCAACGACAAATTCCAAAGTGTCATAAACTTGTCGGTCAAGCGCTGACAAATTTTTATATAATGGAGTGTTTTGGGTAATTTGGATTTTGACACTTGGATTTACTGATTGGTTTAAATTCAAATTTATTTCACTGTCGGTGCATGCTATGCTATGTGTACGGATTCGTTCATCCTTCAATTTTTGTAATGAGAAGCAGAAAACCGCACGTAGCAATATTTTTTGGTGGGCAAACTGGCAGTCACGATTTGAGTGAAGAGACCGGCTTTTGGGCATGCCAATATATCCCCCGCTCCAAGTATCAGATCACACCAATCAGAGTAGCGCCGGATGGAAACTGGCAGGTGCCGCTAGGTAGCCTCCCCCAACAGGGTCCTATCCGGCGAATGATGACTAAGATGTTTGAGGCGGTACCAGTAGTGTCGGCATCCAGAGGGCTAGAGCGACTGCTGCGCCGGCCGGTAGATTTGCTGCTGACGTTTGTCCGTGGAGTGGGCGGCGATGATGGATCGTTGCATGGGGTGGGCAGGACCTTGTCTATACCGGTGGTGGGATCACCCTTGCCAGTGTGTCAGCAAACGAGTGATAAATTTGTTTGCGCACAACGGGTCAGTAATATTGTGGACAGCCCGGCGATGCAGCGTTTTAAAAAAAATGCGGACAGTAATCAGATTGTGGAAGTGATCAGAAAATTGTATGTACCGCCTTTGTTTGTAAAACCGGTATATGAGGAAGGCAGCGTGGGGGTGGAAGAGGTGAATAGTATTGATGAATTAGGAGCAGCCGTGCGACGAGCACAGCAAGCAGGCGATGTGGTAGTGCAAAAGAGAGCGCCAGGCACGGAGATGACAGTGACACTATATAACGATCAGCGCGGACAAGTGAGGGCTTTACCGCCGACGGTGATAGTGCCGCAGAAAGTGTCCTTTTACGACCATCTGGCAAAACGTCGGGCGGGGCGGGTGGTACTTAATACTCCATCCGTGGAAAGCAATGCGATATTAAAGAGGGTGCAGGAAGTGGCTCGGGATATTTATGATGACGTGGGCTGTGAAGGAGTAGTCAGTTTTGATATTAACGTGGACGGACAAGACATTAAGTTATTAGAGGTAAATACGATACCGACTCTGACAGAATTGACGCCTCTATTTCAGCAATTAAAAGCCGGCCAAGTCCATCCAACCACTTTATTAGACCTGCAGATTGCACGAAGTCTGTAAGGTTTTGATGGAGAACGGCTAATAACCCCTCTTTCTCCCCTTATCGGGGGAGTACATCTAGCTTACCTTATTCCCCCATTATAGGTGGGGCTACGAGTGGGTAAGGCAGAAGATTATATACCGAGTTTGTCCCTTACCAGCGGGACAAGATAGGGACAATTAGAAGCTGCGGGCAATGAGTGTTAGGTATGTATCCTTTTAGGCCGATGACCGGCGGATGGCAGAGGCTGACTGGGATGGCTGGGGCTGCTAACGGCTGGCGGATGATGGTGTGGCGTGGCTCGATGCGCTCGCTTATAGGGAGTACGGCGAATGAGTTGAGCGCGTTGGCCGGTTAACTTTTCCCGGGCCTTGGCCATAATATTTTTATCGGAATCGTATTCCAAGCAATTGATGGCTTCATCGATTGGGTGCCAGGCAGCATCAATAAGATTCTCTTCGGCTTGAGGGGTAAGTCTTTTTTGGTCAGTGGTCATGAGGAAATAATGAACGGTCTTTTTAACCAAGGCTTCTTCGGCTTGGAAAGAATAACGGGTGACGCCTAATTGGTCTTTAATTGATAGCGAGGTAATACCGGCTTCTTCTTGTACCTCTCTTATTGCCGCGTCAGAAACTGTTTCACCGGCGGCAGGTTCAACGTGCCCTTTAGGCAAAATCCAGACGGGGCCACGCTTATGTTCGGTTTTTAATAAGGCCACTAACCATTGGTCGTGTTCTTGCCGAGCAACCACGCCGCCGGCGGATATTTCCCAGCGGATCGGACGGCGATTGGACGTGTGTTTATAGCTGCCGTGCTCATGGCTAGTGGCGGGATGAGAATAAACACGGCGCGGTTTAGCCGCCGGTCGAGGTGTCTGTGGGATTGGTGGTGGGCTTGGATTCATTGGTAGATATTGGTGATTTTTTTAGAGGTGTCGCAGCGGGTGAGAGAGAAGATTGTGGGGCAACGGGAGTGGGAATTACGGTAACTGAGGGCGATGCTTGAGGATCAGTGACGGGAGGTACGGCAGGCGGAGGCGCTTCTCCATTAGCGGCTAACACCCGCGGAAATAATTTGGGAGATTTGTAACGGCTGTAAAACGTTTGATTAATAATAGTCTTATCGGCCAGAGCGACTTCCTGGCTGACATACGCTTTGACTGATCCGTCAGAACCACGCTCATAAGTAACGGGGCCGGTGACGGTCACAGAACGATTATCTTCTGTCCCCCAGAAGTCGAAAGCTAGTTTGGTTCCTTCAATACGAGATTGGATAAGGATATATCCGGGAGTATTATTCAGGAAACGCAAATCAGTATAAGGGGGATAGATGGTCGCGTCAAGACCTGGTTTACCATAATAGCTGACCGCATAAGAATGATTACGTCGCTGGGTAACTTGCAGTCCGGCGTACAGGGCGGAACGGAATAAGGTGGTGGAAACCTGGCATAGTCCCCCGCCAAATTCGGGAGTGGTGAAGTTCTCTTTGATAACTAATTCTGGCTTAAAACCGGTTGCGGCGTTGACCGGACCGAGGAATTCATTGAAGGAAAACTCGGCACCGGGGGGTATTAATAAGCCATGGTAGCGAGAGGCGCCGAGTGCAATATTGTGCTTGCGATTATTAGGCGAACCAGCAAAATCCGATTCACCAGTAACTAGTTTAGCGGTGATACCAAGCTGCTGAATATCCGCTTGCTCAGAGATGGTCGGCTCGGTAACTACAACAGCTAACGGTATAACCCGGCCATGTTTAGCTAGCTTAGCGGCTATGTTCGTGGCGGTGGCAGTAAGGTCTAGCTGTTGGCCAGATTGAGGTAAAGCGAACTGGTTTACGCGGCCATCGTCGCGCAGGACAAAACGGGCATTTTGCGCTGACTGATCAATATCAGGAACGATGGTGGTAGTTAAGTAGTCAGCTAAACCGGCTGGATTCATCTTCAAGCCAAGGATCTGATTATTGAAATTGCTGGGATCGACTTGGGGAGTAAATTCCAGCAGTCGTTTAATCGTAAATGGTTTCATCGGGAAAGTTTTGTCAGCAAAAGTTAAATCGATGCCATCGGTGAGAATTTGCCGAGCGAAAATTAAGGCAGATTGTATTTCTTCGTCCTGCACGCTAGCATCGCTAGTTTGTAACGTGAGAGGAATGCTGGTAGACCAAGCGGAAGTAATGACTACTTCTCGTAAGGCAGCTTGCAGCGTATCGGTTTGGATAGTCTCCCCGGGGCGGCTGGGCACCAAAGCAAGTTCGTCGGTGGCATTAAACTGCAACGTGGCATTTTGCGGGATATTAATGAGGGCAGAAAAATCAGTGTTAACTTGCTGGGCTAAGATGGCAGTATCGATCAGTGGCACTGGCTGGATGGTCGGCTGGTTAACAATAGATGTAAGAATATTGTTTTGTTCAATGACTTGGCGTGTTGCCTCGTGGTCTAGGGTGACGCCAAGCTGCGCCAGCTGGTAGGTACGGGATTGGTCACGGAGGGTTAGAGTGACCGATTGGCGGGCGATGTCTTCTTCTAAGACATTGATAATGGCCGGTAACTCGGCAGTACTGATGCCGGTAAGATTGTGCAGACCCGCTTGAACACCGGGAGCAATACGGCCGGAAAAAACTACAGGAGTTAAGACAAAAAGACCACCGAGCAGAATGATGCTAACGGTTAGGGTAGCAACAATAAGTGAGAACTTGAGCATAAACTTAGTTTAGAGTATACGGTGAACTTAAGCACTGGGTTAGGGTGTTTTATTTACTTTTCACCGTATCGTTATACGGCGCGAGAGACTAACAGATGATGGGTGTTTATTTCCCCGCCGGTGGCGAGGCTTTCCCCGCTTTGATTTCTACGGATACTTTTTTGCCTGCTTGGAGAGCGTTAGGTGAGCCTTCGATGGGCAGACCCCACTTCGCTTCCACCTTCGCTAAAGCTACGGCCTTCGACTCCGAGGCTCAGCCTCGAGGAGCGGACAAGAAAGCTACGAGGGGCACAGTGCACATAGAAAGTGGAGCCCTGGTTTAGACCGGGACTGGTTATTTCTATGTCGCCGTGGTGCTCGCGAATGATTTGTTTGGCGACGTAGAGGCAGTCAGAAATTTGACTCCTCCCTGGGAGAATTACTATGGGTAACCCCTTCTCCTAGCGCCTAGTCCCTTACAAAGGCTAGGCTTTTTTATATGCGTTTCTTATATCTAGGGCAAGATCAAGTTTGTTTGTAGACAATTGATTTACTCTCAGTGCCAGCGCCTTTTTAATATCAACCTCAGTGTCACAATTTCCTGTGTGTACTTTAATATTATTCTTTTGCAGATCTCGAATAAAAGCACCCGATAAAATAGCCAACGGACAATGAACTACATCTACATACCCTAATATAGCATTGCCTTTGGTAATTGCTTGACCCAATTCATTGGTCATCCACGACGGATATTCTTGAACAAAGCATCCTATTTTAGCCGTAGGTATTATTTCCTTTAGTCTAGATAAGATATATGGGTGAGGCGACGTAAACTCAACGTGGTTCAGCAAATTATATTTCCGCACTAATGCCAGTGTTGCTTCTAAAAATTCTGTAGTATAGCCCTTCAATTCGATTTCATAAGCAACTTTATCGTTAATTGTTTCAAAAACTTCTTCTAAAAAAGGTACTGATTGATTTACAAAGTCTTTGGAAAACCAACTGCCAGCATCTAGAGATTTAATATATCCAGAGTCCTTTTGGAAAATTAATCCTTCGCCATTATTTGTTGAGCCCAGGTAATAATCATGATGCACGATCAATTTATCATCCCGGCTCATATGCACATCAAGCTCAATCACATCCACACCCTTCTCGACAGCCGCATTAAAAGATGCCATCGTGTTTTCAGGGCAATGTTCCCTATCGCCTCTATGGGCAATAATTTTTGTTTTTATAATCGATAAATCATTCATAAATATAGGGTACTGTGCCATTTCCAGCTTTTCAAAAGAATATTATGTTGTCGCCGTCTCTAAATGTGCGGGGACTTATTGAATTTAGGCAAACAAATCAATGAGCCAGAGAGAATCGACATTGATAATCTCTCTTTGTCTCACAGGGTGCCAAAAGCAGTAACAAAAACCGTGGGTGTGTCTGGAGTAGTTTATCTACACTTTGGTTTGCTCTGCGTTTTTCTTAACTTGCAAAAAATATTTATTTCCCCGCTTTGATTTCGACGGATACTTTTTTGCCGGCGGTTAGCGCGTTGGGCGAGCCTTCGGTAGGTAGATGGACATAGAAGGTAGAACCGTGGTTCATGCCGGGGCTGGTTACTTCGATGTCGCCGCGATGCTCGCGGATGATTTGTTTAGCAACATAGAGGCCAAGGCCAGTCCCCTCTTTGCGGTACTTGGAGGCGCCACCGACGCGGGTGAATTTAGTGAAAAGCTTGGTCATTTCATCGGCAGTCATGCCGCGGCCGGTGTCGTTCTTGTTTATATACCCACCAAGAGAGAGTCCTTGACGACTGATTACAATATTGAAATAATGCTAAGTTGGTAATCCAGCTGCGTTTTGATTACCAGGACAGTACCTTGCCAACTACGAAAGGAAGGATAAAAAATGCCTTTTACAAAAGTCTGCATGTCTGGATTAACAGCGACCGGGTTAACAACTCTTGCCACGATTCTGGCCGAGCGACACAGACTCTTTTATGTGTCTGCTTCTAACGCACTGCTTGACGCAACACAACAAGACCATGGCTGCGCAGATAGATCTCCAGACGGATATGCGCAGTACTTCTGGGGGAATCGCAAAGCTCAATCGTTATACTGGGCGATCTTTAACAGAAGGGCAGCCAACGTTAGTACAGATCAAGCCATTGACGAACTGCTTCTCGCCGAACTTGCCGTTCCTAGAAGCAGCCTGATTGAGTCTTTGACCTCATCACTACTTGCCCCTCTGAATAATTCGGCATTTCACATTTTGTTGATAGCTCCCATTGCCGAGCGAGTCCGAAGAGTCAGTTTGCAACTTCCGATGATTCCATTGGTTAAACTTACCAAGATGGTGCATAGCAAAGATTTCAGAACACGAGCTATCATTCTGCGCGTATGGAAAGTTGACCTGATTTCGGAAAGTAACCGACCGTGCTATGACCTTGTACTTGACGATTCTGGGTTCATGAAGATTTTTGGCGGCTTTGGAGATCGCGAGAAGGAAGTGTTCACTAAGACGGAGGTATGCACAGCTTTTATCGAGATGTATAGTCTTATTGTTGGAGGTCAGGCTAGTGTCGAGGAATTTAACAAAACAGCGGCCCGTTGTCGCCAGGTTTTACTGCGTTTTGGGCCAATAGTCCAAGTTTTCCCGTCAGTCTTCCTTCACCCTGAACAAGCCATGAATCTTACATGGAGTCACAGGCATGGGTGAGGCCTACACCCGCTCAAGGCGATATCACTATATACCGCCTTTTTTAAAAACTATCTTATACTAAATAAATGAAAGTTGACTTCCCGCTGCCGGATGATAACCGCTATCACCAGTTTTGCTTGTACTGTCGTTCCGAGAATATTCACCGGGTTTTTAGGGCCGGCAAAACAATGTATGTATGCACAGATTGCCAGCAAGAGTCCCCTCGCCTTCTAGTGATCGACTCTGAAATTATTTGGTGGATCGATAAAGAGACAAAGGAATACTGGCATGAAAGCGCCGGGGTGCTGCTAATTAATCGGGAAAGAAAGATATTATTCTTTGACCGGATTATTTACCCTTATGCGCTCACTATTCCGGCTGGCCACATGGGCGCTGGCGAGAACCCAAAAGAGACTGCCAAAAGAGAACTGCGGGAAGAAACCGGTATCACGGCTGACCACTTAACACTTTTCTCTAGCGAAGACGTGATCGGCGATAAATGTAGGCGGGGAGCAGACAATCACCGTTGGCATCTTTACACGGCTGAAATTCTTGATTTTAACGCAAGTATCACGCTTAACGATGAAGGAACTAACGCGGTTTGGCTCGATTTAGATCAAGCCAGGAAAAAGGATCTTGTTTATCCAATGCGCTTATTCATCTCAAAATACGGGGAGCAACTTCTCACTTCCCCGCCTTGATCTCGACGGATACTTTTTTACCGGCTGGGAGGGCGTGGTGTTTCAGTCCGTCTGATACGCTTTCAGGTAAAATTCTAACTCCCGTAATAAATCACCTTTAGTCCACTTTTTGGTAGCTTCATCAACTAATTCCCCCAGGCCGTTTAAAATACCACGCTTATCTAAATTGGCTGGAATATAATCCACTAAATACAGGAGATAGTCTCCCACGTCCTGCCTGGTTCGCTGCTTAATAATATCTTCAGAAATTTTAATCCCCCGTTTAAATAACCACCAGGCGTCAAACAAGTCCCGGTTGACTAAAGTTGGCCGGTCAGTAATGGCCGCTAATTTGTGGGCAAATTGATCGGATAGAGTCATAACATTAATCGACAAACCGTAAATGTCTTTGATCTCATACCGGTCGTCGTATTTTCTTTTGGAAACCTCAATTTTTAGATTCCATTGTCCGGCACCATAATCACCCAGCCAAAACCAGGTATTTTTCTTATTATGCGAATCAATAATTTTTAAATGCTGAAGAAGCAGTTTTGTCATATCGTCAGGGCTAAAGTCTGCATCTGGCAATAAATTAAAATCCAAGTCGATTGAAAAACGAGGCAAGCCATAAACGAAATACAAACTGGTACCGCCTTTAAAACCAAGTTGCGCAGCCAGCCGCGGATGTTGGTAAATGTCCTTAAGGATATTTAGCAAGGTAGTGCGGTGACGATTTATATCCTTCATAATTTTATCTGCTTAATTAAATTTACTATTTGATCTTTAACTGCGTCATCGGCATAAATGGACGCAATTTCCCTAAGTTTATCCTCGTCAATGCCGCTAAGGTTCACAAATTCAGCCGGTCGGCCTAAATGCAACCAGTCACCAATTGCCCGCTCCGGACTGGCTATTAATATCTCCCCTTCACGCTGTAAGCCCCGTGGGTTTAATAATATATCCGGTGCCATTTTATAAAAACGAAAAACATGCGCATCAACGATAATTTTTTTGTCATAACCAGCTGCCGAAGTTATCGCTGGCACCGGTTGAAAAACAATACCGTGCTTTAATAAAGCTGTTTCCAGTGACACGTATGAGGGTACAATCAGTTTATTGGCCAACTCAAGATCATTATAAGAGCCTAAGGCATACACACCCCGTCTCAAGCGTATTAGCTTGCCTCTTTCCACATAATACGCCGCTTGCGATTTCAAATTATCAGAGGAGTCTTCCTGCCAAAAAACGCGTAGATCATCAATGCTAAAAACGCTTCTGCCAGATTGGTACAACATTTCCATCTTGCTTTTAGTAACCATAGGTAAGAGTTTATCTTACTAACAGTATATCACATACGGAGCATCTGTTCAATAGAGGTATTTGTTTGTAGCCAAATTTCCCCCTACTTCCCCACCGGTGGCGAGGCTTCGCCCGCCTTGATCTCGACGGATACTTTTTTGCCGGCTGTTAGCGCGTTGGGCGAGCCTTCGATAGGCAGATGAACATAAAAGGTGGAGCCGTGGTTCATGCCTGGGCTCGTTACTTCGATATCGCCGTGATGTTCGCGGATGATTTGTTTGGCGACGTATAGCCCCAGGCCAGTCCCCTCTTTGCGGTACTTGGAGGCGCCACCGACGCGGGTGAATTTGGTAAAGAGTTTGGTGATTTCATCGGCCGTCATGCCGCGGCCGGTGTCGTTGACGGTGAGCGTGATGGTATGGTCGGTTTGTTGCACGCGGACGTCGATTCTTCCTTTGTCGGTGTATTTAATGGAATTGTCGACGATGTTGAGTATCACCTGGCGGACGCGTTCCTGGTCGGCGACGACATGGGGCAATGTTTCGTCCTGCTGGTTATATTGCAGCTTGACCTTTTTGTTGAGGGCGTTGGGCATAAGATCCTGCACGAGTTCTTTAACCATCGAGCCGAAATCGAGGGATTCCAAGTTTAGCTCCAGGCGGCCGCTTTCTATCCGTGAGACGTCGAGCAGGTTTTTGATTAAGTTAATTAAACGGTTAGCACTAATTTCCAGAATTTTAATAATCGGTTTTTGCTTGGGAGAAGTCTGCCCATAGTCCCCTTCCTGCAACATGGAGAGATATCCGCGCAGGGCGGTCATCGGAGTATAGAGCTGATGACTGGCAATACTTAAGAATTCGCTCTTGGCTTTGTCCAGGTCGCGCAGCTGAGCGTTAGCAATTTCCAGTTCTTGGGTGGCGCGCTTAATTTCGAATTTGAGTTTTTCGCCAAACACTAACGACTCTTGGTAAAGGCGAGCGTTTTCCAAAGCGGTGGCGGCTTGTGGAGCTAAGGCGGCGAGAAAATTAAGGTCGTCATGCAAATAAGGGGTGCCGGATTTTTTATCTCCCAAGACGATTAAACCGGTGAGTAGCTTATTAACATACAATGGCAAGACTACAGCCATATCCAGCCAGTCAAAAGTCTGCTCAACTATTTTGATCTCAGCGGCATGGGCGGCGCTTCGCTCCTGTTCGCGTTCTAAGGCCAGTTCATCTTTAACAAGCGGACCGAAAGTGTGTTTAAGGTGCCGGACTAAGACGTGTTCTTTGGGGATGGTAACTTTGACGGCACGCGCGCCGCGGCTGGCGTAAGGAGAAAAATTGTGGTCTTTGTTTTCTTGGAGGAAAATGATGGTTTTTTTGGTGCGGATGGTTTGCTCCATGATATTTAGCACGGTCCGGGTGACGTCTTCGATTTTGATGGTGGTGGATAGTTCCTTGCTGGCTTCCACTAAAGCGCGACGGTAGTCGATCTGGTTTTGGAAGAGGAAGCGATCGGTGAGACGTGTAAGTGCCCGTTGGATATATCGGGCTAACGGTATCGAAATAAGCGCCGTGACTGCTGCTACTATTTCCCCTCTAACGCCTGTGGAGTCCGTGATATATGGCACGGCAAAGATTACTAATAAACCGTAAATTAGTAGTACTGCTCCAATTAATATGGATAATGATATGCTACGTGCAATTGCAGCGCGGATGTCCATTAGACGGTAACGGGCAATTGTGTAAGCTGTCAGAAATACGAAAGGCAGAGTGAAAAGAGGGCCATAAGGAATAAAGGCTGTAGTTTTGAATACGTTCGGAGCGATAAAATTAAGACTAATAATCAATGTGAACATGATCACAACACCAGTGAGAAGGTATGCATTTTGCACCCTTTGTAAACCGCGCGATTGAATGAATTTCTTGATTAATAAATAAATCCCGTAAAGAATTCCAAAGATCACAACCGGTATATAAAGTATTAGACCTAAGCCAGGTTTAGGTTGGGGAGCCAGGCCAGGATTAATTGTGACGGTTTTGAACAGTAAGGGTGATAAGGAAATTATCATTGTTAATACCATTGCAGTCACTATCAATATTAGTTTAGGGTGTGAAATAGAAAGTGAAGCTCTAGGATAGGTGTGCATTAGCAGCAAAAACAGAATACCGACGGGGACTGAAAAGAACATAACAAAACGAACTAGCCAAATAGCTGTTTCTTGATGATCCACCGTAGTTGATATGTAAGTTGCTATACTCCAGGCCGCTAGAACAAAAGTAAGGGCAGCGAATAAACGATGTGTAGCGCTACGAGGATTGCGAGTATAAGCGAACGAAGCAATGCTGATATTGGCAATGACTGTGATAATTAAGATCGGTATAGCAAGAGACATTGAGGAGTATTTTTAGAAGGAAAAACCAGACTACTTTTTATTAGTCCATTTCTGTTTACGCTGGTCGCGATTAAAGAATTGTTGGTCTTTCTTGTCGTGAAGCTGTATAGTGGGGCGCATTAATTTTTCTTTTGCCTGATATGATGATCGGTACTCATCATTCAGCCGCAGGAGGGTATCAGTAATCACATTTTCTATTTTATCTTCCAAAGACTTGGTATTGGCTATGCCGTCAGCTAGTTCAACATGTATCAAAAGGTATGTATCTTGTCTTTTGTTATATTCGGTAGACATGGTAAATCGTCCCGTGACAGAGTTTATTACTTCTTTGCACTCCAAGGCATTTTTTATATTTTCGGGATAAATGTTGGCGCCATAAACTACGGCAGTGAAATCACTGCGACCGTACAGATAAACAAAAGGAAGCTTCCAGGACGGACAAGGAGTTGGTTTGTTCTTCATGGTTTGGTCTATGTCAAATCCTTCTTTGTCACATAGTTGGGTAATTTGATCGTAGGGAAGGATGCCGCCATTGTCGTGAATATTGTACCTGATTAAGGGGATACCGGAAGTTGCTGTAAAATGTAATTCTTGGTCAACTACTTCAAAATATTTCTGGGTTGGGAAGTATTGGACGAGAGTCGGAAGACGATTCTGGTAGTGACTATTGAAGACTTTTTTTTGTATATCAGGTTGACTATTTATGAAACGGCGGAGAATTATTGACTCTGGTGTTTCGTGTCCGACAATGGAGGCGTCAGCTGTGCCATAGATATTAATAATTTTATTATAGGAATCATCTATTCCCGCTAGTTCTGAAACCCTATCTCTCCACTCTTCGCTGAATCCTTCGCCAGCGAGAATCAATCGAGGTTTAAGTTGCTTCCAAAACAAGCCACGCTGTCTACCCTCTTCGATAATATCTTTTACAAAAGGTGGGTAGCCGCCAATAATGATTTGATCAAATTTATTACCAATCTTTGGTAAGACGCGCATGATGTCATTCATAGATAGTCCCGGAGTAATCACCATCATCGGATATCCTTTTTGGGAGATTCGTAAAGCACTATTGAGAATGATGGGGCCCGCTATATACATGCCCATAGCGAAGCTGTCTATATAAAGGGTTGACAATGTATCTATTTCAAAAAATTTCTTGAGATACATTTCTTGAATGTATGTTGTTTCCATCTCAAGTAACCCGCCACGTGGCCAAAGGAAAGGCTCACCGGAAGAGCCTGAACTGACAGACACCATTTGCGCTTCAAAAAGTGTTCCTTCAAAATAAAGTGCTTCTAAGGGGTATTTCTCAAGATAGTTTTTCTTATCAACGGTTGGGACATTTTGAAAGTCCTGTATCGTTTTTATTTTTATGTGTTTGATATGATTCTTATTTAGGAAATCTTTATACGCAGGAACCCGTTCGGCAGCTTGGTGAAATAGTATTAAGGCCAAGCGCTCACCCTGGTTTTGCCAATAACTTGGCTCTTTTTGTTCGAGCAGCCGGCTGGCCTCGTCAACGGAGAAATTCCAGAAGTCTTTATAGAGAGACTGGGTAAACTGTTTCATTTGTTTGACGTCCGTGCCGGACGGTGGGCAAACAGGCAACGGGAAGGGTATGCGTTGGATTGGTTGATTATTAGTAAGTGGCCACATGACAATGTATTTAATTCACGCCTTCCTTCATATAAGTAAGGGTATTTATGCGATGATTATAGCAACAAAAGAGGCAATTTAGCTAATAATTATCGTGGTTAGCAGATAGGCACGGTAGCTAAGTTCGGTAATACTTTTAATGCGCTAGAACGGCCACTTGTTTTTCGTGTATATTTAACATATATTGAACGGTTATGAATAAGGTCCAAGCATACATATATATAGCGGTGATGGTGGTAGTATTGTTTGGCGTGGCGGTTGTATGGGCAGATAAGCAGGGGCAGGATCCATTTGTAGAAGAACCGACACGCAAAATACAACCGGTAGCTAAAGTGGATCCAAGTATCAAACCACCGGCGATACCGGAAGGCTCGTTGCTTTCTGCCACCGACGCGAATGGGTGGGGCAGCTACACTAACACGAGATATGGGATAACTTTCAGAAACTTGTGGGAGGAAGGACATCATGTGGTGACGGACGAGGCGAATCTATTCACATACGATGAGCAAGCCCACGGCATGATAATCGGATTAGAAGAGGGAATGAATCCAAGCGCTATGGTGATTGCGGGAGGAGAAGATGAATATCTATGTGGTCTTAATGCAATAGCTTATCCCGGATATACATATGAGCAAAAGATGGTTTTAATGAAAAGGCTATCTTTTCAGGAAAGAATTGAGTTATCAGTATTAGGGCATGTAACGAATCCCGATATTTCTGCCCGACGTAGTGAAACATTGCCAATTAAGATTGGAAACAACTCAGGCTACGGCTTTGTGACAAAAGACTCCTACAGCGAATGTGAAAACACGTATGTTAACAAAGATAATATGGCAGGTGCTGAGATCGTCTATCTTTTCTTTGAAACAAAGAATGGATCATTTATTAATATCAGCTACCCCCGAAACTCCCGCATAGCACAAACAATGGTTAGCACATTGCGATTTATTGAGTAAGAAAAAACCGATCACGGAAAGTGATCGGCGTTAGAACAAAAGAACGACTAAACACATGCTACTTCATGTGTTTTTTAATTAACGGTAAAGCTTTCAACACATCCAGATAGATACCAAAATCACCTGGTAATGCTCTACCTGCAAAGTAATCACCAGCTGCACTAGAAGTGGTGCCGGTGAGGTGCAGGTGTGGGTCGGTACCTTCTCCGAAGTAATACAGATGCATTTTCCCATCCGGTACTTCGGACGGCCCAAACCCTTCAATAAAGCCTAGGGTTTGGCCGATCTGAACTGGTTGGCCTATCACTAAAGAGAAGTCAGGATCTGATAATCCCTCCACAAATCGTTTTGAGGGAACACTAAACGGTTGTTGACTCCTCGATGGCCGCATGTGCCCGTATGTCAGATAGACTACGTTTGTCTTAGTTTCACCTCCGTAACGTAAGGGTAGGGACACTGCTTCATCCAGATCAACTCTGATGGTAACGGCCATTGTGCCGTAAGTCATTGAAGGTGGTGAATTCGCATACACTACTGTACCCTTCACCGAGGAACGAATCATGGTACCAGGAGACACATCTAAATCCGTGCCGATGTGTTGGTAACTTCCTGACATATAGTCTTGATACGGGGCAAAACGGCCAGTCGACAGTTCCTCAATTTTGACACCTCCTCCTCTCTCCGCTTCCACCTCATTCTGATGCGCGTCCTTATGCGCTCCAATGAAGTCATCCAGCAGGGTTTGCAGTATCTGACACTGCGGTCCCGGTGGCAGCGGCGGCGAAGCGCCATACCGTCCCGACACGACGGGCATTAGCAGCAGAGAGTCGATGACCTTCTGCGTCGCTCCCGGCACCAGTTGGTCCATGAAGGAACGCAAATCTCCGCCAAATCCTCCACCTCCCTGCACTCTAAAGGCATCCAATGCATTCCCAATCGCTGCGGCGTTTCCTTCCCAGTCGTCTCCTAGCAGGTTATCTGCCACTATCCTTTCTTCCTCCGTGAGCAACACGGCTAGTTCCGCTTCAACGCTGGAAGTGCCGCTGCTGCGTAATATGTCACCGAGGATTTTGTCTCTGGATTCTCCTTTCAATAAAGTAACCTTGTATCCGCGATGATCTTGTCCGACAACTATGTCCACCTCAATCCCATCCCTTTGCGCTTCTCCTCTAAGCCACTGCGGAGCCGTTAGTTTCGCGTTGGCCTCGTCCAGACGGTTAGACCCGTCCGTTCGTCCAATAGTCCACGACTGTTCTTTGGAACCAATTCCCCAGTCATAGCGCACGGTGATGATCACCGGTTCATCCGCTGTCACTCCTCTCACGGCGAAATACATATACTCGCCTTCCGTAACCTCCGCGGACTTAAGCAGGAGCCTAGGTCCTTCCCGCAGCTGCAGCGTTTGGGACTGGGCTTGATCGCCATATACTAACAGCACATCAATCATGCCGGACACGTTGCCGGCAAATACTTCCGGCAACAGGGGATTAGGTACGCGAATATCCACATCCGCTTCACCGCTTGTCCCTATTGTGACAGTCGATGACTTTACAATCACTCCGTTAAAGACCAGATGAATTCCCGCCTCTTCGCCAACCGGAATGTTAGCAAAGTGGGCTTGCAGTAAGTCATCTTCCGCCACACCGGTGGGGGAGAGAATCGGTGTCCCATGAGCGTTAAAGGCATAGAGTGCCAGCGACACTTGCGGTGCCGACTCGGCATACTCTACTTGGGCCTGCTCCATTGCTGGCGCCAAATCCGAAACTGCTAAATCCGTTCGGCTTTGCCAGTACCACGTATTGACCGGACCGGCTGGGCGTCCATACACATCCTCAAACACTTCGTTAACCAGCGCGGCCGGATGCAGCGCTGATGCCGTCTCGCTTGACGGCAGGTCAATGGCGGCAATGTCGTAGCGGGACAGGTTGAATTCCGCCCCGCGTAGCACTACGCTGGCCACACCGTCCTGGAAAGCCACCACATCTTCATCGGCCGCGGTCACCCCTAGCGCTGACAAAGATCCGCTGGTGGAGACGTATACCGTCTCTCTATCAATCGCCAGAGAGTCAATGTTCTCGCTCAAGCGATCAAGACCAATATCGCTTCCTTTCAGATACATCGCCCAAGTCCCACTGGTCGTATTGCCCAGTTGGATAGGTGTAAAGGCGAAGAGATCTCGGTTGTTACCGGATACTCCAGGGACACTGAACGAACTGGTCGTCGATACGACAATTCGCCCATCAGGTAGCGCATCTACGGCATCGACGTCCTCACCCGAAGTAGTCAGTCCCACATCGGAGCCGTCAAAGTGCAAGGAGAGCTTGCCCGTGGCGGTGTCGAACTTAACCAGGTCCGAATCATCCACGCGATCCGGTATATCTGGTACCCAGCTGTCCATGGTAAAAGATAGCAGGCAGCCATCCGACAGCCGTGCAAACGCATCAATCGTGAGGCTGCCCACCCCGTGCGTGGACCCATCGAAGAAGAGAGAAGGGGTATCCCCATCAAAGTGGGCGATATCCGCTCTTTCCATCGACAGACCATTGATCTTAGCGCTGCCACCAAAGGCCAGATACAAATCTGGCACACCCAGCGACAGCACTCGGCGTTCTTCCAACACTTCAAAACCAAGTTGCCTGCGTCGGATATTCACCTTTCTGCGTGACATGATAGTTTCCTTTTCAGAATGGATAGGCTTGGTTACTAACCTTGCCTATGGTTTTATAGCAAGATCAAAAAACCCTGGCTGACTCTCCAGACAAACTACGACTTAGTCATATCCAAATCCCTCCATAAACAATTCCTACAACAATTCCTAACTACCCTTCATTGACATGAGAAAAACGAGAATGAATATCTGCGCGCTACCTAGCAGCGTTTTATTAGAGACTCGTCTGCTCCTATTTCAACACGTAATTTATTTCTCCTATTTAGTTGTACAAGTGCCATCTGTTTCACCCTTAATACAGCAGATATTTATCTATCCGCCAGCATCAAAAACCGAGGTGGCATGATAAAATATAGACTGGGAAATGACAAGACAGTTTTGTCAACTAAGATTGACAAATAAGCCATAAATAAGAACATAATAAGTACAAATATAAAAGAATAAAGGCTATAATAAGCCTTGATTAAAAAAGTCCAATTAGGACATTAGCTTCTATCTAATTTTGACAATATAGATTATCACCCGCCTTATGTTGTTAATATCTCCGCCACCTTTCGTGCCGTCTCTTGCTGCACCGCGAAGTGGATCCTAATATACCCTGTTTCTGTGCTGGTGTCGTCAAACAGAATATTAGCCGGTGTGGTTACGACCTTTTTCGCGATCAATTCCTCTACCATCGCCATATCCGTTGGCCGATTATGTTTCAGTAGCATGTAATAAGTGGCCGGCACTGGCAGCGGGCTAAGACCATAGCTCGTGAAGGCCTTTTCCAATATTTCCTTATTCAAGAGCAATGTTTGGCGTAAATTGCGGCAATATCTATTAAGTTCTTTCAGATTCTCCGTGAGCGCCTTGGCCATAGCATACTGGGCGATAACGGACCCCCCCATATAAAAGGCATCATGTCGCTCTGTCATCTTTTCAATCCTCTCCGGACTGGTTACCACAAACCCAATTCGCCATCCCGGTATAGCGAAAGTCTTTGACCAACTGCGTACCAATAAGGTTTTGGACCAATCAATTTTCTGGTATTCCGCGTCATTCTTGGGCGGGTTATTCCAAATAAACTCCCGGTACATTTCATCCAGTATCAACAAACAATCTTTCTCTTTGGCTGCTTCGCTTAATTTCGTTAGCGTTTCTACCGAGGCCGTCTGCCCCGTCGGATTAGCCGGTGTAGTAATTACGACCGCGTCCACGTCATCCATCTTGTCCACTACTTCTTCCCACTCAATTTCCTCTCCTATTTCCGTATGCAAAAACACCCCCTTGTAACCGAGTGTTTCAAGCAATAGTTTATGGTATACAAAAAACGGCTCCGGTAACAAAACCTTTGCTCCTGGTTTCAGCCCTGTCAATAAAGCGCTTGTTATACCGGCCATCGCCCCAGCTACCGGCATTACGTTTTCCGCACTAACCGTCCAGCCCCGTGATTCTAAATAATACACTAATGCCTCCCGATATTTTTGCGCTCCGCCCATATTTTCATAGCGGGAGATTTCTTTTACAGGAATCTCACGCATAGCGTCTACCAGCACTTGCGGCAAGTCAGCGTCAATCACACCCTGGGCCAGATCATAAGCGCCTTCCCTTTTGGCCCGTTCCGCTAATTCTCTGATGCCCAATCTTTGTACCATATATTGTTATGATAATACGTTATGGCGCTGCTTGACTATGCCTCCTCGTCCTACCTGCGGCATGGAGAAGTTACTCTCGCAGAGTGTTTTCCTGGAGGAAAATGATGGTTTTTTTGGTGCGGATGGTTTGCTCCATGATATCTAGCACTGTTCGGGTGACATCTTCGATGCGGATGGTGGTAGATAATTCTTTACTGGCATCCACTAAGGCGCGATGGTAGTCGATCTGGTTTTGAAAGAGGATACGATCAGTGAGACGGCGCAGCGCTTCCTGCACATAGCGAGCCAGCAAGACGGACAAGAGAGCGCCGACTGCGGCGATAAAACCGGCGGGAATACCCAGCCATTCCGCTAATGGCGGGACTGCGAAGATAAAGATGGCACCGTAGAAAGCGAAGAAGGCGCCGAGCAGAATGGAAAAGGAAAGACTGCGGGCAATGGCAGCGCGGATGTCCATGAGGCGGTAACGTAATATTGCGTACGTAGTAAGAGCGGTAAAGGGAAGAATAAATATCGGGCCATACGGGATGAATGTGGTCGAGTTGAAAGCGTTTACCGCCACAAAATTTAGTCCAATGATTAAGGGGAACATGATCCCCGCCCCAACCATTAGATATCCGGTTTGAATTCGTTCTAAACCTTTAGCGCTTAGGAACTTTTTTACCATCAAGACAATGCCATAAAGAGTTGTCAGAATAACGACAGGAACGTAAATAATTAGGCCGATTCCGGGAGTGGGTTTAGGCGGCTTATCCGGCAATAAGGTAACCTCAGGGAATAATAAAGGTGAAGCAGCGATACCCATCGTGACAATCATCACAAAGATCCACGTCCAGAAAGTCTTCTTGCTCATGGCCAAAGTTGTGCGTGGAAAAGTATGCACAAATAGAAAGAAGAAGATCCCCAACGGCGTAGACAACACCATGACAAAACGGACCAACCATGTGGCAAGCAACTGATTATTCGTTTGAAAGGAGAAAAAATTTACAATACTCCAAAAACACAGCGTTATGCCAACAGCAGCAAATAATCTATTACTCGCACTTAGCGGATTACGCCGGAAGGATATCATTACCAATATAAGATTTGCTATCACCGCTGCTGATAGGATCAGGACTTCAGTAAGCATGATATTAGATTATCACGGGTGCGAGACTATCGGCTACAAAAGAATTGAGTGAGTTTTCTGTAGAGAATCGCTTCTGTGATAACTTTTTATATACCCCTTGAGAGGAAACACACAAATTGACCAAGAATGGTTATCTTTTTGCTGCTTTTCAAGTTCAGAACGACTAGGCACTCGCAACGAACTGAAGACCGCTCCATTGAGCAGGACAGGGTTGTGCCAATTTGTTAATAGAGACATCAATGGTAAATACACGCCACGATAATCATCAAATTCAATAACGCGCTTAGTTACACTAGCGGTGAAGTTCCTGAACGACTCTTTTTCTTCATCAGAAAGATGATGAATGAATTTGCTATAACAGGCGATATCAATCGTGTCGGGCTCAATCTGGGACAGACTAGAGACGGCATCTCCAAGCACAAAATGTACTTTATAGGGTTGATCGACTTGCTGCAGCTGTTTGATGTCGTCGGATAAAAGTTCACGGCTCGTACTAAAATGAACACGATTCTCTTTTAGATTATCCGAAGCCATGGCTAAGGCTGTTTTTGAATTATCAATGCCTATGAACAGGACAGAAACGGCCAGGGGCTGGCTAGTTAGATTTTCTATGATTTGTCTTTCTATTTCCATTGCCCCACAACCAACATTAATAACAATGATTGGCTTGGTTGTGCTGGCTGCTATTACTCTTATTTGTGTGAGTAATTCTTGTCGTAATGGACCGACTAAATCAATCTTTTTTGATTTTTCTAACTTGATGAGAGACCTTAAGAGATATTCCTCCCAAAGACCATTATGAAGTTGGTAATCGGCAAGTTCTTTTATTTTGGTCGTATCTATTGTGGGGTATCTGAATATCAACCATGGCAGATATGTCCAGATGTGCCTAGCGGCCTCAAAAAACCTGATGTTTTCATCAATCGCATAATATAATTGCTGATCGCAACTTTTTCTGAATTCAATCAAATCGAAGATGACGGAATCAATGATTGCAGAACGTTTCAAGTTTTTTGTAACAGGTTTCTGTATGGTATTCATAGTATTTATTTTTTAGTATAGCAATCGGGTAATAAGTTGTACTAATAGGCATCCAACGTTTCCAGGACCATGCCGATACTGTTCAGTGATGCTAAACAGGTTGCCAGCGGCATTGCGTTCGAAGTTGATGACGACCCGCGTGCCACTGCCATTACTGATCTCGAACACAACTTTGTCATTGCCAACGTGGTTGACTTGCGGTGTGAACTCAAGATAGAGATCACTGTCAACCACAGCTGGCGAGTCAGCGAGGGCGACATGGTCGCCTCCTTGGCTTTGGCCATTGGCGGCCACAACGATTGTACCGGATTGTTCAGAAACCGAGCCTGTACACCAGGCTTGGCTCTGCCATTGGGACAGGCTAATGGGGTCGGCAGAAAGGTAAATCCTTCTTTCCAGACTTTCCATTACGAGTCCCCTCACTCGGCGTGCGGTACCCATTGGGTAGCTCCTTTCGAAACAGAGGAAATTGAGTTGTAAAGACGAACAGAAACAGAGTATTGTTACTCTATACAGGAGACTGGCAAGGCGTCAATTGGTGTGTTTGACCGGAATGAAGTAATACTTGACAAGAAGTCTGTATTCCTCTAGGGTCACAGGTTCTTTTGATCTTTCCAACACAGGAGTAGAAACATGGTTAATGGCATTTGGCTGACAGTGAACCGGAAGTGCAATTACAGATGTCTGTGGTGCTATGCGGAAGGAACGAAGTACGATGCCACCAGCGACATGACATGGGAGAGAGCAGTTAGGCTCATTACCATTGGGCTTGGGATTGGTACTAAAAACCTCATCTTACTTGGCGGTGAACCGACTCTTTGGCCTCACTTACTGAAAGCCTGTCGGTACATTGTGGACGGTGACGCAAGTGCCACGATAGTAACTAACGGCTGGAAGTATGCTGATATGAAGTTAGCAACAGAGGCCAAAGACGCAGGTGTAAACGTCAGCATCTCTTTGAAAGCCGGAAACTCTAGCCAATACAAGAAGCTGACTAAAGTGGATGGGTTTAACAAGACTCTCCAAGCTGTGAATTACGAAACTCCCCCTTGACCCCAAAATCTGTTAATATCACAAAAGACACCGTAAGGTGTCTTTTGTTAACAATGTATCCTTCTATGCACTCGTTAGTTTACGACAAACTGAAACACATTGTCACTCAATTATTCCAACAATTCAAGATTACCAAACCAACGCCGG
>Ga0209211_10002265_pt1 | contig 33639 bp, 32 predicted proteins | sample RifGroA2_FD_183992 | JGI IMG/M metagenome (GOLD analysis project Ga0209211, IMG submission 183992) | Groundwater microbial communities from Rifle, Colorado, USA - Groundwater A2 (SPAdes) (version 2) | ecosystem: Environmental > Aquatic > Deep subsurface > Groundwater | place: Rifle, Colorado... | reverse complement strand
TTCTAATACCTCAAAAAACGTATTCTGCTCTCTCAAATATGCAGTTATTTCTGCAGGCAATGAGCCAAGCTCGTGTTCTAGATCAAAACCTTGCCTTAAAATCTCTGGCTCAATAAAGTCAGGCACTCCTCTTCTCTCAAATTTCATCAAGACAAATGCATGATAAGCAGTATGGAACCTATTGACTATATCACTGATCTCACACCTGTTAAATCCTTCATGGAGCAATAGATCTGATAATGTCTTATGTCCGATTACAGGATGGTCTGTTAAATATGTTGCGACTTGCATAAATTGAGAAAAAATGAGGCTAATTTATAAATTTTATACTTAATATTCTATTTTATTTTTAGCTATAACTCTTAGCTTTATCTATTTCTTCTTCACTGCATCAAATTTGATCCCTAACTCTTTCAGCTGCTTTTCCTCAACATCATTTGGAGAACCGTCCATAGGACATTCTGCTGCTTTATTCTTTGGGAAAGCAATAACTTCTCTGATGTCATGCAATCCTAACATGAGGGCAACTGTCCTGTCTAAACCAATCCCAATGCCGCCGTGCACTGGCGCGCCATACTTGAAAGCTTCTAATAAAAATCCAAATTTTTTCTCTGCCTGCTCATGGCTAAGCCCAATCACTTTCATGACTTCCTCTTGTATCTTTGGATCATTTATCCTTATGCTTCCAGAGCCAAGCTCTACACCATTCAGCACAAGATCATACTGTGTGCATTTGACTTTGCCAGGATCGCTTTGCAAATGCACAAGGTCTTCTTTCTTTGGCATGCAGAACATATGGTGCGCAGGCTCCCATCTTTCTTCGTCTTCATTCCATTCAAACAAAGGAAAGTCTGTTACCCAGCAGAAAGAAAAGTTTTTGGTGTCATGCTCTTCAATCAATTTTAAGTCATGGCCTAACTTTAATCTTATTTTTGCAAGAACTTCATTTGCAATTTTAGGCTTATCTGCAACAAACATAAGAGTGTTTCCTGCTTTTGCTTTTGTTGCCTTCAAAATCTTTTCCTGGATCTCTGCGCTGAAGAACTTTACTATGTTGCTCTCTAATTTTAGCTCAGATGATTTCTTTCCTTCTGCGCCTGTTACCTTCATCCATGCAAGGCCTTTTGCGCCATGCTCTTGCGCAAACTTTATCCATGCATCAAGCTCATTTCTTCCAAGCTCCTGCGGAACAACGATGACTTTTACGATCCCATTATGCTCGAGAATCGAATTAAATACACCAAATTCTGAGCCCTTGATTGCATTACTGACATCCACTAGCTCAAGCCCAAATCTTAAATCTGGCTTGTCTATCCCATATTTCTCCATAGCTTCATCGTAAGTTATCTTCTTGAACGGTGTCTTTAGCTCAATGTCAAGCACTTTCTTGAAAATTTGTTTATACAATCCTTCAATCATCTCATGGACATCTGAAACTTCAACAAATGACATCTCAACATCTATCTGAGTGTGCTCTGGTTGCCTATCTGCCCTTAAATCCTCATCTCGCAGACATCTAGCAAGTTGGAAATATCTGTCCATTCCTGCAACCATCAAAATTTGCTTGTATAATTGCGGACTCTGAGGTAGTGCGTAAAATTTTCCATTATGCACTCTGCTAGGCACAACATAATCTCTTGCACCTTCCGGAGTTGATTTGACAAGAACTGGTGTTTCTATCTCAATAAAATCATGTGAAGTAAAATATTCTCTTACAGACTGCGCAACTTTGCTCCTTGTAATTAGGCGTTGCTGCATTATCGGCCTTCTTAGGTCAAGATACCTATATCTTAATCTGATCTCCTCGTTTGCTTCAGCTTTATCATCAATCTCTAATGGAGGAGTAAGTGAACTGTTGATTATTTCTAGGTCATCTGCAATGATCTCTATCTCGCCAGTGTGCATCTTAGGGTTTTCAAGCCCTTTGCCTCGATATCTTACTTTTCCGCTGACACGCAAAACATCTTCTCTTTTCAGATGTTCTGCAATTGCATGGACTTTCTTGTTATGGCTTGGATCAAAAACTACCTGCGTCAATCCATATCTATCTCTTAAATCAACAAATATGACTCCACCATGGTCTCTTCTTGCATGGTTCCAGCCGCATAAGGTGATTTTCTTATCTACATCTTTCTTTGTAAGTTCGCCGCACGTGTTTGTTCGTAACATAATAACACAGAATTTTCCATCTAAATATTTAAATCTTGTGGAAATAGGATTTTAAAGCTGTATTTTTATCATATCCCATTTAATTTTTTGATTTTTCATAATGACTTCAATTGTCCCAATTCAGACAAATGTGTTCTTCTTGTCTCATATGAGTCCATAGGTTTATAAACAGATTTTTTCTTTATGCGCAGAAATGTTTATATAGGATGGTGAGATTATAAATGACAACTGCAACATCATTAGAAACTGAACAAGAGATCCAATTAGTTGCAGATTTACAAAAAGGAACTCTTGAAACTATATTAGATTCTGGAACTCCAGACACTCAAGACACGATGCCAAAAAAAGAGGATAAGGAACTTGTTTTTGTCAGAAAGCTAGTTACAGATCCTTCTCATCCGGATTATAAAACAGATCTGAACTTAGTCAAGATATTGGCAGAGCAAGCAAAGCTGATAAGCATCAATCCGCATAATTATTTGCAGGAATATCATAATCCGCAGCGTGGCTTTTATCTGATGGAAGATTCTCAGGGAGTTCCAATTTCGGTAATCAGTGTTGTAACAAAAGATACTCATTTTGCCAGCTTTAAAACAGGAACAATTGTGCCAATCAAAGATGCAGTTGTAACAGAAGCGGGATTTGCATACCAAAGAAAAAGAAGCTACAGGATATTGAAAACAATCATCGTGTATGCGATGACTCAGCCTGAGCTTGCAGCAACTTTAGGATTGCCTGAATTAAAGCCAGAGCAGCATCTGGTCACTAAAGTCACTGGCCTTGGCAAGCCTTATGCGCCTTATTCTGGTGAGTCAGGGTGCACAGTCAGACCTGATTCGATGCACATCTATGATGTGGATAATGAGCTAGGTTATGTAACAATAGGATATTCTGAAACCCAAGGCGGTCCAGTGCATATGACAGATTTACTCAGATTAAGACATCTGTTTGCAAGGAAAGGCAAGGCGCCTGGATTAAAAGCAGCAGAAGGCGGTAAATTAGCAGCTGTTGTATTGTTAGATAGCGAAGGCAAGATGAGTGGCTATGCAACAGCTGATGCGCAAAATCATTATGCAGCTTTGCTTTCAAAATCAGTTGAATCTAAATTAGTTGCATAAGAAATGATTTATATTCTCCAATTATTTATATGATGCACTAATTATTATAATACAATAACCTTCGCAGTATTGACCAATTCTTTAAACCTGTAAACTTCATCATTATTCGGCACAAAATGGATAGGTATAGCATATCTTGGCTTTATTATGTCGCAGGCATACGCAGCATCTTCTGCGTTCATTGTATCAGTACCATTGACTGAAATAAATGCAACATCTATCCTTCCTACCCTATTTAGTAATTCTTTGATCTCACCAACTAGTTCTGTGTGGCCAGAGAAATAGAATCTCATGTTGCCTGTCTCTTTCATCAATTCAAGCACATAGCCATTGCCTGCTCCTCTTACATGGAATCTCTTTTCAAAGCTGACATTGTATGCTTCAGTTGCGATTATGTTCAAGCCGAACAGATTTACCTGCTCACCATGGCCTAAGTATTTGATGTTGTCTACGTTGCCTTTGTTACTATTACTATTATTCTCTTTGCTTGCAGCAAATGTTTTTAGCTGCATCAAATTTTCTCTGCATGACTCAGGCGCAACGATAAAAGTATCCTCTTTTGCCAATCTTTCGATATCATTCAGGCTAAGATTCTCTGCATGATTGTGCGTGATCAATATCAGATCAGCTTTCTCTGTATCGTATATAGAATAAGGGTCAATGTAGATAACAATGCCATTCTTCAGCTTGATGCAAGAATGTCCTAGGTAATTTATGTTTATTCCTTCGATGAGCATTTTAAGTATTATCTATTATATATGACATCGTGATGGTCAAAATCATCAAAATTTATCTCACTGTTATTTTTGTCAAATTGAAATATCAAGACAAAAGACCCAACATGGACTCTCTTTGAATCTTTCATATTGTATTTTAGGTTCTTGTAATGCTCAACATCGTAGCTATTTATCACTTCATCCATCTTAGCAAGAACTCTTTCATGAAGCAACTTATCTCTTTTGCCCAGCTTTTTTAAAATATCTTGCAGATGCTCACTAATCTTAAACTTATACATAAGTCCTCTTAGCTTGTTGCTCTTCTCAATTCATCAATAGAATTAAAGCGGATATATTTTCCCTTTCTTATCTTGTTTAACTTTTCAACATATTCAGGCCTCAACTCAGGCTCTAAAATCTCTGTTTCATATTCCTCTGCTAGGATGTTTATTGCTTCAGACTTATCATTCAATCCATGCTTAGCTTTCACAATATTCAAAATCCTGTTTGTCTTTTCAGTTATGTTTATCAGCGCTTGCACCATTATGTATCACCTTAATATCTTATTAATATGGTATTAATGCCATATTAATATATAAGCTTTTCTATAATTCAGACTCTATCCTTCAATTTCAGCTCTAACACAAGATCCTCGATCTTCTTTAGTTCATATTTGATGCCATCAAACTTCTTTCTTAAATCACCGTTGCCAAAATCAAACTTTAGCAGCTCGCCATATATCTCGCTTACTAATTCCTTTATCAAAAGTATTTGCTTATAATCTGCATTTATCCCAGAATTAACTGCATTTCTTGTCAGCTCGCCTGTCAGGTCGCACAAACCAAGAAGATAATGCTCACCCCCAACTTTCAGCTCTTTATGGCTTGGGATTCTTTTGTTTTTCACAAACTCAAAATAGCACATAGCTTCAACATATTCCTGCACATCAACCTTAAAGCTTCCGCTGTAGATCAGTTTAGGATTAGCTTCGACAATCTTGTTCTCTTCTTCTACCAATCTCTTTATCTCTTTAGAAAGTCGTTCTGCTTCTTCAAGCTCATTCCTGTGAGAGCAGTAGATTATCTGCTTTGATAGCTTGATGACATCTCTGCCTAATTTAATGAGAATCTCTCTTTGCTTATCAAATTCATTCATCCTGTTCCTGATGTCTTCTAAGTCTTTCTTATCAAGAAGATTAGTATACGAAATTTGCTGTCTTACTGAAGCCTTTTGTAAATTAACCTGTCTGCCTTCTGCTTTCTTTTGTTTTTTTGCCATACTAAGGTTATGTATGCGCAAGTATTTAAATTTTCCTTATCCCGTATAAATTGGTCAGCAAATTTTTAAATAAGGTATAAAATTGCCTAGTATAGTGATGGATATGGGAGAAGCAGTCATAGATTTGGCAGGCATTGTAGAACGGGAAGTTATAGATATAGATCCTTCTATCAAATTTGAGGCAGCGTTAGAGCGTATCTACATTTTTGAGAATGCAGTGTCTATCAAATCTAAGCTTGAAAGATTTGTAACGGATGCTCTCGACAGGCATCCGGAAGTAAATTATTCCCTTAAGTTAGAAATTGTTAAAAGTGAAATGACAGGGAGATATCATATAACTGGTAAAATCTCAAGGCAAGCATATGAGGCAGCATTTAATACTAAACTTAATTATAAAAATGGTGAATGGGTTGAATCATGCGCAGTAAGGCCGCATACATTTAAGGAACAGATCAGGTTTATCCATCTAGTTTCTGATTCACCAAGATTTGAGAAGGAGAATAGGATTTTAACGTCTCAAAAATTGCCTGCCGATTATGGGACAAATAGGATTGCTAAATTTTATCCTGATGGGGCTAAAGGAGACCCTAATCTTAACTGATCTTCTCCTTGATTTTCCAAAACCGCAACATTTATATATAAATTTAATTTAGTACACTTAATTGGTTTAATGTAAGATTAATACTATCAAATATGATAATATTTATAATTGATTATTTAGCATAATTAGAGGTGTCGGATGGCAGAAAGCACTTTCAGGGGCATGATTAATTTCTTAGGGCAGATAGGCATATATGATGTTGTCCTTCCTTTCCTGCTTGTATTCACGATTGTATTTGCTGTCCTTGAAAAGACAAAGATTCTTGGCGTTGAAAAGTTTCAGGGAGAAGTCTATACAAAAAAGCAGTTGAATGCAATAACTGCATTTGTAATAGCATTTTTGGTGATTGCTTCTACAAGATTAGTCTCATTGATAAATGAAGCTTTGGCTAACACTGTCATTTTATTGATCCTTTCAGTTATGTTCTTGTTGTTGATAGGCTCATTTTACAGGGAAGGAGAAGATGTATTTTTACAGGGCGGCTGGAGAACATTTTTTACCTGGATGATGTTTGTGTCAATTATTTTAATATTTTTACATGCAGTCAGGACAAAAGACAACCAAAGCTGGCTAGAATGGTTCTGGGGATTCATCAGAGGCAACTGGAAGAATGAATGGGTTGCATCATTGATATTTGTAGTGGTAGTAGTTGTATTTATGTATTTCATCACCAAAACTCCAGAGAGAGGGAATGGCAAAGGTAATGGCGGTGGAAATGGAAACGGCGGCGGTGGAGCCAATCATTAGAAAATAAGTAAGATTGTTTTCTCTGTCTCCTATTTTTATTATTTTAATACTTCTATTATTTAATTCCATACGTATGTGCAGATACAACCATCGCTTCCATCATATTCCTCAGATAAGGAAGGGCACCATATTGATGCATAAGCTGATGGCAGAATAATTCCTTAACTGCCTGGAGGTGGTCATTTAATCTTTTTTTCTCCGCGGCAAGCTTAGGCCTATGGTATGCCGTATTTGGAGCAAAGCTTCTGAATTCATTTGGCTGAACAGCAACTCCTATCCTGTAGCTTGGCAAATTCTTAAATCCATTAGCTTCATCATGGACAAGGTAAAGATATAATTTTCCTATCTTTCCTTTCCTGTCATTAACACCATTTCCATCAGGGAGTAATCCTCCTACAATGTCATATTCTGCCAGGGCATGCCTTGCAGTTATCAATATCTTATTTTTATTCTGATCATTTGTATACCATCTGTCTAAGTCTTCTACACTAACCCCGTGCGCTTGCAAAAGATGTCTGCCTTCTGTACTGACATCTCCCATCGTTCTCAAACTCCTCTTTGCTTCTTCCGTATGCGCAGTTTTCCCAAAGCTAATCTTTCTTATCAAATCTGTGTGGTAAACAATTTGCCTGTCATGTTCCATAAAAGTTCCAGTCTCATCATTCACCTTTACAACACCATAAACTCCAGGTCCGATTCTCATGACAAAAATGCCTTTCTTAAATAACTTTCCGTCAGGATCATCAATAAGCTCTCTTCTATCTTTAACTACTCCATACCTTGTTAAATGCAGCCTGTATAATCCTAATTCCATATTCTTTGGAAGCTTACCTTCTTTTATCTTTAGCTGAGTTGAATCAGGTGATTGGAAAGCATATGCACATTCAGCTTCCAGAACTGGGTATTTTCGATTAGCAATAGGTCCTACAGCTAAAGCTTCTCCTCTCTGCTCTGATGGCAGTGGCCTTGAAATAGGATTATTATTTGGAAGCTTAACTGCAAGCCCAATAAATCTCTCTAACTCACCTTCCACCTGAAAATTGTTCTTCCACATCTCTCCGACTAAATTTAACCTATTGAAAGAATATTCTCCGTTGGCTAAATCTTCCAGATTGATCGTGCGGCCATAATCAGTGGTTACAATATTTTTTCCCATTTTCCTAATTTTTGCAGCTGATGCTTTGGAATCATCTGCTCCTAGCACTAAAGCGCGAAATATATGGTCTAACTCCTCAGTCGCTTGCTGATTCATAACATACTCAGATGCTAGTTCATAATCAGGAATCAGTTGATGAGCAAGCCTAGCAGCTTCCCACTTTAATACCTCTTCTGCAGTCATATTCTCAGAATTATTGCCGCGAACAGGAACTCTCTTGCCAACTTGATATCTCTTAAACATATCAAACAAGAATAAAGTTTCATCTATGCTCATGCCGTATGCAGTCCGTAGAAGCATTGCTTCAGGTGCAAGGTGAGACATGCTCTCTCCCATGAACAATTGTCTTCTTTCCTTATTATGTGGGTTAGGGGATTGAAATAATCCGAATGTTTGTGGATCTACCCAAAACCATGTGGTTTCACCTTTTATGCTATTATCTATCTGGGTGTAGTTCTGAAAGACTTGTATGGATAATGCATCCTTGACGTTCTTGTCTTCTTCCTTTCTCCTTTCAACTTCTTTCCATATGCGCTCTCTTCTTTCATTTGCCATTTTTTCTTTAGTTTGTTCTCTATTCAAATTCGGATTATTCTCTATATAAAATTCCTACTCACTTATCTCTTATCAGTAGTCAATCATTTATAAGGTTTTCGCTTTTTATGAGTAGTAACATAATTAAATTGAACGATGCAAAAATCAATAAAAATCCTCTACAAAACGCTAGAATAATACCATAACCATTTTATCTCAGTCAAGAAATAATACTTACAGCTACTTAACAATCTCAACCCTTGGATATGTGCCTGGCAGCATGAATATCTTCTCCATCTTTACTGCAATTCCATGGTCTTTCTTCATGATTTCTTCAGAATTCATCTTTGCAATGCCTAATCCGACTAACTCTCCTTTCAATGTAAGCACAGCAACCTTGTCATTATACTTTTCATTTGGATTGATCTTACTCTCTAACTTAGAGATTCCAGGTATTGCCAGAAAACTGCCATGGCATAACGGTTCAATCGCAGAATCAAGTATCCATATTTTAGGTATGTGCTGGATTGCAAACTCAACAGGCTTTATGACTTTGCGCAGATAAGTTTCATTTGCTTGATTTTCATAATACCATAAAGCATCTTTTAAGTCATGCAATGTTGCTAAAGTTGATTCATCAAAGCAGCCTGCTTTTGTCCTTCTTAGTTCCTGCATCTGCGCGCCAACTGGCTGTCCATCTATTTTTATTTTCTGTCCAATATCATGGATCAATTTTCTTATATAAGTTCCTGCTTGTGTGCCTACCTTAAACAAAACATCCTGTCCATCTATCTCTAAAATCTCTAAATAATAAACATTTCTCTCTCTAATCTCTCTTTTTACTGCGCTTTTAACAGGTGGCAGCTGCATTATCTTGCCTACAAATTCCTCGCAGATTTTTCTTATCTCTTCCTGAGGAACTTCTTTATGTATATGCATGAGCGCAACATATTCCTTGCCTGCAGTCAACAGCATCTGTACAACTCTTGTCGCCCTGCCTATAGCTGTTGGCAAGACTCCTGTGACTAATGGATCTAATGTACCAGAGTGTCCGCTTTTATCAATCTTAAGTATCTGTTGCACATACGCGCTTACTTGATGGCTTGTAGGTCCAGTAGACTTGTCTACATTTATAATGCCATAATTAAGAAGTTCTTTTATTGGGCGATTATCTGGGTCGCAGCCAAACTTGTTTGTTGTCTCTGCTTTTCTTTTGACAAGAACTTGTCTTTTTATCTTTTCAAATGGCAATAAGTCATCTGATGGTTGATTGGAAGATTCAGAAACAGTAATGCTAGTTTTTACTTTATTGATATTATTATTATTATTATTATTATTAATTACACTAGTTATCTTATCTAATTTATGTTGCTTAACAAAATTTATGTTTTTATTCTTGCTTTTATAAACTTCTTTTGGGGCCATAACACATCACTTATTCTATTTATAATATAATATTTGAATATTACTATTCCAATACGCTACTTTTATCTGAGAGTATAGAGAATAATCAGTCATCTGTTTAAATAATTTGCTGCAAATCCGCAAGAAAACCATTGATTTAGTCGCGTTAATATCTCAATTTTAGAACACAATGGCTTCCTGGATATTCCTAAAATCATTGTCAAATGTAAGGATCTTTGCTTTGATATTCCTGGCTAATACTATTGTTATTGCATCTGAAAGCGCAATCTTTGGTTTTATTTTTCTTAGCTCTGCATATGTAGTGCCTGCATCAACTGCTGTATTAAAATCAAATGCAAATATGCTAGAATGAGTGTGGATTGAATTTTTAGCATTCTCTACTGATAGTCCTTCTTTTGCTACTTTAGCGATGATTTCTGCGACACATACTGGCGAAGTAAATAATTCACCTTCTTCAAAATATTTTTTTAATGGTTCAGCCCTCTTGCTTCCAGCCAAATATTCTATCCATGCAGATGAGTCTATGAGATACTTAGCCATGGATATCTAACTTCTCCGTTTTGGCAAATGGCTTTAGACCAGAAAGTATTCCAAAACAGTCTTTTTTTAATTTTCTTATCTCTACTTCTAGTGTTTCTCCTTCATCTATCTGTTCTATCTTTACGATGTCCTTAGGTATTCTTACCATCAGAGAGCCACCAACTTTGCGCGCATATTGTACAGTCATTGCCATATAATCACCTATCTATTTAATATAATCTTAAATTATATAATATTATATCTTAGTTATATTTAAGCTTTTTGCTTTTATGCAATAAAAAGAACGTAGAACTTCTAACTTACTTATTCGCTCTTCTCTGCTTTCTTAGCCTTTTTAGGAGCGCTTGATTTAGGCGCTTTAGTTTCAGCCTTCTCTTCTCCAAATCCTGCTGCGCTTTCTAAAGCGCTTGGCTTCTTAGAAATATAAGCTTTGTTGATACTCTCTGTTTGATAGCCAACAGGTGTGATTGAGTCATCAAACTTAGTCTCTTCAACTATCTCTGCGTCTTTTATTTCGTTTCCTTCACCAGCTAATGCTGCCTTAGCTTCTTCTACTCCAGTAGCTTTCTTAGATGTAACTGCTGGAGTTTTTTCAACTGGCGCGCCTACTAGCTCAGCAAATACATTGCCTTCATCATCTTTCTTAACATTAACTTTGATATGGTGAGGAGGATTCTTGATACCATGCTTCCACATCTCTAGGTTTACATACTTGCCTAGTTTAACTTTCTTTTCAGATACTTTCATATTTTTGGCAACAAAAGTCCTCAGAGTATTAACTGCTTTCTTGGTTCTCCTATACATTGGAGCTTTCATATATCCGTTTCTTAACGGTACGTTGTAAACGCGTTCTAATATTGCCATAGTTAATCACATATTTTTATTATTAATCCTAAAAATAAATTTCTTATAATCATGCCTTTGACTTGATTCTTCGCCAGTTTCTTTTCTTAGCTGTAATCCTGCTAGGGTGCATCCTTCTTGTCTTTCCAAACTTTTTCATGACTGCCCAATAAGGCGCCCATCTAGTCTGGGAATTTAATTTTGCCAATCTTTTCTTTCTGCTTAAATGCTTGTATCTGGCCATAGTCTCACACAATGATTGTTATTTTTGTTTTATTGATTGTTTTTTATATCTTATTCGTAATTTTTGTTATTATTTATTTTAACTTCCCTTTTTTTTGGGGTTAGTCTCATCAACAGGTTCTTTAATTCTTCGTCTGTCACTTTCTTCTCAGCATTTAGCTGGTTGCTCTGGATTGCGCTGCCGATGATCATCAGCAGGTTCATGGCCTTGTCAGGATGCCCAACTTTTAGGTTGCTGTATCGCTGCAATGCTTCTTTAGTCAATACTTGCTTGACCAGATTCTCAAGCTGCTGCAACTTTGCCACAGTCTGAGCTTCCTCATTTCCTTGGTCATTATATTGCTGTTGAAGTTGCGCTTGCTTTATTTGTTCTGATCTTCTTCTTCGCAACTCTTCAAGGGATGACATTTTGATCTTTATTAATAGTCACTTGTGGCTATCATATCTCTTATTATATTATCATTTACTCAGCTGCCTGCTCAACGATAGCTTCTGCTGCAGCTTTTTGTGCTTTTGCTGGCTTAGGCTTTGCTTTTAATATCTCTAATGCAACTTTGTCTAAAAATGATTTGCCTGCTGGAGTTACTATCCTTCCTTTATGTACTCCTTTCTCGACTTGCTTTACATAACCAGCTTTTTCTAGCTGCTGTAATGCTTTTCTCATAACACTACCTGAGCCTTTTCTAAACTCTTCAGGCATATGTCCTCGAGATTTTTTACCTCCAAATTTGACTCTTAATTTTTGAGTGCCAATAGGACCAAGTTTATAAACGCTTCTTAAGATAGCTGCTACTCTTATATACCACCATCCTTCAATTAATGGAGGTCTTTCCTTATGGACTCCTGTTTTTGCAAAGCTTGCCCAAGTAGGAGGAGAAAACTGAGTACTTTTTTTTAGCTCAACAGCTGCCTTTTCTATAAGTTCAGTTGGCGGAGCATCGAATAGATTTACCATTTAGTCACCTGATGTTATATTGTTTTATAATTGTTAATGATTTATTTTTTAATTTATAGCTATTAATGTTATTATATTTATTATCTATCTATTATTTTGATTGTATAAGTTCACGCCTTGCGGCGTTATAATTTTGTTTGAAGGACAATGATTGTTCATCATTTAATCCTATTGCATTGAGAAATGGGCTTTTGTTTATAAATGTTTTTGTTTGGAAGAAAAAATTGATGATTTGTTTATTTGTTTATCTAGGTATTAATCTGTTTTTCATTTCATTTTTTCAATAAATCACTACCATTCAGCTAATACTTTTTGAAACTATTTTCTTTTTTAACTACCGCAAAGTTTAAATACTAGTTGTGATTTTAAAATGCTAACAATAAATTACGTCTTGAGAGGTGGAACAAATGAGAGGTGTTAATAACAAAACTTATTCTATAAATTATAGAGCTGTATTTTTGACAATATTGGTTTTAGCTGTATTTTTAATTGCAGCATGCCAGATACCGCAATATACTCCGCCAACTGGAGCAACTCCTAGTGGCGAAGCAAAAGATGTTTCTAAAGAGCTTGAAAAGCTTACTAAGGAAGTCAAGGAAGAGACTAAAGATGCTGCAAAAGAAGCTAAAGCAGATGCTAAAGAGCTGACTCCTGAAGAAAAAGCTCGAGAAGAATTTAAAAGAAAATTATTAGAGAAGCAGGCAGAAGCTCAAAAAGCAGCAGAACCTAAGAAAGAAGAAGCAGCTAAGCCAGCAGAACCTGCAAAGCCTGCTGAAGTCACAAAGACAGAAGCTCCTAAGCCAGAAGTAAAGCCTGCAGAGCCTGCTAAACCAGCAGAGCCAGCTAAGGTTGAAGAAAAGAAAGTTGAAGCTGCACCAGCAAAGGCAGAAGCTAAGACTGTAACAACTCCAACAAAAGATGCTGCAGGAAAGCTAACCTTGGCATTAAATGAAGGAGATTTAGTTGCATTAAAACTGAAAGCAACTGACCCAGATGGTGATAAGCTAACATACACTTTTGACAAGCCATTGAATGCAGAAGGTAAATGGCAGACAAAAGCAGGAGATGCTGGAAATTATGAAGTCAAAATCACAGTCAGCGACGGCAAGAACACAGTCAGCAGTGACTTCAAGATTGTTGTAACAAAGCTGAACAAAGCACCTGTGCTTGAAAAGATTGCAGACGTAAAAGTCAAGGAAGGTGACACCGTAACTTTGGCAGTCAAAGCAAGTGATGCAGATGGCGATCAGTTGACATACAGCTATTCTGGCTGGATGACTTCACCAAGCTATACTACAAACTACAATGATGCAGGAGAGCATGATGTGACTGTGACTGTAAGCGACGGCAAAGAAAGTGCAAGCCAGAAAGTCAAGGTAAGTGTAGAAGACGTCAACAGAGCTCCGACATTAGAGTGGTAAGCGATAGTAGAAGTTAGCTGAGTTGTTTTTTTGTTTTTATTTCTTTTCTTTGTTCTATTTCTTCTTTATTTTGCAGCATTCTTTATGTCATTAATGTCCATCAAAATAACATCTTGCGCGTGTACCTTATGCGCAAATGATTTTCCAATTATTATGAATTTTTCTTTTCTTTTGCCATTTCGCCAGGATACTTGCTTGGCTTTTTCCCTTAATTCAGATAATATATGCTCTGCATCAACCTCATCTTTCCATTTGCATTCTGCAAAATATATCGTGTCATTTGTCTCGTTGATTGCCACTATATCTATCTCAGTGTCTTTATGCCACCATCTCCCTAGTTTTGTAATGCCATCTAATTTTAAGAGTAATGTCTCCTTGCATACTTCTTCAAATGCATTGCCCATATAAGCTGGCAGCTCTTTTTTTATGGCATGCCCAAGCTCTTTATTCAGACCTTGCTCAATCTGCGCCTTATTCTTGAACACAAATCTGAGCCAGAAACGATAAAAATTATCCTTGAGGTAATATCTTGTCAGCTTGGATTTCAGCTTTTTTTCAGTGACTGGCACTTCTTTTTTTATGATTCCTACTCTTTCCAATACTAAAAGGTATTTCGGAAGCTTGTTTGCGCCTATATGGCTGTAGACAGCGATCTCATTAAATTTGGTCTGGCCTTCGCTTATACCTGATAATATAGCAAGATATGATGAAGGATCTCTAAACTCTTCAAACAGCAGATTTACAGGCTCATTATATAAAAACCTGATTTTCTCAAGAATCTTTTCATTTATGTTTTCCTCAACGCTTTTTGTCAAATCAATTTCCTCAAGATATCTTGGTATTCCGCCTAAAACAGAATATGCCTTTATCTGCTCTTCAACAGAATATCCTTTTAAGAATTCTCTTGCATGCTGAAATGACAAAGGCTGTATCTCCATCTCATACGTCTTTCTCCCATATAAAGCAGAACCATAGCCTCTAGCAATCTTGTCTATAGTGGAAATGATTGAGCCGCATAATATTATCTTTTTATCTGTATCCTTTAATTTTTCCCACCATCTTTGAAGTATTGTGGGCCATGCTTTATTTACCTGATAAAGATATTGGAATTCATCTATTATGAACACATTGTGCTTGCTTTTTAGCATAAACTCAAAGAAATCTTCCCAGTTTGAAAATTTTACAAATTCATCCTTTATCTGCTGGGAGAGTATGTCAAGGATATTATCAGAGGCATCTGCCAGAAAATATACTGCATTCTTGTTTTTTATGGATTCTATCAAAAGCCTGCTTTTTCCTATCCTTCTTCTGCCGTAGACTAACACTAACTCAGCTTTTTTTGAGCTATAGATCTCCTGAAGCTTCTTATTCTCATCTTTTCTATTAATAAACATACTCATGATAATCATTATTACGAGTATGTATTTAAATGTTGCGGTTTTTAAGGGCGAATGTGGAAGCGATAGCTTATACATCAAAAGAGATACTTGGACGGATTGAGGGAAGTGGCGGTCAGGATTTTTTATCTTAGAAAGATTTATATATTTAAGATGTTTTTATGTAATGAAAAGGTAATGATTAAGGTAATGATTATGTACAAGCCAACTTATTCCATAACAAACACGATATTGAACAATATTGCGGCAATTGAACAAGCCAAGAAAGAGATAATATTATCTCCAGTGCTGCCACTATGGGAAAAGGTATTGCGGCATGATGCCATTATATCCAGTACCCATAATTCAACAGCTATAGAAGGCAATACTTTGTCTTATGATGATGTTGAAAATCTATATCAAGGGATTAAGGTTGATGCCAGCAAAAAAGAGAAGCTTGAAGTGCATAATTATTTTGCTGTTCTGAAATATATTGATTTGTTGGGTAAGAGAAAGTCTTTTTTGCTCAGCGAATCTAATTTACTGCGAATCCATCGGATTTTAGGCAAAGGGACATTGGAGGATGTGCATCTGGGCAGATACAGAAGAAAACAGGTTTACATAGTAGACCAAAAAGGCACCATACATTATCGTCCTCCTAATACAAATTTAGTGCCAAACTTGATGAAAGATTTTATTAGTTGGGTTAATTGGAAAGAAGCATTAGAATTGCATCCAGTGATACATGCCGCTATTGTGCATTATCAATTTGTCACAATACACCCATTTATTGATGGCAATGGCAGAACAGGAAGAGCTTTGGCTACTCTTATCCTTTATCTTCGCGGATTTGATACAAAAAGAATTTTTGCTTTAGATGATTATTATAATGAGGATAGGGCAATATATTACCAGATTTTGAATACTACACAAAAAAACAAATCTCAGGACATGACTCAATGGCTGGAATATTTTACCGCAGGAGTAATGAAGAGTATGCTTAAGGTAAAGCGCAGGATAATGCAATTAAGCATAGAAAGAACACATATTACTAAACAAGGCCAGATTTATATAACTACTAAACAGTTTAATGCATTGGAGCACATAAAACGCAATGGCAGCATCACAAATAAGCAGTATCAGGAGATAAATCAGGTTTCTAATAAAAGTGCATACCTAGATTTAGAAAAGATGCTTAAGGCAGGGCTGTTAGTTGTCCATGGGAAGGGCAGGGCAATTAAATATCTGCTAAAAAAGTAGGCAACTAAAATAGTAATGAAAAGGTAACGATTAAGGTAATGATTCACTTAACCACAATCTTCCCTACATCCATATCCTTGATGAAAAGAACATCCATGTATTCATAAGTTCCTGGTGTTGTAAATCTGTAAGTCAGATTCTGTCCTTTAGAAAGACGCTCACTTCTTGCTAATTCATCTCCAACACCTTTAGTCCTTACTCTGATGACGTGCTGTATCAATGGTCTAAATTCGTCTTTATGCATCCAGATAACAGTTGTATTCACAGGAATCTCCAAGTTCAATGGCACAAATTCTCTGTCGATTATGTCGATGAACTCAGTATTTGCAGGCTTTTGTGGAAGTGTTGATTGAGTTTGTTTTGCTTGTTGTGCAGCTGCTTGTGTTTGCTGTTGAACATTGCTTGCTTGCGGAGAAGTTGGAGTAGAAGTTTTCTGAGGCTGTTGCGCATTTGTTTGTGGGCTTGCCTGCGGTTGTGATTGAGAAGCAGGTGTAGTTGCTTGTGCATCTGCTTCATTGTCTATGTCATCATCTAACACAGAAGCTTCCTGGCTCTCACAGCCTGATATAACTGCAATAACTATAGCTAATAGTGTTAGGATTACCAACTGCTTGCTCGTTCCAATGTTTTTAGTCGACAAATTCCTCATCTTATCCCTCTTAAAGCTGTTTTTGTTTAAATGTGTTTTGGTTAACTGGAAGAATTATCCTCTGAAAATCTATTTGGGAAGATCCTTATACTTAATAACGTCTTCTAAGAATGTGCCGTTTACGCTGAAGCCATCTTTGGCCAGTGTCCTAACTTTTCGCAGTGGGCCATCTCTTACCAAAAGCTTTCTTACTTCATCCACCTCAACTTTTAACACAGACGCAGCTTGATATTCAGTCAATACGCTGCTGTTGCCATCTTTAGTCCATAATTCTACTCCTGAATCTGTCTTTCTTCTGGCTTGATAAGGTAATAATCCTGTTAATTCATCTTCTGTTATTGTCCAGTCTTTTATGCTGCCTATATTCGTGCCAATCTTATGTTCCTGTGCTAATTGGTATGCCTCTTTTTCATCCATACCTAGTAAATTTGCAAAATAGGTTATATTATAAACTCCATGTGGAAGCACTGCTTGGTTAGTGCTACTGATGCCTTTTTCGCCTTTACCTGGTCTTTTTGATGCTCCAGTAGGCTTAGCCAATAACTCAGTAATATCATCCCTCTCTATTTCAGCCAAAGTTGTTTTATCTCCAGGCTTATATTCCATACATCTGAATTTGATCCTGTAAGAATTTTCTAAGACAGATGCTGTCTCTGTTTTCAATGGGCCGATATATATGACATTTTCTGCTTTCATGCTCCTGCTGGCATACCCTGTCTGGATTGCACTTATGATCTCCTCAGCCCTTGATAACAAATTAAGGCTTTTAATAACAAGATTAATGTCTTCTGTAATTGGTTTGCCTTCTGGCACATGATAAACAAACAGATCAAAGCTTGGAGAGTTGCTTAATCTTGCATATTCTCTGTCAACGATTAGTATTACATTTCCGTTAACGCCAAGGGCAACTAAATCTTCAAGCAAAGACTTCTGCATTTGCACAGGTGTAATAGTTTCTTCTTCTGGCTCTAGCAATTCCCTTGCAACTTCGTCTTTGCAGCATATTTCAATTAAGTTAAGAACTGGCTTCTCTGTTTTAGGCTGTCTTTTTACTGCAGGCATCTTTTCCCCTATAAAAACCAAAGATACTGCATATTTTAATATTTATCGGCATAAAAGTGCACAAAAACCGCAATGCTTAAATAGAAAATTGATAAATCAAATAGCAATAACAAATTTTTTAAAGCGATAAGTTATTGGAAGATTCGTTATTGAAATAGTTATAATTTTAGGATGGTGGAAAACATGGCATTGAAATTCCCGAACAGCATGGATGATTGCATATATTTTACAAACAGGACTTTGGAGAATAATACTGGCAAAGCAATTGCCTGGGTTTACAGGAAGCCATGCCCTAAATGCAAGAAAACAACCATGGGCAAGCCAGTCGTTAAAGGCAAAGTCAAGATGAGAGCAGAGGAATATACTTGTCCTGGCTGCGGATTTACCGAGCAAAAAGTAGAGCATGAAGAGAGCTTAAATGTTGAAATTCAATACACTTGTCCAAAATGCGGAAATTCTGATGAAGCGACTACACAATACAAAAGAAAATCCTGGCAGGGAGTTCCTGCTTATCTTTTTGAATGCAGCAAATGCCATGAGAAGCTTGGCCTGACAAAGAAGATGAAGGCAGCCAAAAAGAAGAAAGTTGCTGACAAGGATGCTGATAGCGACGAGTGATAATTAGTTTATTGTTTATTCTTTTTGAATGATTCATAATTTTTAATTCTTCATCTATCCATACTCTTTCCTAACCCTTTCCATAAAATTAGAATTTATCTCCATCCTCTCTAGCATCTGCTCGATCGCTCTCTGGGTTCCAGGACAAGGATCTTTTTCCATCATGTCCTTAGCTTGTTCTCCTATCTTCATATCTGCTGTTACGCTTAATGCGCTTATCATTCTTGTGAGATGCATCACTGGACCTTCATATCTTCTTTTAAGTTCTGTCCAATTATCTCTTAACCATGGCCAGACAAGCTCTTTTCCGTTAGGATTTGATGCAATGCCTAATATCACTGCAGCAAGATTCTGTAATCTTACTTTATCGCTAAGGCCGTAAGCAAGAGTCTTCTTCAGCAAATTTTTGTCTTTAAACGAAGCAAGCGCGCTCAACAGCCTATCATTTTCTGTCTCATTATCTCCTGTCTCATATCTCTCTACAATCTGCTTGTATGTTCCTGAATCTCCTTGGAATGCTGTTAGCATATATACTGTGGATTTTAAATCAGCAGGTATAGGCTTAGTCTCTTTTTGTGGATTTTGTAACTCTTTAAACAGTTCATTGCTTCTTGCCAATATCTTTTTATCGCCTAATCTTCCCAAAAGCCCGATTACTGCGCTTCTGAGCGTCTTGTCAGTTTCTTTCTCCTCTTTTCTTGCATCCCAGCCAACTCTTTCAAATATAGGTTCGCAAAATTCTCTTGTTTCATTCTCGATCTCTTGCGCAAATTTCTCATCGCTGCACAATAATGTTAATCTTGAAAGATTGCCTAACACGTCAATCAGCACCAGATAACTCTTTTCATTTTTCAATGCTTTAACAAAATCCAAATATTCTTTTAATTTAACATCGCCTGAAAAAGTCAATGCAACCAAGTCGTTGTGGATTGCCCAGATATCAGTAGCCTGAAAGTTTCCTTGTTCAATGCTGTTTCTGATCTTATCCAACATCTCTTTACTATATCTTACTCTGCAGAATGCTGCTCTGTCTGGATTGATTCTTAAATATACAGAATCATTAAGAAGATTAACTTGCAGATTATATTCAGTCGAACTAGTTGTGAGCAATTCAGCTAGTAAATTCTTCTTGTCATCACATACTGAGATAGGTATATCCCATAATATCTGCTCTGCTTTTTTATCTTTATGGTTCTTTTTATTCAAAAATAAAAATTTTCTTTGCTTGACTTTTAATTTATTTCCGTTTATAGAAACATCAACCAAAGGATGCCCTGTCTGTGTCAGCCAGCTTTGCATCAATTCTCCAACTTTTTTGCCAGAAACTTTCTCTAAAATATCCCACAGGTCTTTTCCCTCAGCATTTGAGTATGAAAACTTCTTTAGATATTCACTAAGCCCTTGCTGAAATGCTTTCTCTCCGATATATTTTTCAAGCATCCTTAGTACCATGCCGCCTTTAGAATAGCTAATCGCATCAAATACCTCTTTAACTTCATGGGGCTTTGCAACATCTATATCTATAGGATGCGAGCTTTGCAGTGAATCCAATGCAAATGCGCTGTTGGCATTTTTAGCTAAGAAACTTGACCATGGCTCAAGCTCAGGATAATGCTTATCAACTGCTTTGAATGCCATATAATCAGCAAAACTTTCATTCAGCCAAAGATCATTCCACCATCTCATCGTCACTAAGTTGCCAAACCACTGATGGACTAATTCATGCGCAATGACTTGAGCAATCCATTCCTTGTCTGCAACAGAGCTTGTGCCAGGATAATACAATAAAGCATCTTCCCTAAAAGTTATTGCTCCCCAGTTTTCCATTGCTCCGGCTTCAAAATCAGGCACAGCTATGAGGTCTAATTTCTTGAGAGGATATCTGATTCCAAAATAATCTTCATAGAATTCAAGGAATTTCTTTGCTGCCATGATGGCAAATTTACCGTATTCTGATTTGCCTTTTACTGTTATGATTCTTATTGCAATTTCGTTAGAATTATTTTTATCGCCTTTATCTTTATTATTCTTAACGTCTTTTTTCTTGTCATTTTCATTCTTATCTTCCAGATACTCGAACTCACCAATCCCAAGATATAAAAGATATGTGGACATCTTTGGTGTAGTCTCAAACGTTACACATTTTCTTCCATCAGAAAGAATCTCATTTCCTTTCTCAGGCGTATTTGAAGTTACATCGAATCTTTTATCTGCAGTTACAGAAACATCAAATGTTGCTTTTGCTTCTGGCTCATCAATGCATGGAAATACTTCTCTTGCATGTGCAGGCTCAAGATGTGTAGATGCTAATTTCTTAATGGCACCATCTTTTCCAGGATAATTGCTTGTATAAAATCCAACTAAATTATTATTAAGTTTGCCTGTAAAGCTTAATGACAGTTTTGTAATGCCTGGCTTGATGTTAACGCTGAAATCAAGGACTATCAGCTCATTTTCTTCGTCAATCTTTAGTTGCTTCGCAGTATATATCTTACTCTCAGAATTCAAACTCGCATTCAAAATCTTTAATCCTTTTGCATGCAAAGAAATTGACTGTGTAGGCTTAGTGATATTTAGTGTGATTATTTCGGTGCAAGTATAACTATGGCTTTTGTCAGTACCTTCACTGTTATTCTCATCAGTATCATTTTTCTTATTCTCATCCAGCCTAACATCAAAATGAAGAGCATAATTCAATGGAACAATCGGTTGCTGTATTGTTTTTGCTTGCATGAAAAACTTACAATAGCTACTTATTTATAAAGTTTACACTCTTATCCCTTCTTCTTTCATTGTCTTCAGAATCAGCTTTGTCTCAGTCCTCTCGACAAAATCAAAGCTCTGTATATGCTTCAGGAAATTGTCCATAAGCCTTCTTGTAGGGAATCTTGCAATTATGGTCGCGTCAAAATGCCCAGTGTTATCATACACTGCAAATACATTTGGGTGCTTTAGAATCTTTTTTTCAACTTCATATAATTTGCCTTTTGAAACTCTTACGTCTATCAATACTTCAACATCAAATCCTAGCTTTTCATAATCTAGCTGTGCAGAGTAACTCTTTATGATCTTGTTTTCTTCAAGAGCTTTTACTCTATTTAATACAGTTGCAACACTAACTCCGACTTTTAAAGCAATCTGCCTGTAAGATAATCTGGAGTTTTCCAGCAAAGTGTTCAATATTGCCTTGTCTGTTTTATCAATTGAAATTTCTTGCTTGGTATTTTCTTGTTTGTCGACTATAATCTCACCTTTATCCTAAATAATATCATTCAAATAATCAGTTTCATTTGTTCAACTCAGTTCAGTTAAATTATAACTTTGCTTAACAGGTATTTAAATTTTATGAAAAAAACAGACAAACGTTTAGAATTCTTATGAGAAATAATATAAATACGTATTTTAAAGTAAGGCTGTACAGCAGCTAGATTAAAGTTAGCTTGCAGCTTAATTTTAATTAAAAGCAATTAAATTATAAACCAGGGTGTGAGGGGTGTTAAACATGGCAAACGGAGCAGTTGTTGATAAGGTAATGTCTTTGATCAAAACTCAAGGCGTCAAATGGATAGCATTAGAATTCTTAGATGTTCCTGGATTTCTGCAGCGAATAACCATTCCTGCATATACTTTGCATGTTGACAATTTCCATCAAGGCATCGGAAAATTAGACGGCAGCTCAATCAAAGGATTTAAAGAAATACATGAAAGCGATATGCTTTTGATGCCAGATCCAAACAGTTTTGCGATTTTGCCTTGGTATCCTCCAGAGCATAAGACAGCAAGGTTCATTTGCGATGTTTATGAAGGATTCACAAGAGAACGTTTCACAAGAGATCCGAGATTTGTTGCGCAGAAAGCTGTTCAGAAAGCAGCAGAGATGGGCTATGACACAACATACTGGGGTCCAGAGCTTGAGTTCTTTGTATTTGATTCAGTTAAACTAACACCAAATCCTATTGCTGCAAGAGATTCATGGGGCGGCGCTGGGTTTGAGATCAATTCTAAAGAATCGCAATGGGGTCCGATGTCAGGCAAAGAATTTCCTATAAGATTCAAGGAAGGCTATTATCCTGCCCCTCCAGTTGATACTCTTGTTGATTACAGAAATGAAGTCTGCAGGATTTTGAATGAGAATTTTGGCATTTCTATAGATGCGCATCATCATGAAGTTGCCCATGCAGGCCAATGTGAGATCAACATGAAATACAACAATCTTGTTGCGATGGCAGATAATGTTGTCTCCTACAAAAATACTATAAAGATGCTTGCAGCAAAGATGGGTATGATGGCTACTTTCATGCCAAAACCTATATTTGGAGATAATGCATCTGGCATGCATGTCCACCAAAGCTTGTGGAAAGGCGGCAAAAACACTTTCTATGATCCAAATGAAAAGTATGCAGAAATATCTCAGACCTGCAGATACTATATCGGCGGATTATTAGAGCATGCAAGAGCTTTATGCGCAATCACAAACCCAACAACCAACAGTTATAGAAGATTAGTTCCTGGTTATGAGGCGCCTGTATTTGTTGCATACAGCAAGAGAAACAGATCCGCTAATGTAAGGATTCCAATGTATGAAGGCGGAGTAGAGCATGCAAAAAGAGTTGAGTACAGGACTCCAGACCCAAGCTGTAATGTTTATCTAGCATTTGCAGCATTATTGGCAGCAGGCTTAGACGGAGTTAAAAGGAAACTTGATCCTGGCAGTCCGGTTGATGAAGACTTATACAAGCTTTCTCCTGCGAGAAGAAAAGAGCTCGGAGTAAAGGAATTGCCTGGCAGCTTAAGAGAAGCTCTAGATGCATTAAGAAGCGACAGTTCATTCCTGCATGGCGTATTCAGCGATGACCTTTTGGAGAAATATTATGAGCTTAAGGAAGATGAGCAGCTGCAGCTTAACTTAAGGCCAACACCTTATGAATTTTACAGGTACTTGGATATATAGTTGAAGACAATTATTTTTATTTGTTTTTATCTTCTTTCTTATTTTTTTAATTTTATCTTCTATCTTTTTTGTTGTTCCTTTGGATATAGGTATCGTTTTCCTGACGCCGGGAAAATGATCATTGATTATATGATTCTGCTAACCAAGTCAATGTCGCACAATTCCGCAAGCTTTATATATTAGTTCATCCAACGAACTGATTAGTTCACTTAATGAACTAAGATTCGTGGTTAAATAAGATTTATGCTAATGAGGCTTGCTATGCACACAGATGTATTGTCATTTGTATTAAGCTCTGGAAACAGGAAATCGATAGTGCAAACCTTGTTTGAATATCCTCAAAGGCAATGGAGCTGTTCTGCGCTGGAGGAATTGAACAAGATGCCTCATGCTACTGTATTCAGGGTATTATCTGGATTGAAGCATTTTGGGTTGCTGAAATCAGTAAAGATCAATAAAAAAGATCTGATATATGAGTTAGTCAGTGATTCTCCGCTCGCAAATCAGCTGAAAAAAGCAATTGATATCAATTCGATTACTTCAAAAGAGATTGCGCGTAATTTTGCTGAATTAGTCAGATCGAAAGAGATCTATTCTATCCTATTATATGGCTCAAGTGTTAAAGGCACAGTAACTACAGAAAGCGATATAGATATACTTGTTGTTTTAAAAAAACCTGATAAATCCATGGAAACAAATATCTTAGATAAGGCAGCAGAATACTCTTCCAGGATAAATAAAACGATTGCTGTGGTGGTTATTGGCGAAAAAGAGATGATCAAAGAAAAAAATAGCAATTTTATCAAATCTGTCATGGCTAACCTGGAGGTTCTTTATGGAAAAAAGCCATTTTGAGCAGGGAAAATTATGGTTAGTTGCGGCAAAATATATCACTGCTTATGATGCTGAAGGCAGAGATAAGTATGCAGTTGGAGTTGCCATGGCAATCCATGCTATAATCAAGGCAAATGATGCACTGACATTTAAATTTACAGATACTACTGCAAGGCGCCATGATGATGCAAGAAGATTATTTGAGGAGCTGATAAACAGGAATTTTATCAAGGCAGAGTATGCAAGCTACAAAAATATCATCCAGGATGCTGTTTCCAATAAGGCAAAGGCTGAATACAGAGGAGCATTCTTTAGCAAGAATGATTATGATGATCTACTTAGGAAAGCAGATAAATTTGTAAAGATGGCAAGCGAAATAATAAAGTAATTATACTTGATTAGATAAATGACATTACTAAGATAATACTCTCCAATTATAATTATAGACAATTTAAGGTAAAAATCCAATGCTCGAGCTAACAAACCCAGTCCAGACAATATTAGTAACAAGCAGGCATAGGGTAGTATCTAAGTTCTCTGGCTTGGAAGATGACAAGGATGATATCATCACTTTAGACTGGCATACAACTGTCAGCTTTAAACCGATGAAGTATGCGATCGTTGTCGGCAAAAATCACTTTTCTTATCACTTGATTAAAGAAAGCGGTGTCTTTATCGTAAATTTTATCTCTTACAAATTAAAGGAGGCAGCAATGTTCTGCGGAAAGCATTCAGGAGAGCATATTGACAAGTTTAAAGAATCTGGCTTGACAAAAGAGCAGGGAGAATGGGTTGACTGTCCTAGGATAAAAGAGGCATCTGCTTTTTTAGAATGTGAGCTTATGCAAGAGATAGATGTTGGAGAAAATGCCATCTTTATCGGCAATGTTGTTGGCAGAGTAACTAAAACAGATGAAAAGAGATTATTCCATCATGTTGGCGATAAGTATACGACGACCATGGAATGATTTCCTTTTTTGTCAATAATTTCCTCATTTCAGTCTGTTACTACCAAAAACATTTAATATATTCTCTAAAACCAAATTAATATGGTTGAAAAAGAACTCTCAGATTACTTGAAATTAATTGATAGTAGAGCGCCTGGCAATGAAATATATGATGTTGAAGTTGCTGGAATGACTCTTAGGATTAATCCGTATGTGTGGGATCCAACTAGAGGCAAGTCTAGCAAAATGTTCTTAAGGGTTCTTGCGGAATATCCTCTTGTAGACGATGAACGAATATTAGATGTCGGTACAGGTAGCGGGGTATTAGCGCTTGTGTTATGGAAAAGAGGTGCTAAACATATTCAGGCTGTTGATAACATGGAGGAAGCTGTTAAAACAGCAAGATATAATTTTGAGCGTAATGGTGCAGACATTGAGACAAGAAGTTCTGATTTATTTTCTAATGTTAGTGGAAGATATGGACTGATTGTTTTTAATGCACCAGCAACACATCCTTTAAGAAGAGATGTTCCAAGAACTATGCAATCATTATGGAGCCCAGAAGATAATCTTCAATTAAGGTATGCAAAAGGATTGGAAGAGCATTTGGTTGTCTGTGGAAAAGCATTGTTAATGTATTCAAGGTTTCCTGATTTTGATCCGATACCTGAAGCTACATTAAGGGCTTTAGGTATCTCTTTTGCATATTTGGAAAGAGATACAAGTGGGCTTACTGAATCAGGAGTAATTGAATTGAGAAGATAATATATTCCTAAAAACAATAAGAAAAATAAAAAATAAAGCATAAGATATACTTACACTTTTTATGCTTAAGCAAGAAGTTTAAAACTTCTTTCTTTTTGCGTAGCAATCTCTGCAATAAACAGGTCTGTCTTCTCTTGGTTTAAAAGGAACTTGACACTGTTGTCCGCATTCTGAGCATGTTGCATCAGACATTTCTCTAGGACCGCTGTCTCTGAAGCCGCCGCCACCGCCGCCGCCACCACTTCTAAAGCCGCCGCCACCGCCGCCGCCTCTACCGCCACCGCTTCTGAAGCCGCCACCGCCGCCGCCTCCTCGATTAAATTCTCCCATTTTCTTCTTTCCTCCGTTCTTAACATACAAGATATTTTTGTTCTTATATGTTTTAATATGTATAATGACTAAAAATCAGCCATTATTTAAAAATCTTGCTATGAAATTGGCAAAATAGGCACGTAAGCTATCACTTTTAGTATATGCATAGCAGCTGCCTCCACAGCCAACATAGTTGGCACATCTCCCTTTACCCAAGCCAAGTTTCGACGGGCAAAGCAAACTAATTACTCCTCAACTAACACAGCACGCAATGCACTTCTAGTATCATATTTAATTTTCTCAGCGTAGAGGAGGAGCAACTTATCATCTAATCAATGCCAGTGCCAACGGCGTGGAGGCAGCTGCATGGTAAATGTTTAGTATGCATCTCATTTATTCCGATAAGAATATTTTAGTCTAAAGTTTTATATAGGTGTTTTCTAAAATTTAATGATAATCAGTTTAAATAATCTGATAATCTGATAATATAAATGAGAGGGTGATGAAAAATGGCAGAATCAAAAGAAGTTCATGTTATTACAAGCGAAAGCGTTACTGAAGGACATCCAGACAAGATTTGCGATCAGGTAAGCGATGCAGTTTTGGATGAGTTATTCAGGCAGGATCCTTATAGCAGAGTAGCTGTTGAAACACTTACAACAACTGGTTTAGTCGTAGTTGCTGGAGAAGTCACTACAAAAGGATTTGCAGACGTTCAAAAATTAGTCAGGCAAACATTGAAGGAAATTGGTTATACTGATCCTGGGTTTGGAATTGATCATGAGGATGCAGGAGTTTTAGTAAGCATCCATGGACAAAGTCCAGATATTGCTCAAGGAGTAGATGAGAAAGCAGCTGCTTTCAAGGAAACAGCAGAACAAGGCGCAGGCGACCAAGGAATGATGTATGGGTTTGCCTGCAATGAAACGCCTGAACTGATGCCATTGCCTATAATTCTTGCTCACAAGCTTACCAAAAGATTGGCTGAAGTCAGAAAAAATGGGACATTGGATTATTTGGGGCCAGATGGCAAGTCACAGGTTTCTGTTGAATATCATGGAGATAAGCCAGTGAGGGTAGATGCTGTAGTTATTGCTGCTCAGCACAAAGATAATGTTACTCAGGAGCAGATTAGAAAGGATATTCTTGAGCATGTGATTAAACCTGTCTGCGGCAAATACCTTGATGCAAACACCAAATATCACATAAACGCAACTGGCAAATTCGTTATTGGTGGTCCAGAGGGTGATACAGGGGTAACTGGCAGAAAGATCATAGTTGATACTTATGGCGGAGTTGGAAGGCATGGCGGAGGAGCATTCTCTGGTAAAGATCCTACTAAGGTTGACAGAAGCGCAGCATATGCTGCAAGATATGTTGCAAAAAATATAGTTGCAGCAGGCTTAGCAACAAAATGCGAAGTCCAGCTTAGTTATGCAATTGGTGTAGCTCAGCCAACAAGCGTCCATGTCCATTGCTTTGGCACAGAAAAGATTCCAGAGGCAAAAATATCTGAGCTTGTATTCAAGCATTTCAAGTTAACACCTAAAGGAATAATTGACAGCTTAAATCTCCGCAGGCCAATCTATAAGAAGACTGCTGCATATGGGCATTTCGGCAGAGATGATCCAGACTTCACCTGGGAGAAGACAGATAAGGCTGCATTGCTGAAGAAGGATGCTGGGCTGTAAGAATTTTAGTAGAAAAATATTTTTTATCTCTTGTTAATTATTTCTATCTTTTGATTTTTTTCTATAGATCTCCTCTTACGCTAAATTCAGGTTGAGTCCAATAATAAGTTCTGCCATCAAGTTCTATAACAGTTGCATCTCTTAATTCACTTTGAACACGCTTAGGTGTCCAGCCATCTTGGAGCAACTTAAGACCTAACTTATATTTTTGAATACCTTTTTCAAAAGCTTGTTTACCGTCGAGAGTAAATCGTTCAAGGAACCATAAATCCTCTTCAGTCAATGGCAGCCTATTTTGAGTTGGTGCTCCATAATGCAAATTATACAATGAATCTACCATATTGATAAAAACTTCATATGGGTCATTTACTCTTCTTCCTAAATCATCAGAGTTTGTTCCAGCAAGCAAGCCTCCTAAATTGGTGACTGCGATAAGTCCATAAGCACTCTTCATTGGTGCGTTACTTAAAGCAACTGACCTATTTAAACTATCTACTCCCATTTTTCTTTTTCTCTCAACTATTTCAATTATTTGTTCGATCATTTCTTTATCTTCTTCACTAGCTCCTTCAGGAAGTGATTGTCTTATCTTTGCTACTTCTGCGTCTACATATGTATTGTGAGCAGCTGAATAAGCAGTTTGTATTGAAGCCGCAAAAGCAACTAATCCTTGACCTATATCCTCATAGCTTTGCGCATCTGCAGATGCATTAGTAAGAAGAGTACTTATCTCTTCAGCCAATGCAGCATCTAATGTGCCATTAAAATAAGCTCTTTCAGCATTCTCTCTCCATGTTCTGAACGCAGAAATATGCCTGACCATAACTTCTCTCATACTGTCTACTCTTGCCTCAAGCTTTTGCTGTTCAGCATCTAGTCCAGCTTTGTCATCTAAATATTCATCTGCGCTAGAAAGAGAAACTCTTGCTCCAGTGATGCTATCTAGCTTGCTTTTTGCATCATAAAGCTTTAACGCATATCCACGTATAAATGAATTTGCACTAAAAATTTGTAAATGGTTAGTATTCCATAAGTCTAGGGATGCTCTTAACCCTGTAAATTCCTCTCCAGCTGTTCTTGCTGAGCAATAATCTGCAATCTCAGTATTAGTTGGTCCAGCATATCCCTCTTGACCTAATAATCCTCTTTTCTTATCTAAGAATACACGTACAAGTTCATGATCAATTGAAGGTATAACATCAGCTAACTCTTGCTCAGTTGCAGCATGCGGCAATGCAAGGAACTGGTATGTAGCATCATAATACGGCAGAGCACTTGGTATTAAAGAACTGGATCCGCCATCTAATACCTTTTTAGCAACTCCCCATAACTTTACTCTTCCAGGTGCATCTTTTTGTGTATAATCTTGCCTTATTTGTCCAACTATCCAATTATCATATTTTCTAACTTCTCTTTCAACCGCACTAATCACAGCTTCATACTTTCTTGGCTCTGGCTTAGGTGCATCTGAAGGTGTATTGTCTCTATTCTGCCTATCTCCTTGTTCACCATCTTTCTCGTTAGGGCCAGGAGTGCCTGCTTCTTGCGCATTTGCAGTCGGTAAGCTTGGCAATAAATTAATTGGAGAAATACCACTATTGCTAGCATATGCAGCTAATAACAAAAAAAGTCCAGTAGTCCCTAAAGAGGTTTTTAGTGGTTTCATTGTGTCTAAAACGTAAAAAACAAATAGAGTAAAAATAAAATTAATCATCTAAAAAATAATTTACTTCTGCTTTTTCCCTTTCTTAGCCTTTGGTGAGGATTTTGTGCTTTTAACTACATATTTAACTGAATCTTCTTCACTGCCCATCCTCTTGTACCAGAAACTTAATGCTACCAAAGCTACTAGTACTGCAAATACTATTCCAACAGCTACTGGGTGTTTGCCCACAAATGTATTTTTTAATGCAATTGCTGCGCCTGTGATTGCGTTGCTGACTGCTGATTCACCTTGCTTTATTTCTGGTTGCTTCTCTTCAGTTTTATTTTCTTTATTTTCTATTGGCTTTATTTCAGGCTTTTTCTCTTCTACTTTAGGTTCTTCTTTTTTCTCGCCATTTGCAGCAGCATTCTCATCTGTGTTTCTAGCAACTATAGCAAATGTGCTGAAGCCTGGGCTTTCTGCGGTGTAAGTAACATACTTATCTTCAGATAATAATACTATTGTTGATAAGCTGTTCCATTTTCCATCATTAAATCTGGCTAATACTACGTCTTCTTCCTTGTAATTATTGTCAAGCAGCCATTTTTTATCTACCTTAAATCTAAATATTGCTCTGCTGACGTCTTTGTCTTCTAAATTTAGAGTATCAACTTTTAAATAACTATATACTTTTCCTGTGCCTTCTGTTATCTTAGTACTAGGTTCTTTGTCTAATTTTGTCACGCTAATCTCAACATCTGCTACTCTGTTAGCTACATCTACTTGCAATAATGTTACAGGGATTCTTGAATCAGTTACTCTTACATTAGCAGATGTGCCTGCAGCTACAACGAAAAACTTGGTTGCTGAGCTAGGTCCATCTTTTGATAAGCTTGATACTGTTCCTGCTGAAGTGCCACCGCCTCTATTGCCTCCTCCGCCTGATGGAGCTGGTGTAGTATCAACAATAGGTGCAGTTGAGGCTGTCAATGTTAAGCTTGATCTTTGGTTATTTGAAGTAGGACATTCATTATCAGCAGATGCAACTGCGATTATTGTATGGTTGCCAGCACTATTCACAGACCAAGTTGTATTTGCGCTTGCTTCATTATTTACTGAGACATTACTGCCATTGCTTCCAGCAAGATTCACTTCTGCAATCTTGTTTGAAGTTTGAACTAAATCGTAATAAAATGTAACTTTGCCGTTTACAGCAGTGTCAGTCCCATTTTCATTTTTGACAGTTGCAACTGCAGTTATTTTGTTTCCTGCTACTGGTGTTAAGCTTGAAAGTGCAACATCTAATACTGTCAAATCTGAGCCGATAACATCAAAAGTATCACTGTCTGAAATTGTTTGGAATACATTTCCTGCTCCATCATCAAAGTTTCTTGCTTCTGCAGTCATTAATTTATCTGTTCCGCAGGTGTTTGGGGTAAATGTATATGTGCTTGTATTTAATGATCCACCAGCTACACTAGGGATTACTCTTGTCTCATTGATATAAACACTGTCTAGGTTCTCATCAATATTAAATGCAGGATCTGTTCCAGAGTTGTTAAGTGTGACATCTAAACTAGCTTGCTGGTTCATCTTTAAGGTTGTCAAATCACTAAGTGCAATGCTTAAATTTACATTCTTGACAGCAACAGCATTTACGCTGACTGTGTTAGTGCAATCTACACCACTGTCATTAACCACACTCACATTGAATTCAAATGTGCCTTGCTGAGTTGCATTTACTGTCCATGAATATGTTGTCTGTGTAAAGCCGACTAAGTTCTTGAATGTATCAGACAGGTTTACTAAGCCTGCAGGCAATGAAAGTGTTGCATTTGCATAAGCTTTCCATACATCTATAGGTGTTCCAGGCGGCTGTATACGTAATTTAATCAGTGAAGTGACATCTCCTACATTTATCTGTGTCGGAGAAGTAAATACAGTTAAATCACTTGGGCATGCAGCTGCTGATACCATATCTAAGCTTGCTAGTACAAATACTAGGACAAATAGTAACATGCTAACTACCTTGCTTGCATTCAATATTTTTGATAAATTTATTTTTGTCATTTTTTCTTATTATTCTATTTATGATATGCTTACTGTTCTTGCCACAGATATTTTATCTGTACCAAAGCCCATGCTTACGTTCATCACTTTAGTTGCAGCAGAGCCTGACTGCACTTCCCAATAATATGATTGTGAGTCTAATGTATTGAATGTTGCATAGTTCTTGAAGCTGTTTGTATTACCATCCTGATTTGTCTGTATAGTTAATCCGTCGGTATTTAATGTCACGTTCAGGTCTTTCAATGCATCACTTACTTTGCTGTCTATGTTAACCCAGGTATAGAATGTGCTGCTTGCAGATTCACTAGTCGCAGGGAAGCTTGCTTCGCTTACAAATGTAAGGTTGATGCTGTCTTTTACTGAGATTACTTTTACACTTTGTGATTGCTCGTTATTAGATGCATTGCTATCTGTGCCAAGTAAAGTTAATACTTTTACTGTGTGGAAATTCTTAACCTGTGGATTCCATGTGAACTGTATGTTTCTTGTCTCTCCTACCTTCAGGTTGCTTACATCTAAGTTCTGTATTGTGGTGCCTCCGTTCAAGTCTTTGAATTGCACTGGCACAGTGCTTTCATTTACATTTCCTCTGTTTGTGACATTAGCACTTACTGTAATTGTGTCAAATAAGTATGCTGTCTGCTTGTTAAATGCTAAACCCTCTACACTTACATCATGAATTCCATTTACATTCACAAACTTTGTGTTACTGTTATCTGCTGTATCTGTCTCTCCAGTTACTGTATCAACTAATACTTTCAATGGAAGATTCTGTACTTCAAAGTCAGGTGCTATCCATGTGAATGTCTTTGTAACATTTTCTCCAGGAGCAAGCAATGTTATTGCCTGTGATGCGATTTCTGTTCCATTCTGTAATAATCTTACCACACTTGATTCTGAAAGAGTACCTTGATTGTTAACTACAACTGGCAATGAAAGCTGTGTATTTACTGTAATGCTGTTTGTTACTGTGAAGCTTACTGCAGCTAAGTCATGTACTACATTTGGCTCAACAACAACAAAGAATGTCTTTGCTGCGCTGTTGTAATTACTATCTCCATCTGCTACCACAGTTACATTGTATTTTCCTGGTGTTGTGAATGTTGATAAGTTTGTATGAGGCGAGACTCCGTTAGATTGCTCTGAATTATTCTTGAACAAGTGCACTAAGCCAGTGCCTTTTGAAGTTCCGGTCAGATTAACTAGGGTATTTTCCATAACAGTTATGTTTGTGCTTACACCGTCTAAGAATAGCTGTAAGTTAGGGTCTGCCTTTACGACTACAAATGTATCTGTTAATAAATTATTCACATTATTATTAGCAGATGTATCATTTACGATGTATTGTACATTGTATGCTCCAACTACTGGCTGCATCACAGTTGCGGTATATGTATTTCCTGAGCTTAATGTCATCGGCAATAATGTGCCAGATACATTAGCAATTACTTTGCTCACTGAAGACTGGTCGTTTGCATCAACGTTTAAAATAACGTTATTCTCATATACAATGCTGTCAGCTATCACTGAGTTTGAAACGCTTGGTGCAGTTGTATCAACAACAGTTATCACTCCAAAGCTAGATTGCGCATTTCCATTAGCATCAACAGCAGTCACATTTAGGTTGTATGTTCCAACAGCTAACTGAGTATTATTAGTCAATGCACCAGTTGAAGGATTGATTGCAAAGTTAGAGTCATTTACTGAATAGCT